>Ga0213870_1001348_pt1 | contig 11098 bp, 11 predicted proteins | sample WICALVC2017_Meta_FD_160119 | JGI IMG/M metagenome (GOLD analysis project Ga0213870, IMG submission 160119) | Freshwater microbial communities from subterranean cave lake in Wind Cave National Park, South Dakota, United States - WICALVC2017 | ecosystem: Environmental > Aquatic > Deep subsurface >... | reverse complement strand
GGATACATATCCAGATAGGCCGATTTCAGATCAGACACCTGCTTTTGCGTGATACCCCGCGTATCCAAATAAACAGGCCCGCGACCGGCTTTAATTTCTTGTAACGGCCCATAAGTCCGAAAAGGCGTGGGCGCATGATCGCCGCCCAGATGGGCATAACGCGTGGCCATAAAATTCTCCCCTTTTGCATTGACCTGCGGGGCATTTGCGCCTAACGCAATCGTTCCTGTGGGGGCAATCGCATCTCGCGTGCGGAGGGCCACATAGCGCATTTCAAACGACGTCATCTCGGCGCCAGCGCGAATCCCCATTGCGTACCCAGCCCCTGTATTATAAGGGCAATACCATGTTTTGTAGGCCGCATCTCCCGGATTATTGGGCCGATAGATTCGGGACGCCCCGCCTGTCGCCATGATCGTTGCCTTCGCACGAATCACATGAAAGGCGCCGCTACGCAGTGAAAAGCCAACCGCCCCCGTGACGCAATTGTCTTTCATCAAGAGATTGGTCATGACCATCCAGTTATAGATGCGCGACCCGGCAGATCGGGCCGCTTTGGCTAAAATCGGCTTTAACGACTCACCGTTAATTTTAATGTTCCATCGTCCGCGCGGGAGATAATTCCCCTGATCGTCAGAGAGAATCGGCAGTCCCCATTTCTCAACCTGTTTGACGCCATACTCAAAAAGTTCGGCCATTGATTTGACAAGGTCTTCACGAATCAGTCCGCAAGAATCCCATTTCACATATTCGGTAAATGTGTCCGCCGTCTCCCCTTTATTTAGATAGGCATTGATCGCATTCATCCCGCCGGCCAAACATCCAGAACGGTCTATATGGGCCTTTTCCATGATGGTCACTGAAAGATGGGGATAACATTTTTTGGCCTCAACCGCCGCCATACAGCCCGCAGTCCCGCCGCCAATAATCAAAATGTCTGTGTCAATGATCTTGCGTTCAATTTTCACGGGGCACTGGCCCCAGGCGGGATAACAGCCCCCGTTGGGGGCTGTAGAATCGGGCTGGGACCGCTTTTCCCTTTCGTAAAGCCTTTATACTTATACAATAAACTAACATCAATTAAAACAGCGATCGCCAGTATACTATAAGCGAATGGGCTTTGCAAAATGTTGAGTTGAATGAAAACGCGTGAAAGCCCGAAACCAACAAACAAGACGTCAAAGCTCATACAGATTCGGCGAAACGTTTCTGGAACAACCCGCCTAATAATATAGGTGCCGGCTGGGATGCCCACGATGACCGATGGAATAATAATCGCCAAGAGATTCAGACTTTCTGATTCATAAAATCCCAAATAATAATAGGAAATTGCCGTAAGGCTTGATAGAGAAAGTCGAATAACCCCCAAGGCCGCTCGAAATTCTTTTTTCACCAATCCTTGATTACTCAAGATAACGGCAAGCGGCGGCCCCGACACCGTGGTGACAGCATAAAAAAAACCGATGCCTGTTCCAAAAAAAAGACCGGCGGCCTTTTCGGACTGAATCGGTCTTCGTATTCCGCCCGCTTGTAACAAAATTAAGGGGAGTAGAAAGCTAAAAGTGATCAGTTTAATCCATCCAGAATCAACACGGGAGAGCAATAAAGCGCCCAAGAACACGCAGGGAACTGCGCCAATGATGACAGGAAATACCCGTGGGAAAATGGTCTTGATATTTTTCCAATGAATGACAAGGATATAGAGGTTAATGACCACCTCAATGAGCACAATCGCGGGGTTTAAAATTTTGTTCGTATAAAAGAGCAGGGCCACTGGCACGGCAGTAGATGAGAATCCATAACCCAGTCCACCATTGATGATCGCGGCTAAAAAGCTGATTAGGATTAAGACAACTGTACCCATATTCGTTATATTCATTAGGACTAAATATGAAACATCAACGCTGATTTTTCTTCTAATGCCCTTGCGCGACGCGAAAGGGTTTCAAAGTCAATTGCATGAAGGTGGTTTTCTAATGCAGTATCAATTCCTTCCACAATGTCATTTATGATTTTTGGCTCGGACGAAAATGAGGCGTTCTCTCGCGATAGACCTTGTCCGCGTTTCCCTTCAATGGCCAGAATAACATCAGCAAGGGTTATTTCTTTGGGAGATTTCAAGAGACGATAGCCGCCATGTTGCCCCCGAACCGATTCGATTACGCCCCGTTCTTTAAGGGCATTCATTGCCTGTTGCAAAAACCGAATCGATAGGTTCTCTTTTTCCGAAATTGATCTTGCCGATAGAGGGGTGACCGCCCTATCTTCGTGAAGAGAAAGCACCAATATGGCTAAAATCCCATACTTCACTTTTACAGACAATTTAAACATACCCGACTATTCCCATGGGAATAGTATACTTAGTTGTTGCTGATTGTCAATAGGTTTTTGTCGGTAGGGGCGTTTGGATTAATCATATTGATTTATAACGTTTTTCTGTCTACTAATGCGGGTTTCTCTATTTTCTTGTGGGTAGCGAGGTGATAGAGCACTACGACTGGTTTCTCAATGATTCCAGAGATGACATAGAGCAAGGTGATTCCAAAAGCCATCACCTGTGGCGCAACAAACACAACAAGTATGACCAAAACGGTTGCGACCAAAGCACTAAATGGCTTCTGATCCCTTAAGCGAAGGTTTTTAAAGCTGCGATAGGGAAGCGTACTGACCATCAGAAAGGCCAAGGCATACGTCATACTTAGTACAACAATCGGCCGCACCTCCTTCCCAAAGTGCAAAAGATAGTCATCGAAAATAATAAGTGTCGCCACCAAGGCGGCTGCTGCAGGAATGGGAAGACCGACAAATCGATCTGATTCTGACACGGCACTATAGGCGTTAAATCGAGCAAGCCGCATTGCGCCACATGCGATGTAGAGGAACAGGGCAATCCAGCCGAGGCGTCCAAACCCCGTCAAACCCCACGAGTAAAAAAGAAAACCGGGTGCCACCCCAAACGAGACAACATCGGATAAAGAATCATATTCGAGACCAAAGTGGCTGGTGGTCTTCGTCATTCGGGCGAGCTTCCCATCGAGAGAATCGAAGATGGATGCAATCAGAATGGCCATTGCCGCACTGATATATTCTTTCTTAAAACCAGCCCGAATAGCAAAAACGCCGCAAAAAAGATTTCCCGTAGTAAATAGATTCGGCAGTATATAGATGCCTTTACTCCTCAATTCCCTCATGCGGCGTCTCTTTTGCTGCATCATCGAAGCTCCCCTAAAATGGTCTCTCCCCCTACGACACTATCCCCCTTTGAAACCCGAAGGGCCGTTCCTGCTGGAATAATGAGATCAACACGAGATCCAAAACGAATCAGCCCAAAACGTTCTCCACAGTTCATTTTAGCGCCTTCTTGTGTCCAACACACAATCCGTCTTGCAATCAGACCGGCAATTTGAATGACAATCACTTTTTTACCCCACGGGGTTTTTAAGAAAAGTTTATTTTGCTCGTTTTCTAATGACGCCTTCGGAACATTCGCCGCTAAAAAACACCCGCGGTTATAAAAGACGCCTACAACCTCTGCCTCAACAGGCATACGATTGATATGGACATTAAAAACATTTAAAAAAATACTGACCCTAAGCGCCGGCCCTTCGATAAACTTATCCTCATAAAATTTCACAATTTCAACAACGGTTCCATCCGCTGGAGAGACAATAAGTTTATCCCCCTTGGGAACATCTCTGCGGGGGTCTCTAAAAAACCAAACACAAAAAAACGTTGCCAAGCCGAAAAAAGCCGTTGCCTCAATCCCGAAAAAGAGGTTGGAAATCGCTGTTAAGACAGCACCAATAACAATAAAGCGAAACCCGTCCTTCGCGATTGGAAACTGTGTTTCATTACCCATTAAAAAAAGTCATTCCTTCCTTAGTCTCAACTCACCCCCGACCCCTCTCTCTGAATTGAGGGGGAGCTTTCTTTTTCTTTGTTCCCCCTCTATGAGGATCAGAGAGGGGTCGGGGGTGAGTTGCCTTAATTCTTTGACTGATCGACCAACTTGTCTTTTCCGAGCCAGGGCATCATTGCGCGCAACCGTTTTCCGACTTCTTCTACTGGATGGGACTCGCCCTTCTTGACCAATGCGTTAAAGACGGGACGATTGGCTTTATTTTCAAGGATCCACTCCTTGGCAAATTGCCCAGATTGAATCTCGTTTAATATCTTTTTCATCTCTCTTCGCGTCTCGTCGGTCACAATTCTGGGGCCGCGTGTTAAATCACCGTATTCCGCTGTGTTTGAAATGGAATAACGCATGTTGGAGATACCCCCTTCGTAGATCAAATCGACAATCAGTTTTACCTCGTGCAGACACTCAAAATAGGCCATCTCGGGGGCATAGCCTGCCTCCACCAAGGTTTCAAATCCAGCTTGAATGAGAGAGGTGAGCCCTCCGCACAACACCGCTTGTTCCCCGAAAAGATCGGTCTCCGTTTCCTCTCTAAAATTGGTCTCAATAACACCCGCATGCGTTCCCCCAATTGCTTTAGCATACGCCAGTGCCACCGATTTGGTTTGCCCAGACGGGTCTTGATGAATCGCAATCAGCATCGGAACACCCGTCCCTTTTGTAAATTCAGACCGAACCAAATGCCCCGGCCCTTTTGGAGCAACCATAAAAACATTCGTATCGGAACTCGGTGTGACTTGGCCAAAGTGGATATTAAATCCGTGCGCAAAAGCCATGTAGGCGCTTTTTTTTAAATGAGGGCCTATTTCTGACTTGTAAAGATCACCCGTTAATTCATCTGGCGTCACGATCATGACCACATCTGATGCAGCGACAGCATCAGAAACTGGCATGACTTTCAATCCCGACTTTATCGCCTTCTCCCACGACCGGCCCTCTCGCAACCCGACAACGACTTTAACGCCGCTATCAATGAGGTTTAAGGCATGGGCATGGCCTTGGCTCCCATATCCAATAATGGCGACCTGTTTGTTGTTTAAAATTGCGACGTCCGCATCCTGATCATAATAGACTTTCATAGATTCTCCTTATTGACTACCCCAAATTGGTTTTTCGTTCTCTCGCAGGCGTTGTTACACCCTCTTCTCTTACTGTTGCAACACGCGATTCCTCTCGCGAAATCGCAATCCGTCCCGTGCTGATAAACTCCTTAATCCCAAGGGGCCTTAGCAGATTTACAATCGCCCCAATTTTCTTTGAATCACCCGAAATCTCAATGGTGTATGTGTTGGGCGTAGAGTCTACGATTCTGGCCCGAAAGATATCGGCAATACGGAGGGCTTCCCCCCGATCTTCGGCTTGCGCGTGAATTTTAATCAATGCGGTCTCCCGTTCCACATACTCTTTATCCGTTAGGTCAACAACCCGAATGACATCAACCAGTTTGTTGAGCTGTTTTGTAATCTGCTCAATGATCCGATCATCCCCTGTCGTGGTAATGGTCATCATTGAGGTCGTGGGGTCCAACGTCGGGCCAACGGATAAGGAATCAATGTTGAACCCCCTTCCAGAAAAAAGACCCGAAACACGCGCCAATACACCGAATTTATTTTCTACGAGAACGGAGATAATATGTTGCATAATAACCCTCTATAAGAACAACGTGCCATCTCCAACCGGTTGCCAGTGTCATTTGGGTCGGGGCTATTGAATAGTCCTGGAAAAATCTGCTTCCTGTTTTGTCATCCCCGAGTGCTCCTGTCGGGGATATGGTTTTACTTTATCAAATCACAATACAAATCAAACCGAAGGCGCTCGTCTTAAATTAAGAGACTAAGCGGTCAGTACCCCTTCCGCATCCTCTTCTTTAACCGGACTTTTCTGTCCAACCGTTTCTGGATCTTTAAAAACCATTTCATGATGACCTGCTCCCGCAGGAATCATTGGATAGCAGTTCTCATAGGGATCAACCTGAAAGTCGATCACAACAGGTCCCGCCACAAGGAACGCTTCTTCTAATACCCCTTCCACCTCCCCTACTTCGGTTGCACGAAGACCTGTAGCGCCAAACGCCTCGGCCAATTTAACAAAGTCAGGTGAGTCCCCCATGAGACTTGAAGAATACCGTCCCTTATAAAAAAGCTGTTGCCACTGACGCACCATACCCAGATATTTATTGTTTAGAATGGCCACTTTCACAGGAAGATGATAGGAGACTGCAGTGGCCAATTCTTGTATATTCATGACGATGCTGCCATCTCCTGTAATACAAACCACACGCGCATCTTTATAGGCCATTTGTGCCCCAATAGCGGCTGGAAGACCGTATCCCATCGTTCCTAACCCACCCGAATTGATAAAGGTGCGGGGACGATTAAACTTATAAAACTGCGCCGCCCACATCTGGTGTTGGCCAACATCGGTCGTAACGATGGCGTTCCCCTGCGTCTTCTCATAAATCTTCTCAATCACATACTGGGGTTTTAAAAGAGAATCGGCCTGCATGTAGGAAAGAGGGTGCTCCATTTTCCATGCTTCAATTTGACCCATCCATTCCCGACGGAGGGTAGTTGATCCACTACCACTTGTTCGCAGTATTGCATTTAACTCTCTTAATACAATCTTAACATCACCCACAATGGGGACATGCACCTTGATATTCTTATGAATAGAGGTTGGATCAATGTCAATGTGGACAATGCGGGCATTCGGGGCGAAAAGAGAGGTCTTCCCGGTAACCCGATCGTCAAATCGGGATCCAACGGCGATAATCAGATCGGCATCATGCATAGCCATGTTAGCACAGTAAGTGCCGTGCATTCCCAACATGCCCAAGAAGAGGGGGTGTTGTCCCGGAAATGCGCCCAGACCCATCAGGGTCAGAGTTACAGGGATACGGGTCATTTCAGAAAGGTCTAACAACTCTTGCCACGCGCCCGAATGCAAAACACCCCCGCCCGCGTAAATCACCGGACGATGGGCCTTTGTGATCTCTTCCGCCGCCTGTTTAATTTGCCACCGATTCCCTTTTAAAATAGGGGAATAGCTCCGAACCGAAATGGTTTCTGGATATTTAAATTCCGTTTTGGCAAGCACCACATCCTTTGGGAGATCGACCAAAACAGGCCCAGGACGCCCTGAAGAGGCAATATAAAAGGCCTCTTTAATGGCTTGCGCGAGATCGTTCACGTCTTTCACCAGCATATTATATTTCGTGCAAGGCCGCGTAATGCCAACAACGTCGGCCTCTTGAAAGGCGTCATTCCCGATCATTTTGGTTGGGACCTGACCTGTGAGGATGACCATTGGCGTAGAGTCCATGTAGGCATCTACAATGGCGGTGACCGTGTTGGTGGCACCAGGGCCAGAGGTAACCAAAAGGACGCCCGGTTTTCCGGTAGCACGTGCATATCCTTCGGCCATATGACCTCCCCCTTGCTCGTGGCGGCAAAGGATAAACTCAATCTCTTTTTCGTCGTACAATACATCGAAGATGGGAAGGTTTACCCCGCCGGGGTATCCAAAAACAACCTTCACTCCTTCGCACCTTAAACACTCAATCAATATTTGCGCCCCAGAAAGCTTCATAACAACCCTTTAGAGAAAAGACAATACTTATAGATTGTTACCATAAGCGCCCTGATTGAGTCAACTTTCCACGACAGCCAGACACGCCATACAGTACCCTATAAATTTCTTCTCGCGTCAATAGCAAAAAGTGCCATTTTTATGTTATAAGTTGAACCGTTTATTTTGAGGGACTTATCCATTACTGTTTGTGATATGATCTGGGCTACAGATGTTTTTAGACCATGTTGAAAGAACTGAAACGGCGGCGGCTTTTCCAAAAGCCAATCTCTTAAATCGTTTTATCGCGAAGTTTGTTGATTTTCTGGTTGTCGCACTCCTTTATGAAATACCGTTTCGGATCAGCTTCCTGATCGGCGTGGTCTATTTATTTATTGCGGACGGCTTTGTGACAGGGAGTGTTGGGAAACGGCTTATCGGACTTCGTGTTGTTGCCATTGAGCATTACAGTGAAATTGCATTTCGGGAATCCATTATTCGGAATATTCCGTTTGGGCTTGCGTACGTGATTTCCACGATCCCTTTCATCGGGTGGTTGATTGCTTTAGCCATTGTTGGCTTTGAGTTTTTTTTAATGATTGGGAATCCGAATGGGATTCGATTGGGCGATGAAATGGCAAAAACATTTGTGTCAGATCTTCGCGTAACACGACAGCATGGCGTGGGAACATAAGGAAAGGGAAATAATGGGCTGGATAGATTCGTTGTTGGGATTGTTTTCAAGTGATTTGGCGATTGATCTTGGAACCGCCAACACACTGGTTTTTATGAAAGGGCAAGGGATTGTTATCAATGAGCCTTCTGTGGTCGCGATTGAAACCAAAATGGGGAAGATCGTTGCGATTGGAACAGAAGCCAAAAGAATGCTGGGACGAACCCCCGGGAATATTCGCGCTATTCGTCCAATGAGAGACGGCGTTATTGCCGATTTTGAAATCGCTGAAAAGATGCTCAACCATTTCTTAAGAAAAGCACACCATCGGAATACGTTTGTGAGGCCGCGTGTCGCGATCTGCGTTCCCTCACGGATTACACAGGTGGAGCAAAGAGCGGTTCGGGATTCTGCGGAATTGGCCGGAGCACGGGAGGTCTATCTCATTGAAGAACCGATGGCTGCCGCTATTGGCGCTGGTCTTCCGATTTCAGAGCCTTCTGGGAATATGGTTGTTGATATCGGCGGAGGAACAACCGATGTGGCTGTGATCTCCCTTGCTGGGGTTGTTTATTCCGAATCCGTTAAAGTAGCCGGGGATAAAATGGATGATGCTATTATCAGCTATGTAAAACGGAAACATAATTTACTGATTGGAGACCATATGGCAGAGCGGATCAAGATCGAAATCGGCTCGGCCTACCCTATGGAGGAACGAAGAACTTTAATGATTAAGGGAAGAGACTTTATTTCGGGGGTGCCAAAGACACTGGTCATTGATGACGCAGAGGTTCGAGAGGCGCTATTGGATCCGATTTCTGCCATCGTGAATGCGATTAAGGTGGCACTGGAGAATACCCCTCCCGAGTTGGCGGGAGACATACTGGATCATGGTATTGTTTTAACAGGAGGGGGATCCATTCTGCGCGGATTGGATGTTCGACTTCGAGAGGAAACCCATCTTCCCATTGTCCTTGTCGATGATCCTTTAACCACAGTGGTCAACGGAACAGGAAAGGTATTGGACGATTTAGACCTTCTGAGAAAAGTCTCCATTGCCTCTGAATGGTCACGGTAGGCATAAGCCTGCAGGTATATTGTCACGCCCGCAGGCAGCATTCTGCCCATAACAAATGATACGGCAAGAAACCCTCTATAAACGATTGATCGTCGCCTCCCTGTCTGCTGGACTTGTGATGTTTTTTGTTGTCATTGGTATTTATAAAAAGCCCATTCAATGGGTGGAATCGCTTGTTGGGGGGGGTATCTATGCTGTTCAGGAGGGAACCTACTCGGTTGTCTCTGGGGTTAAAGGCGTCTTTACCCACTATTTCTTTTTGGTCGGTCTCAGTGATGAAAACCCCCAGTTAAAAAAAGAGATAGAACGCCTTTCAGGGGAGATTAACCGGCTTAAAGAGAAGGAGGCATTGGCAGATCGATTACAGCGCATGCTGAATTTTAAAGAAAGATCGCCTTTAACACTCATTGCCGCCAACGTGATTGGACGGGAGACGGGTCCATGGTTTCAGACCTTTATGATCAATAAGGGACAAGACGAAGGCATCTTAGTAGATATGGGGGTCATTGTTCCCACGGGTATCGTTGGAAAGGTGGTCAAGAGCTTTCCACACAATGCGCAGGTTTTGCTCATGACCGATACAAACAGTGCGATTGCCGCGATTGTTCAACGAACACGGGAGGAAGGAATTGTTCAGGGGATGGGCGGGAATCTGGTTCGTCTGAAATACCTCCCCCGTGTTGCAGAGGTTTTAGAAGGAGATATTTTGATTACTTCAGGACTGGAGGGCAGTTTCCCAAAAGGACTCCCTATGGGGCGCATTAAGAAAGTGGAGAAACCGGAAGATAGTTTCTTTCTCAATATCACATTGACCCCCGAAATCTCATTTTCAAAGTTGGAAGAAGTGCTCGTTGTTTCCCTAAAAGAAACGTTGCCCCCCAAGGATGCAGATGCTGAAGGGAACGCTGTGCCAGAACCCCCAAATCACTAAATGAAAACTGCTTCTCTAAAATGGCTCTATCCACTTTTTATCTTTTCCATTTTTATATTTTTTGTTCCGACACAAACACTCCTTTTAGAAACGATCAAAATTGGAGGCGTCAAGCCGGATTTAGGACTCATTCTTTCTTATCTGATTGGGTTGGGATGGGGCCGCAATCGGGGCCTTTTTTGGGGACTTCTACTGGGCGGCTTTCAAGATTTTTTTTCAATTGGTTCCGTAGGGCCTCATTTCCTTTTTAAAGGACTGATCGGTTTTGGAACCGGGCTTCTAGAAACTTTTTTTTTATATTTCTCGCTACAGGCACATGCTATCGTCGTTTTCTTGATTTCCCTACTGCATGATCTTTTGGGCGAGGTTTTGTTTCGCGGGGCAAATGGCGGCCTTATGGGTGTATCTTACAGCATGTTGGGACGCGGCTTTTATAATTCTTCCATTGTGATGGCCGTTCTTTTCCTCGTGTTAAAACAAGCCCGTCTTGAGGACTTTCTCATTGGAAAGGGTACCCGATGAAACATCGATATTTTCCAGCGGAAGAGAATCAAGAAATTCAGGCTCGGGCATACTGGTTTTTTGGATTTATTGCGACCGTGCTGGTTGTTTATCTGGTCAGGGCTTATGATCTTCAAATTAACCAGAAAAGTCATTTTGAAGGACTCGCGGAAAGCAATCGGATGCGTGTTATCTCCGTTCCTGCATCCCGCGGTATTATCTTTGACCGTTACGGGGTTCCGCTTGTCAATAACATCCCCAGCTTTAATCTTTATGCGGTTTATGGCGACATGCCAGATACAGAAAAGGTTTTAGACCGCCTTGCCGAGTTTGTTGTCATCGACGACTTCCCCCGTTTCCGTAAGGAATTTCTGGATAAAAAAGATACTTATAGGATGACCAAAGTAAAAGAGGATCTCTCCCTTGCGG
>Ga0213870_1001347_pt1 | contig 11104 bp, 8 predicted proteins | sample WICALVC2017_Meta_FD_160119 | JGI IMG/M metagenome (GOLD analysis project Ga0213870, IMG submission 160119) | Freshwater microbial communities from subterranean cave lake in Wind Cave National Park, South Dakota, United States - WICALVC2017 | ecosystem: Environmental > Aquatic > Deep subsurface >... | reverse complement strand
GAAGCCCGAAACCCGAAATTCGAAACAAACTCAAATGACAGAAATTCAAATGTTCAAATCGTTTTGAATTTTTTTATTTTTGAATTTTGATATTGTTTCGGATTTCGAAATTCGGATTTCGGATTTGAAAAGCTATGCGCATCGCAGTACTTGCTTCCAATTTTATTAGTATTCCACCTACTCCTACCAATGTCCCTGCTGGATACTCGGGGGCTCCGGAGATGATCGTCCATTGGATAGTTGAGGAGCTTGTAATGCGAGGACAAGATGTGACTCTTTTTGCGGCAGGGGACAGCAAAACTAGCGCAAAACTAGTTAGCGTATCCGATGTTGCAGTATCGCAAATGCCGAAAAAGGGTACTGAATTCAGTCTAGATTATGAACTTCTTTTAGCAAGTAATTGCTATAAGCAAGCACAAGATGGAAAATTTGATATTATTCATTCTCATTTAGTCAGTCGATCTGCATTTTTTGCTTCTTTTGTTAAAACTTCCACTGTTGTTACAATCCATAGTCCATTGGATGGTTTAGCAGGCTCTGTTTTGGAGCATTATAAAAAGGATCAGCATTACGTTTCAATAAGCAATGCTCAGCGCCATCCTCTACCAGATTTAAATTACACCGATACAGTCTATCATGGTATAGACCTAACTGGTATAAACCCCAACTATAATCGGGGCAATTACTTGGTTTTTGTAGGCAGATTTGCCCCGCAGAAAGGCGTAGTTGATGCGGTTGGCGCAGCAAAATTAGCCGGAGAAGAACTGATACTTTTTGGTACAGAAAGTAATGATTCTAATTATTTTGATATAGAAGTTAAACCACTTATTGATAAAGTCAAAATACAATCTTATGGTTTTATAGAAAGGAACAAGTTATTTGAGATGCTAGCTGGGGCGAAAGCTTTACTTTTTCCTATCCATTGGGAAGAACCGTTTGGACTGGTAATGATTGAGGCTATGGCCACTGGTACTCCGGTTATTGCTTATAATAGAGGATCAGTTTCTGAGATAATTGCAGACGGGGAGACTGGATTTATCATCGACCCAATCAGTTCTCTTTCTGATTTAAATATCAAAGAAACAAGTGTGGACCGCCTGGTTAAAGCGATTGCCAAAATTAATTCTATGTCGGATAATGAGACTATATCTATGCGTCGTAATTGCAGGTCCCATGTAGAAAAAAATTTTACGATTGCCAAAATGGTAGATGGATATGAGGAAGTTTACAAGAAAGTATTGGGAAGTAAGAAGTAAGAAGGGAAATATTTATTAAAATTCGAAATCCGAATATCGAAACTCGAGACAATACTTAAATACAAATGACATAAATTCAAAAAGTTTTGAACATTAGAATTTAGAAAATTTGAATTTGTTTCGGATTTCGGAATTCGTGCTTCGGATTTATACACTTATGAATGTTCTATTTGCAGTATGGGAACTTGATCCCTTTTTCAAATTTGGCGGTCTGGGAGACGTGGCAAGAACATTGCCGGGAGCCCTGGCAACTTTAGGAGTTGATATACGTATTATCCTTCCATATTATAAAGCTCTAAAGCTCTCCAATTACACAAAAAGCGATGTTGGGCATTTAACTGTAAAATTCGCAGGAAAAGCAGAACCTGTAGAAATATATAGCGTAGTCCACCCTACAAGCAAAGTCCTAGTTTATCTTATCCGCAATAAAAAGTATTTGGACGTTGCTAAATCTGCCGATACATTTGCCTTTTTCAACTTGGCAGTTGTTGAGTCAATACTGGGCAAAAAACTTCCATTCGTGCCTGATATTATCCATTGCAACGATCACCACACAAGTTTAATCCCTCTTCTTTCCAAAGAAAAGAAATTGCAGGTCAAGTCTATTTTAACTATTCATAACCTGAGTTATCAAGGTAAAGCTTCAGTTAATACATTAGAAAAGTTAAATTTATCCAAAAGTAAGTGTAAAGTACTTCACTGGGAGAGCAAAAACAAACAGGTTAATTTTTTAATGGAGGGAGTTATACATGCAGATATAGTAAATACTGTATCTCCCACTTATGCTAAGGAGATTATGACTGAGGAATTTGGATATGATTTAGAAGATATACTACGAGGTAAAGAAGGAAGAGTTTTTGGAATAATAAATGGAATTGACGTAGATTATTTAAGAAATATTATGAATCATAGCATAGATTACCCTTATGGAAAACCAGGGCAAGATCAACGAGCAGGCAGCAAAAAGAAATTTTATCACTGGGCTGAAGGAAAAAAACTTAACAAACTTTATCTTCAAAAGAAATTAGGTCTCACGGTTACTGATAAGATTCCAATGTTTTCTTTCATTGGTAGATTTGATCCTATGCAAAAGGGGATGGATATACTACATAAAATGATGAGAAGGATCAATCTGGAAAATTTCCAGTTCTGTATTCTGGGCTCTGGCAATAAGAATTGGGAAGAACGATTCCAATGGTTGTGCAAGTTTTATCCTGAAAATGTTTCCTGCAATTTCAAATTCGATGAAGTTTTGGCTCATCAGATCTATGCAGCATCCGATTTTATCATCATCCCCTCTAAATTTGAGCCATGTGGTTTGGTACAAATGATTTCTATGTTTTTTGCTACACTTCCCATTGCGCATAGAACCGGAGGGCTCATCGATACTATCAAGGAAAATGTCGATGGAATTTTATTTGAAAGATATACATCAGAATCTCTGGAAAGGGCAGTCAAGAAAGCCCATTATCTGTGGAAAGCAGAAAAGAGTAAATACAAAACTATGGTCGAAGCCGCCCTTTCGGCCGACTTTTCTTGGAAAAGCAGCGCTGCCGAATATGTCAAGCTCTATGAGGGATTGGTGAAGGGGGAGTATTAGTTAGCGTCTAGAAACTAGCGACTAGCGCCTAGTTAATAAGTTAAGGAGAGAATATAAAAAAGAAGTCACATTATAGCAAAATTGCAATCGCGGGAACATTTGATAGACTTCATAAGGGGCACAAGTATTTTATTTCCGAGGCTTTTAAGGTAGGTGAAAGGGTATTAATTGGTTTAACATCGGATAAGTACGTAAGACTTAAACTTAGAACTAAGAACTTAGAACTTAGAACAAATATTAAAGACTATAAAGAACGGGAAATTGAATTAAAGGATTATTTAAGAAGAAAAAGATTATTAAATCGGGCTGAAATAGTAAAGATAGATGATGTTTATGGACCGGCAGTTGAAGATAACGATATAGAAGCATTGGTAGTGACAAGAGAGACCTTGAAGGGTGCACAGTTAGTAAACAAAGCAAGGGAAAGTAAAAAACTTAGAAAACTTAAAATAGAAAAAGTACCTTTTATATATGCTGATGATAAGAAACTGATTTCTTCTACTAGAATTAGATTAGGAGAAATAGATAGATGGGGAAGGGTATTCGTTCAGCTTAAACTAACAGGAAAGCCGATAGATAAAACGCTCAGAATTAGTCTTAAGAAACCCTTGGGGAAACTTTTATCAGGTGATTCCCAAAATCTGAAAAAAATTATTCCAAAATTGAAAGAGGCTATTACAGCGATCCATCCGACTATGATTATCACTGTCGGAGATGAAGTGACAAAACTATGTAATGAGGCCTCTATAGAAGTCCAATTGGCAATTATTGACTATAAAGTAGGTAGAATTAAAACTTATAACTCGCTCTCTGATTTAGCCTTTAAATCAAACTTTGCAAGAGGTCCTCTTACGAAGGCTGTTGTAACGGTACGAAATCCAGCTGGCAATATAACCAAATCTTCTGTCGAAGCAATAAAGAAAGCTCTTAGCTCATATATTAGAAAAGCAAACAGAAGCATAATATTAGTTACAGGAGAAGAAGATTTGACAGCTTTACCAGCAATATTACTTGCACCTTTGGGTAGTTTAGTTCTTTACGGGCAGCCCCGAGAAGGAGTTGTAGCAATCGAAGTTACAGAGGAGAAGAAGCAAGAAATCATCCGCCTAATCTCCCGCTCCTAGTCTACTCCTTAAATTCACAGGGAACTTCGCAGGGTTGGATCTGAAGACCCGTCCATCGATTCAATTGATTTATAAAAAGGGATATCTGTAACGGATTACAAAGTTCTTTAGAAAAGCAATCTATTGCTTGTGCGAAATCAGGATTTGTGGACCCGGTAACAATTTCTCCTCCACCAGCTTTTGAAGAGCTTTTGCAGCAGATTTGCTCTATTGGACAACCTCTAAAAGCTTCGACAATAGCATTTGGATCACTTGCAACACACTGCGCTCTTGCTATACATTTCCCACCTTCCCCTTCACAAATGCTGGGGTCAATTGGTGGGATAAGGGTTCCTATTTTATCGGTAGCAGTTGATGGTAGAGAGACACTGGGGTCAGTAGGGCAGATCAAATCAGGCCCCTGCGTGCCCTCACTCCAACCAGATGAATTTATGCCATGTACCCACCAAGTATAAGTGTGTCCGGGGATGGTATCTCTTTCATAAATTACTGTATTGGAATTGGGCGCTGCCGATATGTGGTCATCAACACTATCTCCCGGCAAAGGGATATATCCTTCCCAACCATTTTCTGTATCATTTACCCTCACTGCCCATTCGATGCTGTCTTGCGTTCTATCCCATAAAAAAGAGGCCCTTGTGCCGGTTTGATTGCAATTTGCTCTAAGACCTGTGGGTGGGTTAGGCCTAGTAGTAAAAATGGGTGGAGTGGGAGAATTGCATCCTTCTGGAATAAGGCAGATCGGAGTAGGGGTAGGTGTAAAAATGGGTGGAGTGGGAGAAGGTACACAACTTCTATCTGCAACCCAACCATCTGGTAGACATGAGGTGGGAAATAATTTACATACACCTGTTAATTTATTTCTCGCAGGTGTGAAGACTTGAAGGCATAATCGTGGAGTAGGAGTAGGTGTGAGAATGGGTGGAGTGGGAGAATTGCATCCTTCTGGAATAAGGCAGATCGGAGTAGGGGTAGGAGTCGCTGGCAAAATACTAACAGTTTTTTCTGACCAGTTTATGCATTTGAAGTTACCGCTTGCATCTTTCTGGTCGGTGGCTATATTGGCTGCTTTTATGGTGTAGGTTCCCGCAAGATCTGACGGTATGACCCAGTCGAAGTACCAACCGTTTTGGTTAGGCTGGGTTGTTCCGCAGTATGAAACAGTATCTGGTCGATCTGAGGCAGAAGCTGCTCCTATATAATTACAAGATGATCCTTGACACAGATGAAGATCTAATGCATGTCTAAAGCCCTGACCTGAGGGGCTGGTGCATGCTCGAGCCCAACCTTCTAGGCGATAGGTTTTTCCGGCAATTAGTGTGGCGCCATTGGTAGGCCCGTCGAAAAAGTTAAAACCAGTGCATCTAACTACACCAGTACATGCTGAAGAACAGGTAGTATTTTGTATTTGTCTGCATCCTAGATCGTCAACACTACACCAATCGGAAACTATAGCATTGTGATTATTGCAGGAGATATCCCATCCATTGTTTCTATAAAAAGGCAAGATATCACTCCGGTTATTTAAAATACACTGTGTACAAGCATCGCCACAGATCGCCGGCGGAGGGGTAGGTTGGCTTGGTGGGGATGTTGGTTGGGGAGTAGCTGCTGGAGGAGCACATGGGGCTTGACATTCGAGATAATCCGGTGGTTCTTGCCACTTAAAATTTTTACAAGTATATACTTTAGTTACTCCATATCCGGCAGGACAGCTTTGTTGTTCCTTAGGATTTAAACAAGTAGTGCAGAAAGAACCTGGAATAAGGCAGGAGTTTCCAGCACATGAGTTTGATGGAGGGGTGATAGCCTGTGACTCTAATCTTGGCCCAGTTTGAGATAGTCTGGAGCCAGCAATTGCTCCGGCAACCATGAGCCCAAGAGTAATTAGGGTGAGGGTGGTGGCGATTTCCCCCCTGCTTTTAAAATTCATTATTTAATTGAAATTGTCAATAGATATATTCAGATCTACGATCTTTTGCTGGTCTAAAATATTTGTGCCGGCAGAGGCTACAATAGTTTTTACCCTATCAAATTTGACAGAAGTATTAGTTGTGTTTTTTAAGGCAGTGAAAGTAATTGTACCTACAATGCCATCTCCTTTGGGTACGATAACTGTATTGTTTTCCAGAGTTGCAACTCCGGAGAGTTTGACAAAGTTGTCATGGGTATTATTTATAGGATAATTTTTGAAATAATTCCCTTCTACTGCATCCTCAACAGATAGATACATGGGATCAAAGGTAACCACGAAATCAGCTGCTTCTACCCCCTGATCCGGTGAGTCAAGATAAATTTCAACTCTGAAGGATTGACCATTTTCAACTTTGTTATCTTTGGTTTTCAATGAAAGTGTGGCTGGTGTAGCTGGTGGTGGACTTACTTGACCACTTAGTTTCTGTCTGGCTGGCAGTAAGCTGGATGATGAGCGAAGATTTTTGAAAACAACTGATCCCAAGAGTCCCAATATAAATGCGACTACAAGAATCGCAACAATTGATAATCTTTCTTTTTTACCTAGCTTGGCAAAACTTGGCATACTAGCCTTCGTTTTCTCCATCAATTTTTAACAATTTAGCAATTTAAAAAAAAGCAATGATTATGGTCATAATTTCATGCTACAAGATTAAAGTTCAGGTGTCAAGAAAGTATGGTAAAATGCTGATTTACTAATAGAAACATGAAGAGTTATAGAAGTAATCGAAATCATCTGGCGAGAAATGCTTTTTTCGACCATAGATACTGGTAATCGCCGGTTTATCCAGAAAGAGCTGGCAGGAGCATAATTGAAGTGTCTGGAGAAGAAGAGCTGGCAGGAGCATAATTGAAGTGTCTGGATAAGAAGATTTGACAGCTCTTCCAGCAATATTACTTGCACCTTTGGGTAGTTTAGTTCTTTACGGGCAGCCGCAGGAAGGAGTTGTGGCAATCGAAATCACTGAAGATAAAAAACAAGAACTTCTTCACTTAATATCCAGTTACTCCTAAGAAATTTATATTAACACCTTCGCGGCCGCGAACAAATAGTATAAATTATTCAAACGCAATTTGTCCTTGGAATTTGGTAAATTTTAAATTGTATAATTAGTAATAATTGTGGACAAAGTTGACAATATTAATATTAATCACTTTCCAATCAGCAATATCTGGCAGGAAGCGTTTAAATTTCTGGAAGTCTATTTAAAAGAATGTTTTTCTAAAGGAAAAAAAACTCTGCTGCTGTTATCTGGGGGAAGCGCGGTAAGACTATATAGAAGTTTAGCTAAATTTCTCATGACCTCACCCTATCCCTCTCCTGCAAGGAGAGGGGAGAATTGGAATGATTTTCTGGCTTTGGGGCAAGTGGATGAGAGGTTTAAGCCTGATAACATAGAACTAAGAACTGAGAACTTAGAACGAAGTACGAAGAATCAAGAACCAAGAAAAAAAAGCAATATAAATGCAAATGCAATTGGAGAAACCGGACTTTGGAAGGTTTGTGAGGAGAAGAGGATTCATTATTACCTAATTTCTCAAGAGGGAACACTGGAGCAAGCAGCAGATGTATATCATCAAACTATTTCAAAGTTATTCAAAGAATATCCTAATAGAGCAGCAATTTTGGGCATAGGAGAGGATTGTCATACAGCCGGACTTCTACCCGGTTATGAGAAGGATTGGAATATTAACAACTTTATTGTAGGATATCGAAACAATGGGCAATTCCCCCAAAGAATTTCTCTGACTCCAAAAGCGCTTAGACAATTAGATTATGCTATTATAGTTGCCGTTGGTGAGAGTAAGATACAGGCAATACAAAACGCGTTGAAAAAAGAAAATATAAATAATCTAAATAAATTCCCAGCGGTGTTGATAAGAATAATTAGAAATGTGGACTTATTTAGAATTCTTTGATTTCCAAGTTAAGTGTCTACTATTTCTCGCTTTGTTCTGTGCTACCCAGTACTTTTTTTACCGATAAGCTCTATAAAAGCCCGATATAGTCCGCCTAAGCCACTGTATGAGTCATCTCCGAGAGTAAAACCAGGAGGTTCTTCCTGAACTCCTTCCAATAAACTTCCTGTTAGACGAGCAGTGAGTTTAAGTCTTGTCGCCTCTAGTGTGTCTTTTGCAGAAGGGGTGCCTACAACACCACTATCCTGATTCTGATAGATTCCTGGTAGTTCGTGTATTGCCATAACTTATTCCTCCTTAAAAAGTAGTTTACCATTGCTCTAAACAAAGTCAAGATATTTAATTAATTAGAGCTGCATTTTGTATTGGAATTTATACTAATCTGTTCACGGCCGTGAAGGCGATAGTATATATTTACTTCTTGAGTTCTATCAACTGGCTTGCTAGTTCGCCTTGAATATTGGAATATTGGGTTTAATTAAGACTTCTATAGTATTGGCCAATACTTACTCCTACCGACCGAGCTCCATCGACCGTTAAATGTCCAGTACCGTCAAGGTAGTCACTACAGCTTCTTACCTCAGGAGAGAAACCTGCGACAATTTGGACGCGAGGATTGTATCTCCCTGTTTGCACATCCCCAATCACCATATTAATTGCATTATCTATATGAGCATGTTGCCAGGAAGCTCTGACAGTTGGTCCATGTGGACAGCCAGTTATTGTATTTTGCATTTGCGCTGTACATGGACATGTTTGATGATTGGGTCCACCAACAACTGCTTGTAAAATAACTTTTCTGGTTGATGGTATTTTTTGAATAATAGTATTAATTGCGGCTTTAATATTTGTGCTCCAAGCAAGTTCATCAGAACCATAGGGACCACTGACGGATAAAAGGATTCTATCTGGGGTTGCTGAGTTAGTAGTACAGGCTGAGTCAAAGAAGGGAAACTCTCTATTTTGCCATTTAGTCCAACCTGGGGCACTAGGATTCTGCCATTTATCGATACCATGACCTGAATCCCACAAAAGCTGCCATCTATTATTATCAACAATTGTTTCAAAATTTAAAGTATGATTGGGTGCAACATACCAGCCTTCACCATAGCCAGCGATAGTAACTGGGCTAATACCCACTTGACTGTATGCAATAACCATAGTACAGCTAAAAGATATTGGGCTGGAAGTTGGAGTGCTGGTAGGTGTAGGAGTCCGAGTTTTAGTCGGAGTAGGAGTTCTGGTCTTGGTAGGAGTACGTGTTGGAGTAGAGGTTGATCTGGACGGAGTTAAAGTGCGGGTAGGAGTTTTGGTTGGAGTGCTGGTTTTAACAGGGCTGATGGGCGGTCTGGGAGTAAAGGTTATCGGAGGAGGTGGTTCGCTTGGCCAAAAGGTGGGGGAAGGGGGAAGCTCACGACCTATAAAAGTTCTTCTCCAGATTTCGTAGTCAATTAGAGTTATTTTACTATCAGAATTGAAATCAGATTTTCTGCTAAGGATCAGTCCCGTAAATTCACTTTTCCAACTGTTATAATCTATCAGATCAATATTCCCATCACAGTTGGCGTCTCCTTGAGATTTTTTTATACATGAAGATATAGTAGGAGTGGGTGTGCAGGTTACAGGCGGAAGTGTGGGATGTGGTACGCACTGGGATAGCTGATTGTTGTTTTCATCACTCTCCGTAATTAAAAATGTGGCATCCGCCATGGCTGTATAGTAAGGACAAGATGGTTCACTCCTACTGGTAGTGGCAAATCCCCATAAAAAGGCGGTTTGACCAGAAGCCAATCCAGCGGTTACCGTTTTCTTGCCTCCGCCTACATCCACAACAAACGGACCGGCATCGGCGTTACCTATATTCTTGATGTAAGCGCTCAGGCCATGAATCGGAGGGTTATTATAGCAACCAGATCTTGTTTCTAACTCGATCTTTAATTGCGTAACCACCAGATCCGGAAGGTTGATACCTGTTGGTGTGGGAGTAGGAGTCCTAGACAGTTGAGCCGGAGTAGGAGTACGAAATAGGATTGGGGTTAAAGTTGGTCCGGTGGTAGAAGTTGGAAATGGACCTCCATCACTTCCGGAGCGAGGATCCCAAGAAGTATCAATTACAAGTTGTGGGCTAGTGGCGCTAGCAATGTCTTCCCATTTAACACCTCGCATAGTGGCTGCTTGTCCACCGTTATGAGATACAAAAATCCCTTTACTAAAATTAGTTCCAGTGAAATTTAGATTAGACACATCAATTCCATCAGTACTCGTTGTACCTGTACTAAAAGTAGTTATATAAGAGTGAGGTGGGAGCCGATTGTAAACTTTGAAATTATTACTTCCTTGGCTTGAGGCAATTAAATAGCCACCAGTGTTTCCTGTGTGGTAGATAGTTAGACCTTCAACATCAGCAGAAAGTCCACTACTATCTCCAACACTAGCTATTTTTGTTCCTGTGGTTGAATCATTTGGTTCAGCTCCATATTTCCAAATACCATTTCTTTCATCTGAAATATAAACCCATTTATTTTCATCATCAGCTACACAACCTTCGCTTTTGGCTAGTGTCCAATTTCGTACCTTGGTGCCCCCAATTTTACCTCCTCCTGCATCTTTCAGTTCATACTGTTCAATATTTCCTGCCTTAGAGGTGGTAAAACCGTAATATTTGCCGCTTGTTGGACTGCGATATAAACAAAAGCCATAATTCGCACCCGTGATGATGCCATTGTCAACTTGAGTTAGTTGGCTGTTTGCGCTATTTATTTGATAAAGCAAAATTTTATATCCTCCTGCCCTTTGATTTACACCTACTATATCTACCTTAGAACCGGAAAGTGGGAAATTGTAGCGAACATCTATATTGCCCGGTTGGTCAGGAGTTGAAATAGTTTGTAGAGTAATACCGGACAAATTATAGACAAATATTTTAAAAGAATTTTTATCAGAACCAATTACAGTACTTGCCGCCGCGTTACTGGGGTGGACCCAGATGGCCATATCATCCTGATCACCGGCTCCCGGACCGGTGAAAGTTACTTTGACGCTTTGAGCATTGATTTGGGGAAGATCAATAAAATGATTTGTCGCAGAAACGAAAAAAATAAAAATAACTGCTAATAAATATTTGCCCATCTTGATTAGGAGTGACATATCAGATGTGTATATTCAGTAGAACCTATAGGGGAGTAAATGTCAAGAGAAAACAAGGATGAGTTTGTCTCATAATTAATAAC
>Ga0213870_1001346_pt1 | contig 11133 bp, 14 predicted proteins | sample WICALVC2017_Meta_FD_160119 | JGI IMG/M metagenome (GOLD analysis project Ga0213870, IMG submission 160119) | Freshwater microbial communities from subterranean cave lake in Wind Cave National Park, South Dakota, United States - WICALVC2017 | ecosystem: Environmental > Aquatic > Deep subsurface >... | reverse complement strand
TACTTAAAAAATAATTTATTTCTCGGTGGATTTGATGAAAACCGGCTATAAAGTTTACGACTGCATGACTACCAAGCCAATTTCTGTAAGCCCTGGCACTAGTTTGCATCAATGCGCAAAAGTAATGGCAAAAAATCACGTCGGAGCTTTGGTGATTAAAGACAATCATCAATCAAAAGGGCTTATCACAGAGCAAGACATTGTAAGGAAAGTTCTTGCAAAAGGAATTAATCCGTTAATAAAAACAGTAAAAGACTTTATGGCAAGGAAATTGCTAACTGTGAGCCCGAATGATGATATTTATGATGCTCTGATAAAAATGAGGGACTCAAATATAAGGCACTTGCCTGTAGTTGAAAAAGGAAAAATGGTTGGCTTGCTTACTTTGAAAGACATTTTAAAAATAGAGCCTTCATTGTTTGAACTTCTTGTTGAAAAATTTGAGGTTAGGGAAGCCAAAAGAAAACCAATTGATAGGATCATACAAAGAGAAGCTATATGCCAGGGCTGTGGAGCCTATTCTGAAGACATACAAAAAGTCAAAGGCTCTTTATTATGCGAAAGGTGCGCTAAGGAGCAGAGCTGATGAAATAAGACAATACTTTTAGTTAATTATATAAATTCTAGGTTATTTATGATTTTGAAGGTGGTATGATTGCCAAGAAAGCTAAATAAGAAGAATGAAAAAGATTATGAGTACGAGATTTATATAGATAATAAACTAGTTTGGCATGGTTTGAATCCGGAAAAAGTGTATGAAAAGATTGCCAAAGAAAACCCCGGGAAAAAAATTTCTATAGCGTGGGAGTTGAAAGAGGGGATATTGATTGCCTTCATTTAAGTATCAGGAAGGTAAAAGTTCTTTGTTTGAGACAATAAAAAGACCTTTGATAGAAGTAGAAATGTATTCACAAAAATTGCATAAGTGGATATCAATTGAAAAAGTTCTAGCAGATACTGGTGCTGACATTTGCCTATTGCCAAGATTTATGGGCAATTTAATTGTTGAAGATGTAACAACAGGAATTTATAAGAGAATAAGAGGTGTTGTGCCAAATACCTTTCTTAATGGCTTCATTCACAACCTTAAAATAAAAATAGGAGACAAAGAATTTACAGCTCCAGTTTTCATTGCTGATTCAGAGGATGTAACCCCGATATTAGGGAGGGCAAAAGCTTTAGATTTATTCAAAGCGTGTTTTGATGGAAACTCAACAAATATAGAATAATTAGGCTTAATTTATTGATTTGCTTTGCGAGAGATGCGCTAAGGAGCAGATTAATTTTTCTGGTCGAGTATATGAAAATTTACATAGGATTGCTGATTCACGGAAGGTAGCTTACCTGTCTTTACTTGATCTAAGATGGATTTTACTGAATTTAACCGCCGGACAAAAAACCGATCATTATCAGCATAATCTGCCCCAGTAATAATATAAGCAACAGTACTTGCGAAGCGCTCCCCAAAAGCACCTGATACTGCATCGAAGTACGATTCCCTTGTTGGGTAACCTTCAGGCCGCTTATTAGCCCATGAACCATTTGAAATCTTTTCAAGTGGCTTGGCTTCTTCTCTTATGTAATCCTCAAGCTTCCTCCATTCAGTATACAACTGGCTTGGATTCTTGGGCTGGAAGAATAGAACCCTGAATTCGTGACCGAAGCCTAATTTGTAAGAAAGTGCATGGGCCAATTCATGCGCTAAAGTCCACCTGAATCCATGCGGTTTTCTTTCTTCGCCTTCCGGGATGACGCCATTATCACGCTCCCATTTACTTTCTGCATCAAGAACATTTTTTGGCACTATTGATATGGGATTTGATTCAGAAATCTCGCCCGTTTTGGTTTCAATTTCCGTACCGCCTCTTTGGGCATAGCCCCGAAGCGGACTTGGGTTGTAGAGTCTGCTTGAACGATCTGATTCTGTTTTCAATTTGAAAGCGTTTATTCTCTCTTTTCCAATGCTAAAATTGTACCTCTTTAAATCTCCGATTAAACTTTCATAGGAGTCAAGAACATGGATTATGTCCGCCAATTCATCAGAAGAGAATCCATCCCTTAAAGTGACATTGTGTTTTTCTATGCGCTGTGTAAGGGTTTGACTTGTGGTATCTGCGGCACTCTGTTGCGCAAAAGCATCTGATCCAAACAAAGTCATCATTCCAGCGCCAGTTCCTAATACTTTGACAAATTCTCTTCTCTCCATATCAAAGATTACCGCACATAAATACTATTTAAATCTTTCTATTTTGTAACCACTTTCAAATAATAACAAATCCAAAACCACAACCCTTAAATATCTTTAAATATTCCTAAAATGAAGTATAGATATTGCTTTTTTCTGAAAACTGCCTTTTATGACCAAAAGTGTATACTAAAAGGATAATCTTTATATATCAAATCTTACTCATTCTGCTTTTTAATATGGATTTCAAAAATAGGGATATAATATCAATCAACGATTTCTCAAAGGAAGAGCTTTTGCACATACTTAAGGTTATCAAACAAATAGAGCAAAAGCCCAAAAGCAATCTTTTAAAAGGCAAAATTCTTGCAGCTTTATTCTTTGAGCCGTCTACAAGAACTAGGTTAAGTTTTATTTCTGCCATGGAGCAGCTTTCTGGTGAGGTTATAGGGTTTTCAACTTCAGAAGTCACATCTATAAAAAAAGGAGAATCTTTGTGGGACACCATAAAAATGATAGAGCAGTATGCAGATGTAATAGTCATAAGACATCCTCTTGAGGGCTCAGCAAGGCTTGCTGCTGAAGCAGCTTCTGTTCCAGTCATTAATGGCGGCGATGGCTCAAACCAGCATCCAACACAAACAATTCTTGATATTTACACAATACAAAAGCTGAAAGGAAAGCTCGAAGGGCTGCATATTGGCTTTGTAGGCGACTTAAAATATGGCAGAACCGTCCATTCTTTGGCAATTGCATTGTCGCATTTCAATCCAACTTTTTATTTCATAGCGCCAGACGAGCTTCAAATGCCAGAAAGCTATCTTGATGAATTGTTTCAGAAAAAAATCAAATATTTCAAGACAAGCGATTTGTCAAGATTCAGCAAAAATCTTGATATTCTATACGTTACAAGAATACAAAAAGAAAGGTTTCCAGATCCTTTGGAGTATGAGAAATTCAAGGATGTTTATAAAATTGATGAAGCATTTTTGCAAAATGTCAAAAAAGAGCTTAAAATAATGCATCCATTGCCAAGGGTTGGTGAAATTGACAAATCTGTTGACAAAACAGAGCACGCGGCATATTTCGAGCAGGCAGCAAATGGAATTCCCGTTAGAAAAGCATTATTAGCTTTGGTTCTCGGCAAAATCAAGTAAAATGGCAAAAAAGAAAAAAATACGAAAATCCAGAAGAAGTAAGGAGAAAATAAAAGCAAAAAAGATAAGTACAACAATTGCTAGAGAAGAGGAAAAGAGAGAACTGAAAATAAGCGCAATAGACGAAGGAACAGTTATTGATCATATACCTACAGATGCTACTTACAAAGTAGTGGAAATTCTTAATCTGCAGAATCATAAAGGCGTTGTGTCAATAGCAACCAATCTTCAAAGCAAAAGAATAGGGAAAAAGGGCATAGTCAAGGTTGGAGGCAAAAGTTTAACTCAAGAAGAAGTCAACAAGATTGCCATTGTTGCGCCGGATGCAACTGTGAACATAATAAAAAATTACAGCGTGAAGGAGAAAATAAAAGTAAAGTCTCCGGATGTCATCGACAATGTTGTCAAATGCTCAAATCCAGTCTGCATAACAAATAATGAGCAGGTTTCAACAAAATTTTATGTTGTGAAGAAAGATCCTCTTAAAATTAAGTGCCATTATTGCGAGAGGAATATGGGAAAAGACGATATTGAGATTGTTTAAGTAAAATGCAATGACGAAAAACGCATTAACGAAAAACTCAATACGATTAAAAAATAATCAATCAACGAGAACGACCTCGCAAAATCAAGGTACAAAAGGTAACCCGTTTATTTATTTTATTATTGAATAATTTCGAGGCGAAATTTTAGTGGCAATCAAAATTTCGCCGAGACTAAATTTTGTCGCCTCAAAGGCGACGGATTGAAAATTTAATCTAAGCTCATCAAAACTTAAAATTAAAATGCTCCAAACAAAGTTATGCAACATCAAACTAAAAACCCCCACAATTCTTGCTTCTGGAATTTTGGGCGTAACAAAAGAAACAGTTGATAGGCTCGGCAAAGCTGGAGCTGGCGCTGTTACATTAAAATCACTTTGCCATGAAGAAAGATTTGGAAATCCAAACCCAACAATGTTCGGCTATGAGGATGTTTTTCTAAATGCAGTTGGGCTGCCTGGCCAGGGAATAGATTCTGCAATGAAGGATTTTGGAAGGTTGGATAATTTAAGCGTTCCAGTCATTGGAAGCATTTATGGCTACAGAATCGAGCAATTTGGAGAAGTCACAAAAAAAATGGCTTCTTTGAAGCCTGCGATGATTGAAGTTGACATTTCATGTCCGCATATGGACTATGGCAAGCCATATTACGCAGACCCTGAATTGACTGCAAAAATAACAAGAATTGTAAAAAGCAATTCGGGCAAAATTCCAGTTTCAATAAAATTAAGCCCAAATGTTTATGATATAAAAGAAATAGCTCATGCCGCAGAAAAAACAGGAGCAGATGCGATAACAGCAATAAATACAGCAACTGGAATGGTAATTGATATTGATGCCAGAAAACCAGTTTTAGCAAACAAGATTGGCGGAATTTCAGGACCTGCATTAAAGCCGATTGCTGTTAGATGCGTTTACGAAATTTATGAAACAGTAAAAATACCGATAATAGGCACAGGCGGAGTCACATATGGGAAAGACGCAATAGAGATGATAATGGCAGGCGCAACAGGAGTTGGAATAGGAACTGGAATATTTTATCGGGGAATTGATGTTTTTAAGAAAGTTTGTAATGAAATGGAAGTTTGGATGAAAAAGAACAAAGTTAAGAATTTGAGTGAGATAATTGGTGTTGCACATGAGTGAGAGTTGCTGCCGCACCGAAATCCCAGTAATGCTTGAAATATCTGATGTAGTCAGAGAAGGCAAAGGACAGAAATCTTTCTTCTTCAAGCACACAATTCATTGCAAACCAGGCCAGTTTCTTATGATATGGCTTCCTGGAGTTGATGAAAAGCCAATGGCAGTTTCTTACTGGAAAAAAAATGAATTTGCATTTACATCCCAAGTTGTAGGGAAATTCACAAGCGCAATTGATAAATTGAAGAAAGGCGACAAGCTTGGCATAAGGGGCCCTTATGGAAACTCTTTCTCAATAAAAAGTAATGTATGTATTGTTGCTGGCGGTGTTGGCTTAAGCTCAGTTTCAACTTTGATTGATGCTTTAAAAAATCCATTAATAATCTATGGCGCAAGAACAAAAGAGCATTTGATATATCTTAAAAGATACAAAAATAAAAATATGCTAATAACAACTGATGACAGAAGCTTTGGAAGAAAAGGATTCACAACAGATGTTTTGGAAGAAGTGCTAAGTAAGAATAAGGAAATAAAAATTGTTTATACTTGTGGGCCAGAAATAATGATGAAAAAAGTTTTTGATATTTGCCAAAAATATAAAATTGAACTTGAAGCTTCTCTTGAAAGATACATGGCATGTGGCTATGGAATTTGCGGCAAATGCATGATAAATGATAAAATAGTTTGTATTGACGGCCCAATCTTTAATTCAAAGCAACTAGGCAAAATGACAGAATTCGGAAATTTTGCGAGATTAAAAACTGGAAGGAAAGTCAGTTTGAAGGAATATCATAGTATTCATACCTGAAAATGTCACTCTTACTAAAAAACTGCAGGATTGTTGCAAAAGACAAAGTATATCAGAAAAATATTCTTATTAGAAAAAACAAGATAGCAAAAATAACAAACAAAGAGCCAAAAGCAGACAAAATCATTGATGTTAAAAATAATTTTGTTTTGCCTGGCTTGATTGACGCTCATGTTCATTTCAGAGAGCCTGGATTAACTCATAAAGAAGATTTTCTTACAGGAAGTATGGCTGCTGCAAAAGGCGGGGTTACAACAATTTTGGACATGCCAAATACAATTCCTCCAACAACAACTATTGAGGCTTTGGAAGAAAAAAGAATTCTTGCAAAAAAGAGCATTGTGAATTACGGATTTAATTTTGGCGCAACTTTGGACAATTTGGCTGATATTAAAAAAGCAAAGAATATTGCTGCTGTCAAGCTTTATATGGATATGACAACTGGCGCTATGAAATTAGACGATTACGATGTTATGGCGGATATATTCAAAAATTCAAGAATTACTATAATTCATGGAGAAGACATTAATGTGAAAAATGCAATTGATATTTTTATAAAAAACAAAATTAAAAATAAGCTGCATGCTGCGCATGTAAGCTCTGCAAAAGAATTGGCTTATGCAAAGCAAAATCCAATAAAAAAACAAGTGACTGTTGAAGTAACTCCACATCATCTGTTTATGACAGAGAAAGATATTCAAACATTAGGAGCTTTTGCAGAAATGAATCCAAGGTTAAAAACAGAGCAGGACCAAAAAGCATTGTGGCAGGGCATTCAAAATGGAATTATTGATGTAATAGCAACAGACCATGCGCCTCACACAAAAGAAGAGAAAGAGCAAGCAAATTATCCATTTGGGGTTCCTGGATTAGAGACAATGCTTCCATTATTGCTTGACGCTTTCAACAATAATAAAATAACATTGCAAAAAATAATTCAATTATGCTGCGAAAATCCAGCAAGAATTTTTAAAATAAAAAACAAAGGCTTTCTGAAAGAAGGCTTTGACGCGGATTTGGTTGTTGTCGACTTGGACAAAAGGCAGGCTGTAAGGAATGAAGATTTATTAACTAAGTGTAAATGGTCGCCATTCGAAGGCAAAATATTAAAAGGATGGCCTGTGATAACTATTGTAAATGGGAATGTGGTTTATGATAATGGCCAGATTTTTGATGTAAAAGCCAGAGAGGTTGAATATGCCAGATAAAGTCGCTGAAACATTGTTGAATTTGAACGCTGTTATGTTAAGAACAAAGCCACCATTCAGGTGGGTTTCTGGGATTTTGTCTCCTATATACACAGACAACAGGCTTCTTATGAGCTATCCAAAAGAAAGAGATTTTATCGTTAATTCTTTCGTAAAAATGCTGAAAAAAGAAAAAATAAAGTTTGACGCTTTCGCTGGAACTGCAACAGCTGGAATTCCATGGGCAGCATGGATTAGCCAGAAATTGAAAAAGCCGATGATTTACGTGAGAAGCGAGGCAAAAGAGCATGGAAAAGAAAATCTGGTTGAAGGTAAAATTGAAGAAGGAAAAGTTTATGTTGTTGTGGAAGACCTGATAAGCACAGGCAGCAGTTCGATGAATACAATCAATGCTGTCAGAGAAAAAAATGGGGTTGTAGAAGATTGTATCGCAATATTCACCTATGAATTGGATAAAGCAAAAAACAATTTTGAGGCAGCGAATGTCAAATTACACACTCTTACAACCTTCACAAATTTGATTAAAACAGCTATCCAGAAAAAATACATTGAAAAATCAGAGCTGGAGCACATAATGGACTGGAAGAAAAATCCGGAAGGATGGGTTGCAATATGAGTTTTAAAGAATTCAATAAAAATTTTTGGACACTATATGTTTTATTAGTAATATTACTGATAGTTTTTGTTTACAGAATTATTTGATATAAATCAACATTTTAAAAATTCATTAAATAAATACAATAACGACAAAATATCAATAAAAAATAATATGATTAAAATAAATCAATAAAAAACAATTAAAATGCCAATAATAAACTTAAAAAAATCAATAATACCAAGCTGTGATGTAAATAGCTTGAAGATTCTTGAAAAATTAGTGAAATCAACCTGTTCTATAAAAGGAATCGGAGCTTACAAGATTGGCTTTGAATTAGTTATATCATTTGGAATGAAGGAAGTTGCGAAAACAATCAGAAAGCAAACAAAATTGCCAATAATATATGATCATCAAAAAGCAGGAACAGATATTCCAGATATGGGCAGCAAGTTTATGCAGGTATGCAAAGAAGTTGATGCAGTGATTATATTCCCGCAGTCCGGGCCTGAAACAGAAGCGGCATGGATAAAAGCAGCCCAGAATTCAAATATGAATATTATTGTTGGCGGGGAAATGACGCATCAGGCTTATCTTAAAGAGGCAGGAGGCTTTATTGATGACAATGCGCCAAAAAGAATGTATGAAATTGCGGCATCAATGGGCGTAACAGATTTTGTGATTCCAGGAAATAAGCCAGAAAAAGCAATGGAATATGTTGATTTAATCAAGAACAAAATTAAAAGCCCCGTTTTTTATAGCCCCGGATTAGTTGCTCAAGGAGGCAACATAAGTGATTTAGCTCAAAAACTAGATTCTTGGCATGCAATAATCGGAAGGGCAATTTATGAAGCAAAGGATATGGAAAAGGCTGCTGAGGAATTTGTGAAAAATTTGTGAAAGTAAAGTAAAATAGAAAAGTTTAAATATTATAATAAATTCTATCAAATATTATAACAGGTAATAGGTATGGACTTGTGGATTACAGAGTTAATGAATAGTCTTGATAGAACCAAAGTTAAGATACTTTTTGGCGAACACGCAGCCAAAGACAAAAATCTTGATATGGAAGATGTTGATAATGCTGTAAAAACAGTTCAAATCGGCAAAGTTGACGAAGAAAAGTCAACTGAAGAAAAGAAGCGAATTTGCTTCAAAAATTATTTCGATAAGCAAAGGCAAACTTATTTTGTAGTTGTGGAATATTATCCGGATTTTATAAAAATAGTAACTATGAATAAAAAGAAGGGAAAGTATTAAGGTGAATGAAAAATGAAAACAAGCACATGCAAATGCGGCGGAAATATTGACTTAGATAGATGTTTAATAGAAACTTTTTTAGTCGAATGTATGAAATGCGACAAATGCGGAGAAATTCTATTTACTCCTGAACAAACCAAGCAATTGATAAAATTAAGAGAAGCAAATAAGAAGATTGAAGGCAAAAGGAAGATAATCAAGGTTGGCTCTTCTATAGCAGCATTATTGCCTAAGAAGGTTGAAGAATATGGCGTTAAAGAGGGCGTAATTGACAGCGTCAAGATTTTAAGCTCAAATTCGCTGGAGATTAAGTTTGATAAGGAGATTGTTTAAAGAGTAGAAGAAAATTATCGATTGGTATTATGCATTTAGGCACTCGGTGATAAAATCTCTAATCATTTATTGTATAATTCTCCGTTGCTCATAAAGTTTTTGTTATTGTTGAAATTGCATCAAAACCTAACAAAAACCTTATAAATCTTCAAAACAATCACTTTAAATCGTTGGGGAGATGAAATCAAAATATTTGTTTTATATTTTTTTACTTATTTTTGTTATCGGTTGTGCTAAAGAAACACAAGAACAAGAAAATAAAATTGAACAGCAAACTGGGGTGGTTGAAATGAAATTAACAAGTCCTGCATTTAGCCATAACACAAATATTCCATTAGAATATACATGTGACGGCTCTGATTTAAGCCCGCCATTAGCGATAAGCGATGTTCCTGCAAATGCAAAAAGCTTGGCGTTAATTGTTGATGATCCAGATGCGCCTGTGGGAACTTGGGACCATTGGGTTGTGCTCAATATTCCTCCAAATATAAAAGAAATTCCAAAAGGAACAGAGCCAAATGGCGTTGCAGGAAAAAACAGCTGGGGCAGAACTGGGTATGGTGGCCCATGTCCGCCAAGCGGAACTCACAGATACTTTTTCAAATTATATGCACTGGATACTATGCTAAATCTGCAAGAAGGCTCTACAAAGAAGCAGATTGAATCAGCAATGCAGGGGCATATTTTAGCGAAGGCTGAATTGATAGGATTGTATCAAAGGAAATAGGAGCGTGGCACCCATTATTGTTAGCAGCGCATGGGTAAATGCCTGCGAGGAAAGCTCGCAGGCTCGCTTTCCATATCGCCTATTTTAATAAATATTATAAATGTTATTGAAATTCTCTCTATTCACAATGAAAATAGCAATTTGTGGAGCATCTCTGCCTCCATTTGACAAGAATATTTTGAAAAAAACTTACGAAATAGGAAAAGAAATAGCAGAAAATAATCACATTCTAAGATTTGGTGGCTGTTGGGGCTATCCATATGAAACTGCGAAAGGCGCTTTTGAAAATAAAGGGAAAGTAATAGCAATTTCTCCTGGTAAAGACGAAGGAGAGCATATTACTAAATATAAATTTCCAACAGAAAATATAAGCGAATTTCAATTTACTGGATTAGGAATCCCAGGAAGAAATATTCCTCTTGTAACAGGTTCTGACGCTGTTATAATCATTTCTGGCCAGATTGGAACTTTGAATGAATTTACACTTGCATTCCATCAGAAAAAGATTATTGGAGTTTTGGAAGGGAGCGGCGGAATAACAAATATTATAAAAGAAATAGTTGAAATATGCAAAAAAGTGGGGGAAGAAGATAAAGTTATTTATGCAAAGGAGCCAAAAGAATTGGTTAATATAGTAAAGGACACAAATTTTTAGACATAAATATGTCCTTTACTTATTACGAACGGACAACTATTGTATAATTATTTTTGTCCGTGAGTATAGTTTGATTTCTGTAAATCAATAAGATTAAATAGAGAATTAATATATTGCTCTCGGGCTTGTGGTCTAACGGCTACACGCTAGAATCAAAGATTCGCTGGTTTCCAGCACTAGCGTGCTGTAAATGACGCCGCCTTCGCAATTTACGAGACAGGCGGAGACTTCGGGTTCAAATCCCGACAAGTCCATATGCCAAACTGCAAATCAGTTTATGATCCTCAGGAAGACAGCACAATGCTTGAGCGCTGGGTGAGAAAATTCGCATTTGGAAAAGTCCTTGATATGGGTACAGGCTCTGGCATTCAATCTATTGCAGCTTCTCAAAATAAAAATGTTACTTCTGTTTTGGCAATTGACATACAAAAAGGAGTTATAGATTATTGTAAGAAAAATATTAAGAATCGTAAAATAAAATTTTTGCAGTCTGATTTGTTCAAAAACATAAATGAAAAATTTG
>Ga0213870_1001345_pt1 | contig 11133 bp, 9 predicted proteins | sample WICALVC2017_Meta_FD_160119 | JGI IMG/M metagenome (GOLD analysis project Ga0213870, IMG submission 160119) | Freshwater microbial communities from subterranean cave lake in Wind Cave National Park, South Dakota, United States - WICALVC2017 | ecosystem: Environmental > Aquatic > Deep subsurface >... | reverse complement strand
CCGGGCCACGATGGTCTTGGGAGCGAGGACCTCCTGGAGGGCCTTCACGATGAGATCCCGGCGACGGTCCATCCCGGCGGTCAGCACCTGAATCGCCAGCGCGTCGCCGTAGCGATCCACGATCAGTCCGGGCAGCCCGTCCGCTTCGCCATGCACCACGCGATAGGCAGGCCCGGGAAGGGGCGCGTCTTGGCGCGCCCGGGGTGGGCGGGTGCGAAGGTCCCCCAACATCTTGTCCCGCCATGCCTGGGCCTGCCTGATGCGGCTGGTGAAGAAGTCCTGATCAATGGGGATTCGGTCGCGTCCGAAGAGGCGGATGGCGATCGTGGAGCGTGGATTGAGGTAGCCGCGTCCGAGGAAGCGCCGGCGACTGTCCACGACGTCCACTAAGTCGCCCGGCGCCACGCTCGGCGGCCATCCCTCCACTTCATTCCGATAAATCCAGGGGTGGCCGGCCGACAGGCGGTCTTCTTCTCCCGGCTTCAGCGTGACGGTATGGAGGGGTTCCATTGGATGGGTTCAGAATTGGGATGCCTACGGGCCGATCGGAAGGCGCAGTATAACAAGAATACATCATGCTTGACAGGCAAAAGGGGAGGCACTACAATTATCTTAAGATTGAGAACGGTTATCACAATCGTTTTATTCGATTGAGAATGTGGTGCGGGCCTGGAGCCCCGAACGTTCCACAAGGAGTATGCGCCCATGTATGTGTGTTTGTGCAAAGGGATCACCGAATCGGATGTCCGGAGACTTGGCCGTGCCGGCGTCCTGCACCCTGACTCGCTGGCAGCAGCGTTAGGCATCAACGACGAAGGATGCTGCGGGCGATGCGCCAGGAATATCGAGACACTCGTTGCCCTGGCCGCAAGCGAAACGGCGTGCTGCATGGCCCGCAAATGATTCTTGTCTCACCTCCCCCCTTAAAGCCTCGCGTCTTCTCATGACCTCTTCGGATTGCTGAGCGCCGAGGAAAACGATCGGCGTTTCCCCGCTCTGGCCGTATCAATCCCCCTTTCTATATGGCCTTGCCTGGGGAGCCAAGGCACAACACTAGAACGGTTGAGGGCGTTTGTGAAAACCAATATCGGCGAGACTGCAAATCAAATTCATTTTTAATTAGTTCTATGCAGGTAAACCTATTGACATCATGCGAATGCTGAGAGTAGCATACCCGGTATGCACGCGGCTGCCGCGTTGCGGGGCAGAGAGCGCCTCCGAGTGCCCAGCCGTTCTCAACAATCTCACCGGAAGGAGGCCCACCATGAAGGCAAAAGAAGGCATCATCGATCTGCTGAACAAAATCCTGACGGCTGATCTCACCGCGATCAACCAGTACTTCGTGCACGCCAAAATGTGCGAGAACTGGGGTTATGCGCGGCTTCGCCACACGGTGCGGGAACGCAGCATGGAGGAAATGAAAGATGCCAATGAGTTGATCGAGCACATCCTCTATCTCGAGGGCGTCCCCAACATGCAACGGCTTGGGACCGTGCATGTGGGAGAAACGGTGCCGGAACAGCTCAAGGTTGATCTTAAGGCGGAACAGGAGATGCTCAAGATTCTGACGGACGGCGTCACCCACTGCGCCAAGGTCGGCGATTACACGACCCGGCACATGCTGGAGGACATGGCCCAGGACGTCGACACGCACATCGATTGGATTGAGACCCAGCTTGAAACGATCAAGCAGGTGGGGCTTGAGAATTACCTGAGCGAGCAGATCAAGAAGGAAGGCTCGTAAGCGTCTCCGCCACTTGGTTATCGGTTCTGGTCGCTTGCGGCGGGGCCACTTCGGCCGACGCGCTCGGCCCCATCACACGGCCGTCATCGCCGTGATTGCTTGCTCGATGCCTCGCTCCAGCCAGCGGGTCAAGGCCGGATGCGGGGCGAAGCCCTTCTCGTTCATGACGTAGGTTGCCCCCTCCAGCAGCTTCTTATACGGACCCGCGCCATACAGCCGATTCGAGACGAGCAGCACCTGCCCGCTGTGGTTGCTTTGCGCGATCAGCTCCTTGAGCTGCGCCACGGCCTTCTCGCGTTGCTCCGGCCAGTCCTCGCGCACGGTGGCTGCGTGAATCGCCCGGAGCTTGGCACAGTGCGGGTCCTTCCGCAGCCGCTCAATATGGCCGTTCATCACGGCGTGCCACTGGGCATCAGCCGCATCGCTCTTGGCCCCATGCGCGACGAGAATCACGGTCTCACGAGGAGGATCTTTGCTTAGCTCCACGATCCGCTCGTGCAGGATCTCGGCGATAGCCGGATTTTCCTCATACCCGCCAAATGTGGAGAATACCGCGGCGCTCCGCACTTGGGCCGGCGGAATCGCGTCATGGTCGTGGCCGTGGCCGGGTGGGCTGTCCGAAAGCCCCAGGATGTAGTCGGTGACGTCCTTCAGCTGATCTGCCAGGGCGTACATCCGCACGAACACGATCCGCCGGACGCCCTGCTGTTCCAAGCGCGAGACGGCCTGCTGGATGACCCCGGGATCGCCCATGCCGTACGCCATCTCAATCTTGTATTTCGCCTTGAGCGGCGCAATGGTCTGCTCCACCGCGTCGTTATAGGGCTGGGTGGCCCCATGCGGCATGATCACCACCCCGATGTCGTGCGGGGCCGCTGCCACGTGCCGGTTGGCAGTCTTCTTCAGCCAGAGCAGGACGTTAGGGTGGGGCAGCAGCTCCTGCGGGACGTAGACGAGGTCCAGGTCCTTGAACTTTTGCCCGATCCAGGTCACCAGGGCCATGTGATTATCGAACTTGGGCCCGATGAAGGCGGGCACCAGCAGCGTCCGGCCCTTCTTGGCAGCGGTCTCCACGATCACCCGGTCCACCGCCTTGTTCTTCTCCTCGGCTCCCTGGGCGTCGCGGTCGTAGTAGATCAGCGCGCGGGTCTCTTTGAAGGGTTTGCGCTGGGTAAGGTAGGCCAGCAGCTTCTCTCCCTCGGCCTGCATGGCCTTTGCGCTCGTTTCATCCATGGCCCCAACGCTCAGCAACAGCACCCGTTCCTGCTCGGGTTCTTGACTCAGGGGCTCCACGCGGTCGAGGAGAATCTGGGCGATGAGGTAGCTGGCGCTCATCGGCGCTTCCCACTGAATGGCGCCGCCGCCGGGATAGGCCGGGAGGTGGGCCAGGACCTTGGCCAGCACCGGATCGGCGGCAGAGAGAAACAGCGGGATGCCGATGACTCGCGCGGCCCCCGCCTGCTGAAGCTCCGCAAGCGCGCGACTGAGGTAGGCGGAGTATTCGCTGCCCACCCCGTTGTAGTTGCGGCCGACCAAGGCCAGGGCCACCGGAGCCGGAGAGGAGTTCTTGAATTCCTCGAACACTGCCTGCACCTCCTGATTGCCAAGAAAGCCTCGATCCTGAGCAATCACCAGAAAGCCGGTCTTGGCCGGCGCCGTCCGAGCCGCCCAGCCAAATCCCGGCCAGAAGAATAGGAGCACGAGCGCAATGGTCCCATACCTGACTGCGTGTTGCATGACAAATCTCCTTGGTGTTTTCTACAGGGCCATCCGCAGGCCCACAAACCACAGGCGCACACCCGGCGGCGGGAGTAAGCCGGCACTGACATTCATCCGCGCAGCGGTGAGGTTTTCGACGCCGCCGTAGAGCTCGATCCCCTGCTTGAGCCGGCGGGCGAGCCGCACATCAAGCTGCAAGTTGGCCGGGGCTTTATCGTTAGGGTCGATCCGGTTGTTGCGGTTAAGGTCCGTAAATCCAAAGGAGGAGAAGTAGCGCATCCGGGTCGTGAAATCCCAGCCGGCATACTCCATCCGAATCCGGGTCTTCCAGGCATGCGGCGAGCGGCGAAATAAAAAGGCATCAGTCGTTTGATCGCGGGCATCCAGGTACATGTAGCCGCTCTCCAGGGAGAGCCACTCCAGCGGTTTGACCCCCGCCTCCAGCTCGAACCCCTGGCTGCGCGCTTCGGTAATGTTGCCGGCCTTAAAGCACAGGGACGAAGGCACACTCAGCGAGCCCGCTTCGGCGGCGGTACAGCGGGGCAAGAACTCGATCAGGTTGCTGACGTCGTGACGAAACACGCTGGCGCCGATCTTGGCTCGTTCCCAGTAATATTCCGCGTTCGCGGTGAAGCTGGTGGACTTCTCCGGCTCAAGGCCGGGATTGCCGACCACTCCTACCCCGCCCGGCTCGACGAAATTGAAGGCGACCTCATCCAAGCTCGGGCTGCGGAAGCCCCGGGTGTAGGTGAAGCGACCCCGGAAATTGCCTGGCTTGAGCAGGAGCGTGGTCTGGGGGCTGAAGAAATCGCCGAATTCGCTGTTGCTGGTGTAGCGGCCTCCCAGCAGGATGCCCAGCCAGGGGAGCACCGCAATTTCGTCCTGCGCCCACAGGGCCGATTCGGTCAGCTCCGCCGAGCCTCCTTTCAATGACTGACCTCGCCCACGCCGGAGGTCATGCTCGCCGCCGATCGTCACAAGATTGTGCCGGTCAACCTGTCGCGTGTACTGGATCTGGGGCTCCCAGAGCTCCTGAGTGCGGCGGGAGAGCGCCGTCCGTGCACCGGTGTCCAAGCGAAAAGTGCTCGAGTCGGATTGGAACACCTGGTGGTGGCCCCAGAGCGTGAAGGTGGAGACCGCATCCGGGCTCCAATCCAGCCGCAGGATGGTCTGGGTCCGTTGGGTGGTCGCCTTAATCTCCCGGATGCTGGGGATCGTGGCCGTGCGGTTCTGCTTGGTCTTCCGATCGTCATTGGTATAGTGGGTATAGAGGGAGACCGTGGCGTTGGGGGAAAGCTGGTAATCGAAGTGGCCGCTCGCGTTTTTGGTGCTGAATTCCGGATCGCCGTCGGTACGCGCATCCGCCTGGCGGAGATCAAAGCCGTCCGAGCTGTGCACGCCGGCTGACAGATAGCCGCCGAACTTGCCAAGGCGGAACTCCGGCGCTCCAAACGTGGTCACCGTGTTGAACCGGCCATACTGACCCAGCACCCGCGCCCCGACCGGCTGTGTGGCTTTGCGGGTCCGAAGATTGATCACGCCGCCGATCGCATCGCTGCCATACTGGACCGCCGCCGCGCCTTTGACGATCTCGATGGATTCGATTTCAGGGGAGGCCAGGAGGTCACGGGTGAAGGTCGCGCCCTCGGCGGTGCCGATCAGCTCCTGGCCGTTCCGCAGAAACAGCGTGTGAATGCTGGGGAGGCCTTGGATCTGAAAGGTCTGGAATCCGCCAGGCGCGCGTCGTGACTCGATGGCCGGCACGTCCTGCAACACCTGGCGGACGTTTGTGGCGCCCGCCTGCTCGATCATCTTGTCCGTGATCCGCTCGATCTCGACCGGCGAATCCTTCTGGGGATGGAGGGTAGCGGTGCCGGTGATGACAACGTCTTTCACCTGGACCGGCTTCTCGGAACTCGCGCCTTGGTTCCCCGCCTGCTCTTTCTCTTTACTGCTTTGCGATTCCGGACTGGCTTCCGGGGGTGGCGGTTGGGCCAGTATCCCAGGGGCATTGCACACACCTACGAGCATCGTTGCCAGCATGAGACGGATCGTCAGCCTCGCCATGTTCGTTCTCGCCTCCTTAACAGCACCACACCACGTTTTGAACGAGTCTGAGAGTGTGTCTCATTATCAGCTACAGAAGATAGATAGCAGAGTCGCCGCTCGTTGGGAATGTTCAGGTTCCGGAAAAAACATGCGCATTCGCCGGATAAGGAGAAGAGCGGTGTGGTGACCCTAATCTCCAGCTACGGTGACAGGAGTCATTGCAGATAGTGGTGAGACAGCCACTTGACGCCTAGAGCACAGGTGGTCATAATTAACGTTAATTAAGACTCATCAATGACGAAAGGAGTTCGCCCTATGGCCCCCAAAGCGGCATCTGCGACTCCGACGGTCAAACGGCTTCCTCTCACCCAAGCCCGCATCAACCTCGGAGCCTTCGTCAAACGGGTCCATCTCAACAAGGAGTATGTGATCCTTGAGAAAGATGGCATCCCGGTGGCAGGCCTCATGGACATTGAGGAGTTCGAGGACTACCTGGAGCTCCGGGACCCCAAGGTCCGCCAGCAGATCCGCAAGAGCTACCTGGAGTACCTCGCCAGGAAGAGCCGGCTGGCTGAAGCGCTCGCGACTGAACTCGGAGCGGAGAGCAAGGCGAAAGCGAAGGGCGCGCAGCAGCAGAAGGCATGACGCCGCTTTTTGCTGTCCGTACGACTCCTCGGTTCGAGCGCTTGCTCCGTCGCCTCAGCAAACGCCATCCAGAACTCGTCGACTGCTACGCCAATGCGCTGGCGCTCCTTAAGAGCGACCCGCATAACCTGAGTCGGCGCCACCCTATTCGGAAGCTCGAAGGGATGGAGTCTGGAGAGGGCCAGTACCGACTTCGCCTCGGCCGCTGGCGATTCCGCTACGACATCTTCGGTCGGGACGTGGTGCTCCATTACTGTGGTCTTCGACGTGAAGATACCTACCGTTAGGAAGATGGTTGGGACCTAGCCCCAAGGCCTCACGGGGAGGAGCAAGAGGGTCGGCTCAGGCAGTGCAAAATAGTTTCTGCTCTTGCGGCGTGAACCGTTCGAACACACTCGCGAGGCCATAGCAGCGCCCAGCATACAGCCTCCCTCATTGTCGTCAGCGCTCCAGCTTGTAGCTGATCGGCACGTGCATGACCATCTGGGGCTGCCCCAGGCTCGCCTCAGAACTTGTAACGCAACGAGACCTGCAGCTCGCGCGGTGGACCAGGCAGAATCAGGTTGTCGTTGCTACCGTGGGCGGAGATGATGTATTCCTTGTTGGACACGTTCTTGAGATTGACCGAAAGATCATACCGTCCGGCACGGTAGAACACGGCAAGATCGGCGGTCCAATAACTTGGCAAGACGACGGCATTGCTGGACGAAGCAAACCGCTCCCCCACATAGTTCACTCCCCCGCCTGCGCTGAACCCGTTGCCCAGCTCCTTGACAGCCCAGACAAAGGCCGAGTGTTTTGGGGTCAGGCTGGGCCGCTTGCCTTGTAAGGGAATCGATACCACCGGCGTTTGTGGTGAGTTTTGCGAGGCATTGGATTTGACAATGCGTCCGTCCAGATAAGCGTAACCCGCGGAAAGATCCCACCTTGCGGGCAAACGCCCGTTCGCCGTCAGTTCCAGGCCATTGGTGCGCTGCTGTCCAACGTTGATCAACCGTGTGGGGTTGGCCGGGTCGGTCGTCTTGATGTTGGTGCGCTCCAGGTTGAACACAGCGCCCGTCACCGAGAATGCCCCTTCCCAAAAATCAAGCTTGGTCCCGATTTCGCGGTTTTGCGTCGCCTCCGGCTCATTGGCGGCGTTGCCGGCGGATAGAGCGAAGGCCTCCGCTGAGGGCTGGAATGATTTGCTGTAAGAAATGTAGTATGCGGCCGTATCGCTGGGCTGCCAAATCAAACCGGCGCGCGGACTCCATGCCCGGTCAGTGCGCGAAAGCGGGGCGAGCGTACGGGCGAACTCGGTGGCCTGCGTGAATACGTCATAGCGCACACCGGCCAGCGCTTTCCAATCCTTGGCCACTGTGATCTGATTCTGCGCATACACACCGAGCACATCCAACGTGGTGTTGGAAGGAATGGACGCATTGGCGGCCCGCGTCGCGGCTGAGATGGGCGGAGGAACCTGGCCCCCTGGGTTAAAAATGGATACGCGGTCGATATTGGCCTGATTGACAGAGGCGGCATCTTTGTCCTGGCGCCCCAGTTCCAGGCCCAAGAGCCAGTCCTGTTTGAAGCCACCCAGGGTATGCTTGAACATGAAGTCGGTCTGGTTGAATACACCCTCCTCGTGGCGCGCGAAGACGCCCCGGTTGCGGCCTACCGTCAGCGTGGCGGTGTCCACGGTGCCGCCGGGCAGCGTATTGTTACGATTGAGCTCGTACGTGTAGTAGCGGGTGGCATTGCGTATTGACCAGGCATCGTTAAACCGGTGATTCAGCGTGGCCGTGCCGGAAGACACCTCGGTGGCGGTGTGGTCGTCTCGCTTCGCGTTGCCCGAGCCGTAGTACGTGCCGATCGGCACCTTGACCGGCCGGCCGTTGAATGATGGAATGCCGAAGTCGGTCACGCGCTTGTCCTTGGCGTATTCGGCCTGCAGCAGCAGGTGGGTCTGCGCGTCCAGTTGAATCGACAGCGAGGGCGCAAAATTTAGCCGTTCCAGAAACTGCTGGTCACGGTAACTGCCGGAATCTTCGTACGCTCCTGTCACGCGCACGGCCATGCGCTTGTCAGCCTGTGCATTGACGTCGGCCGAGCCGCGGCGCAGATTGAAACTCCCTCCATTGAGCGTCACGTCGCCGAAGGCGCCCGCTTGCGGCTTCTTGGTAATGCGATTGATCAGGCCACCGGAGGAACCACGGCCGTACAACACGGCAGCCGGACCCTTGAGCACTTCAATACGTTCGATGTTGGACAGATCGCGAAAGTACAGCGCATCGTCGCGGATGCCGTCGATGAACTGATCGAAGATCGCGGAGAATCCGCGGATCGTGACCTGGTCGCGCTGACCATCCCCGTGGCTGAATCCGACGCCCGGCACGTTGCGCAGCACGTCTTCCATCGAACGCGCTGCCTGGTCGCGGATCACCTGCTGCGGCACCACATTGACCGCCTGCGGAATATCGCGCAGCGGCGTGTCGGTCTTGGTGGCGCTGGTAGCCTCCTTCACACGATAGCCTTCCTCTCGCATCTCTTTGACCTCGACCTCCGGGATGGTGACCGGCTTTTCGTCTGTCCCTGTTTCAGGCTCACGTGCCTGGGCGGCAGGCGGCTGCGCGGTGCGCGGCGGCTCCTGGGCGAGAGCCGGGGATATCGTCCCGAAGCTGGTCACCAGGAGGAAGACACTCATCCATTGCGTACGAGACATCATCTGCGCTCCTTTGCTTTGGCGACCGGCACGTTGCACCCCTTAGAAGCCGGCCCTCTTGTTGGTGAGAGCTCTCCAGACTATGAAACCGATTGTCAGAGTCATAAGCATAAAACAGAGTCGAGCGTCTTGGGAATGCTCACCCGCCTGAAAACGCATGCGCATTGGCCGGAAAAGCGGGGATACGGAATGGCTGGTTAGGGCTGGAGGAACAGGTCCGCGCTGACCTTGAAGCGGTCGCACAGCTTGCGGATATGATCCTTGCTGAGCTCCCGCTCGCCCCGGAGGATCTTCGAGCCTAGGCTACGATGCACGCCCAGCAGCCGCGCCAGGTCAGAAGCCCCCATTCCATGATCCCCGAGCAGCGCGCGTAGGGCATCCAGACCACTCACTTTGGGCTCGATCGGGTAGTGTTTGGTCTCGTAAGCTTCGACGAGCGTGGATAGCGCATCGAGGTAATCTTCCTGATCGGCGTTGAGGGCGTGGCCGGCCATCATGTCGATGATCTCGGTGGCGTCATCCAGCTCTACGTCGTCATGGATCGGGCGCAGTGAGTGTATCGCCATCAGAGCCCTATAAGTCTTGGGAATATCTTCATACTTGACTGGTTTCTTATAGATGGTCTTCGTCATAACGTATCCTTCCATTCATTCTTGTCGTATTCGGCGTGGGTCAGAAACCGTAAGACAAAGACTTTGTGCCTGTTAAAGTGGATTGCGGTGATGAGTCGGTAACGATTTCCTGCTATGTTAAAAACCACCACCCTCCGACCACTAGCGACAATCATCAGGTCCGCGCCGGGAAATGTCTCACGAACATCCATAAACGAGAGCCAGATTGCTGCTCGCGCCCGAAGCAGCCATTGCTCAAGCGACGATTTAGCCCCGGGATGCCGCCGCCAGTATTCTCTTATCCGTGTAGGCTTGATGATTCTCACATGTAGACATTATGTCTACACGTGAGGCAAACGTCAAGAAAATAACCAAATGCGTTCCCAGCCCGAGCCGCTGTGCGATCTGGGCGAGAACGACGGAGATCGCGCCCAGGTTCTAACAATTGAACTCGATTATGAGGCGGTGAGGCTACGTTCTGACGGAGGCCGTATCGAGAGTTGTGGTCTGTGGGACTGCGCTCTGAATTGCCTGGGGGAACAGCCCACCGCCCTTTTGAAGAAGTGGCTTACGACCGTCCGGGCCGGCGACTTGCCTGCCTCCCAGTGCGGTTCCACCACATAAGCCCGCCCGTCACCAGCAACAACACGGGCACCAGACCGACGAGGACCTGCATCACCCGAGTGGTGGTCCCGCCGACCTGGCCGATATGCAATGGGTAAAGCACGTTGTACAGCCGTGTTCCCAGGGGCGCCTCTCGGGCATGCTCGACTCGCAAGACGACGCCAGTATATTGGTCGAGGTAAATGAAGTTGCTGCCGTTAGGATGGGCTTCTTGGGGGAACTTTTTCCGGACCTTGAGTGGCGCCTCAGGGGTCGCCGGCAGCGCGGCCGCAGGGCTCCTCTACCAGTGGCTGCTGGGATAAGCCGAAGGCTCTTCCATCTCGTGTGTGCCTGAAGACATGGACGGTGCTTGGCGCGTTCTGTAGAGTAGAACAGTAATGATGCTTTTTTGCGATCGAACCGACGCGGGTCGCTTGCTGGCCGCCAAGCTCGGAGCCTATGCCCATCGCCCTGATGTGCTGGTGCTGGGGCTCCCGCGGGGCGGGGTCCTCGTCGCCTTTGAAGTAGCGCGGGCGCTTCACGCGCCGCTCGATGTGTTTGTCGTCCGCAAGCTGGGCGTGCCCGGGAACAAGGAACTTGCCATGGGTGCCATCGCCACGGGTGGCGTCCGGGTCCTCAACGAGGGGCTGGTGCAGTCGTTGGGTATTTCCCCTCGCGCCATCGAGGTGATTGCGGAGGAGGAGCGGCGGGAGCTTGAGCGCCGTGAGCGGACCTATCGTGGCGCGCGTGGCGCCCCGGAGGTGCAGGGGCGCGTCGTCATCTTGGTGGATGACGGTCTGGCGACCGGCTCCACGGTGCGCGCGGCCGTGGCCGCCCTGCGACCGCAGAGGCCCGCACGCCTCGTCGTCGCCGCGGAACGAAGAAAGGGGTCAGGAACCATTTGCCGGAACGGCCCGGAGGGGTGCTGCGCACAAATGGTTATCGCGGTAGGGACGGTCATTGCTGACCGCCCCCCGCACAGATCCGTACGTGCGGCACTACCGCATACGGCTCTTACCTCGGATGTTGACATGCAAACCGCACATTGGGGTAAGGATGCA
>Ga0213870_1001344_pt1 | contig 11141 bp, 14 predicted proteins | sample WICALVC2017_Meta_FD_160119 | JGI IMG/M metagenome (GOLD analysis project Ga0213870, IMG submission 160119) | Freshwater microbial communities from subterranean cave lake in Wind Cave National Park, South Dakota, United States - WICALVC2017 | ecosystem: Environmental > Aquatic > Deep subsurface >... | reverse complement strand
CTCTAGATTTATAGCATGACACAGCAATAGCCGACGGAAGTTAGTTGAATCAGCCAACGGTGCCTAGTCGTCTCAGCATCTCTTGGAAGCTGCTATTCTTCTTGGGGGTCTTAGACATCGTCTTCGGCTCAGACTTTTTCCTGAGCGGGTTCATCCTCGGATCAGACCCCATCGTCGGGATATATCGAAATCCCACAAAAATCGATATTCCGTATAGTATGAGTTACGGAATCGCTCTGACCGGCCTAGGAGTACTCACATGCGCCGTAACATGGAAAAGCTACAGACACGGAGAAAGGTGGGCCTGGTTCGCGTTATTGGTTGCAGGATTGACTGTCTATTTCGAGGGGACGTTGGTTAATTTGAGCGTTGGGGGACCATTGATTTACGTTATATTGTTCATAATCTTCGCATTTGCGATCTACCTTCCCGCCAGAGAGATCCTTTCAAAGGATGCTGGAGAAAGAGGCACTAGTCAAAAGCTCTAAGGAGACTACTTGCGATTTGACCAAGCGGAGTCTTTGGAAGCCTCAGTCGATCTTCCATTACAATGTTTTTAACCCGAGTGCTGATATTCTGGGTTACTTTGCAGCCCGAGGAATTTCCTCCCCGAAAGCTAAGATTTACTTTCGTCTTGCTCGGGCTGATCCTTCTGGCTGCTGGAGCTTACATAATTGTTTCCGGACACGTAGTGGTGGAGATGGCGAAGGAAGTTGGGCGGGGAACCTTCGATGTGCTTCCACCTGATGCCAAGCCGAATTCCGTGAGCCAGCAGTTTCTCGGCTTCTCCACAGGTGCGAACATAGCGGTTACAGAAATTGATGACGGCAGAATCGTGTACGACTTGGACACGAAAACATACATAGCCTACTCGATTAGGAATGAGCTAGACTATGGTCTAATCTTAACAGGAGGATTCGTAGCAGGCGCAGGGGCTCTAGCTACAGGATTGGGATTCTTCAAGGGAGCGCCTCCCCGTAGCACCACTATGAGCGTAATGGGAAGAGAGGTGAAGATCAGGGTAGACTGGGACTCGTGTATGGGCGCATCGAGCTGCATAACGATAGCACCGAAAGTTTTCAGACTAGATCCTGAGAGGATGAAGTCTGTCTTTATGAGTCGAGCCCCACTCGAAGTGCTGGATGAAAAAGGGGCAGATCCAGAGACAATATTCCTTGCCGCTCAGTCGTGCCCGTACAAGGCAATAATTCTAGAGGATGCACGCACCGAGGGACAGATCTTCCCGTAACCCTACGATTGTACTAGAGATCCCCCTAAGATTTGGAGTAGCTCCTCATCCTCGATCTGGTCAAAACTCTCGTAGAATTGACCTATTGCGAAGAAGGGCTCAGGCATGCGCAGACATACGACCCTGTCCGCTTCCTTAGACAACTCTTCAATAGATTCCGGGGGACCAACTGGAACAGCTACCCAGACTGATGCAGGACGTTCCCGGCGAACTGATCTTATCGCTGCCTTCATTGTGTATCCAGTTGCTACACCGTCGTCAACTATGACCACGAACTTGTCCTTCAACTTGGGGTATGGTCTCTCTCCCCTGTACTTTTTCATACGTCTTGTGACTTCCTCAACTTGGCTCTTCACTTCGTCTTCCAGATACTTCTCGCTAACTCCTAGCATTCTAACAGTATCTTTGTCTATTATTGCGGCGCCGTCCTGAGTTACGGCTCCGATTGCCAGCTCAGGATTGCCAGGGGCTCCTACCTTACGTGGAATGATCAGATCAAGGTGAGACTTCAAGGCACGAGCGACTTCATTGGCGACAATGACCCCACCTCGGGGTATTGCTAACACCACTACGTCTTTGCTTTTCAGCTCTTCGAGTTCACCGGCTAATAGTTTGCCCGCTTCGACACGGTCCCTGAAGAGCCTCAAACTCCTAGTGCAAGACCTCACTCTTTAGATTAGTTTTGCCGGGATTACTCCTTTATGACTTCGACTTCAAAATCAAATCCACCGGTAGTCCTCGACATCACTCCAAGTACCTCCATCAACATGTTTCCGAGGTACGTTTGATCCACCCACCCTAGTCGTGGCTTGAACGTGATCTTGAAGGAAACTTCCTCAGGGGTCGACAATCAATACCCACCGTGATCATGAACTACCCTCTATCTAAACACATACTCTAACGAGAAGCATTCTCGCAAGTCACCACCTATCGTAATGAAGCCTCTTCTCTAAACGGATGCGAGTTAGCTTCTCAGGTTTCTCCGCAGGATAGCCTATTGGAATAATGCCGATGGGCTTCACTTCTTTGGGAAGCCCGAGAACCTTGGAGACTTCGTCATCATCAAAGGCGCCCACCAAGCATGCTCCCAATCCCTCGTTGACAACCGTCAGAAGGATAATCATGGAGGAAAACGCTCCATCTGTGATGCTGTAAAACTTGATTGCCCTCTCTCGATACCTCCTGACATTTCTCCGAGTATCTGAGCAAACAACAATTACTACAGGAGCTTCCTCGATGAAATGCTGATCAAAACCTGCTTCACTCAGCCTCCGTTTTACATCCTTGTCCTTTACTATGATGAAGTCCTGAGGCTGAAGATGACCAGCACTGGGAGCCCTCCAGGCGTTTCTCAGTATCCTTCCAATTTTCTCGTCTTCCACTGGCACTGGCTGGAAGGACCTAATCATCGCCCGTTTTCTTAGTACGACTTCAAAGTCCACATCCAAAGCCCAGGAAACGATGTATTTGGAAGTAGCAATAAACCAATGGTTTGAAGGATATGTAAAAGAGAAAACTATTTTTTCGAGCACCTATGAATGGGTTGCACAAATGAAGGCATGTATACTGGTCAAGACCAATGTTGGAGCGCACACCGACGTTGCCAAACAAATTGCAAGGCTCAGGGGCGTTAAGTCAGCATTCTCTGTCATGGGTAGAACGGATGTAGTCGCCCAAGTTGAAACCAAAGACCTGAGGGCACTCACTCAGCTTGGTCTTAAAATTGCGGCAGTAAAAGGTGTTAACGCTACGGAAACTCTGATCGGCTGGGAGGAATAGAAATGACCCATGAGGTTATTTTGGTTAAGGCCTCTGCTAGAGACGCAGCAAAATTCGTGGACAAAGCCTGTGAAATCAAAGGCGTGAAAGACGCTTACCCTGTCTTTGGCAGATTCGACGCCGTCGTCTTCATAGAGGGCAGAGATTTCAACCAACTCAAGGCACTTGCCAGGAAGGTCCTAGCCATCGGGGGAATCAAACACACCGAAACTCTTCCAGAAACAGACTGAGACCCGCCTAAACACATTCCTATTAGGGTTCTGCCATAACTCATAAGTTGAGGGACCGGGAAAACTATTCTAGAATGAAGCTCGGCTTAGACAAGGGCATGGCCTTAATTGTAGTTGATGTTCAGAACGACTTCATCCCAGGAGGTGCACTTCCAGTTCCAAAGGGGAACAAAGTTGTTGCTGTGCTAAACGAATACATAAGGGAATTCATCACAAATGGTGCACCAATCTTCTATACAAGGGATTGGCATCCGAGGAATCACATCTCCTTCAAGGAGAGGGGAGGAATATGGCCGCCACATTGCATCGAGAATACAAAAGGGGCTCGGTTCCATCCTAACCTCATCGTTCCCGAGAGAGCGCGGATTATTTCGAAGGCCACCGGTCCTGATGAGGAAGCATATTCGGGTTTTCAAGGAACTGAGCTCGCTTCGGAATTGCGCAAACTTCGAGTGAGAAGAGTGTTAGTAGGTGGCCTCGCCACAGACTACTGCGTTAAGAATACCGCATTGGATGCCCTCAAGGCTGGTTTCAAGACCTACGTTCTGACTGATGCGTGCCGTGGAGTTGAAGTTAACCCAGGAGACAGCAAGAGAGCCATTCAGGAGATGCTAGCAAAGGGCGCCGAGAAACTGGATCTTACCCAATTGGTTTCAGCCCCTAAAATCGTTTCTAAATCTTGAATCTGAGAGGCCCAGATGAACATTCACTGAATAAAATTCGTCGTTAGTGCTTGTGCCGAGAGCTGTGCACGTAGCAGTAGGTCTGGCCGCATTGTCTGCACTTCCAATAGTACTCTGTCCCTAGTCTGCGACCACACCATTTGCAGACCACTATGGTCTTTTCCGTAGATATTAGGGACATAACCTAGGGTCGAGACGGCTCACGCACTAATAAAGGTTTAGAAAAGTTGACAAATTGTCAAATTGTTTCACCTAAACGACTGCCAATCGTTTTGTGGTATCCTTGGATTCAAATGCTATCGAACTAAAGTTGAAGGTGAAAATGCAGGTCGGCCACCTGATGGGCCTCCCTCTGAGTACCCCGGTGAATCGGGCTAGAACCTAGTTGTTAGTGATCCCTACTACCGTTCCTCAACCCGAGGGGCCAGGTAAAAGTGAATTCTTCCTCCCATCTCGCTAATTCTGAACTCTAGTCTGAGAGGCATCTTACTGGAGTACTCACAAATGACAGTGTCTGACGTTGCGCCCGCAGCCTTCGTGATGTTCAGCAGATAATCTATGCTGTAAGTAGCCTTACTGTCCTCCTTGACATCGAGCTGGAGGAGATCGGCCCCAGATTTCTCCATCTCAGCTGCAGCACTACCTGCATCACTCTTACCAGAAAATACTACCCTGTCTCTTGTAGCTTCGACGCTGGTATGGTCGGAGACTACGCTGATGTCATTGAGAATCTTTTCGAAGGTCGCTTCTGTAATCGTAAGCTTCGCGTTAAAGGCGAGCTTTGGCAGTGGCGTAGGACTTGCTGTGCTTTCGATGAGATGGAGTCTGTATTCTCTCTTGTACCCATCCTGTATTCTGAGTACCAAGGTATCTTCATCAGCTCTGCTGATTTCGACGCTGTCCTTGGCGTCAGCCCTCCTGATCAGCTTCACAAAATCTTCTACTCTTACGGTGAATTTGAGCTGCGAATCACAATCATATTTTTCGAAAGCAGTACCGGGCCAATTCAAATCCACCAGAGCGACGTGGGACGGATCCATCGCTCGAAAGGTCAGACCTTCAGGAGCCACTTCAAACGTAGCCTCTTCCACCAGCGTAGAAATCGAGTTAGCTACCGCCTTCCATTCGGTAGGAGAAGACGTTCTAGCCAGAAACACCATTAACACTCACTGCGGAGCTGCTGTACTTCCTCCTAAGATATGATTTACGGTTAGTTCTAAGCGTAGGACCTCCAAGTATGCCCGCAATTTTCGCAGCGGAAGAACTGGGTTGTAGGCTCATCGCCTCCCCTCGTCTGGAGCATCCACCAAAAAGCTGTGGTGTGCTTACATTTCGGACATTCTGCGGTGGTCGTGGGGAGCGTCCTAATCTTCCCCTCAGCCGCACCTACGACTTTGATGGAGGTTTTCGCTGCTTCAAGTTCTTCAGATTTTGAAACCGCTTTATCGACCTTGGTGTAGAAGCCACACTTATCGCACGCAAGAGCCGAAATGCTCTTTGTCTCCGACCTAACTTGGCGCACCCGGAGTCGCGTCCCATCGTTGGGGCAGAACTGCAAACTTACGACTCACCGCCAAGTTTTCGCTCAGCCAGTGCCCTTTTGACCTCATTCAATATCTGGTTACTCTTGTCGGTTGCCTCTCGTGAGGCGTCAGTTAGTACTTCAGACACTTTGGCTTTGCCTGTCTGGAGCTTCAGAACGACGCGCTTGAGCAGGGGATGAGGTGGCATTACACCCGCGAAAGTTACTCTCTTATCGCTGAGCAGCTCGTGGTGGATGATTTCAGCCACGGAGAAATCCTCATCCTCAAGGTGTATCTCCATCAGATTTTCCGTGCTGGAGGCAACCTTGACTCCCATGGAAATTTCTCGTTACCGCTAATTCGCGTATACTAATACTTTCTTACTAATAGGTCCCTTCGGACTTGATTTGATAGATCGGTCAGGTCTCCTTAGTTAGAATCTCAACTTGGCACGAGGCTAGCCTTTTGAAATTTTCAGCGTCTCGCTCACTGCCTACGATCGCCCCATAGTGCATTGGGATTGCGAGTTTAGGCTTCAGAATCTTAGTGGCTTCAGCGGCCTCTTGAGCTGTCATGACATAGGTCCCGCTTACAGGTAGGAGAGCCAAGTCAGGTTTGAAGTCCTTCATTTCAGGAACTAGGTCAGTATCTCCACCGTGGTAGATTCTAAGCCCCTTCAAAGAAAGAATGAAACCTACTTTCTGATCCTCCTTGGGATGAAAGACCTTGCCTGGTGTTCTGAACTTGTTGACATTATATGCTGGGACAGCCTCAATCGAAATATCGTATACTACTTGCTTATCACCAGGCTTGACTATCCGAATTTCCTTGGCCTTCAGTGCTGATAACGATTCCTTGCTGTCCTGAGTTGTTATAACCACGGTAGATGACGTAACTATCTTTCTTGCATCCTCTACGCTGCAGTGATCGTAGTGTTCGTGTGAAACTAGGAGGATATCGGCTGGTTCTCCACCCCTGATTTGATACGGATCGATGTAGATAGTTTTTGAGTCCTTGATCCTAAAAGAATCATGACCCAGCCAGCTTATCTTGACGCCAGAATATTCGAACATTCAGCTTCGTTTTGGGAAGCAATCCTTAATGCTTTAAACTTGAAGCTGATGTAAGGAAAGCGACGATTCCTTGGTGCCTTCACCTATTCCTCTCGTTTATGAGGTGAACGGCCATATCCAAAATCCTTCTGGCTATTTCTTGCTTGGGCAATAGCGGTACGTGGACAACATGTTTCTTCCTATCGACTATGTATACCTCGTTCGTGTCAGCCTCAAATCCCACTCCCTTCTTCCCGACGTCATTTGCAACTACCAGATCCGCTCTGGCCTCATCTAGCAGCTTGGCGGCACTCTTGATCAGCCCATCTTTCTTTACTTTGTACTCGGCCTTAAAGGCAACCAAGAGTGTCTTCGGACTCACCCTCTTGACCTCATCAATTACCTTGGGCGTGGGTGACAGAGTTATCCTTAGCTGCCTGGTATCTCGGGTTGAAAGTTTCCTACCAAATGGTCGTTCGACTTTAAAATCTGCGGGAGCTGCAGCTGATACTACAATGTCGTACGGAGATGTCTCGAGGTCCTTCACAACTGCTTGGCGAAGTTGCTCTGTTGTGTTGACATGAATCGTTCGAATTCCAGAAGCAACATCAGACAGTCCTGGCCCCTGGACTAGGGTCACACTCGCTCCTCTGGTCCATGCCTCCTCCGCTATGGCTACTCCCATCTTTCCAGTGCTTCGGTTAGTGATCACTCTCACAGGATCGATGTGTTCAAGGGTGGGACCTGAAGTAACTAGCACTCTAAGCCCCTGCATATCCTTGTATCGAAGCTTCCTTATGACAGCGGCAACTATTTCGCCAACGGTCGCAATCTTGGCCTTTCCTTCTTCCAGCCTAGGCTCTACAAACTCGACGCCTAAAGCTCTCAATTTTCCGATGTTCTCCTTGATTATTGGGTTAGTAAACATGGGCTCATGCATCCCGGGTGCTATGATGATGGGCGTCTTACTGCCTAGAGCGACGGAGGCTATCGTGTTGACAGGATTATCATCAACTCCTGCCGCGATCTTGCCGATGGTATTAGCGGTCGCAGGCGCAACTAAAACCAGGTCTGCCTTTCCTTCCCAGTTTCCTACGAGTTCAATGTGCTCGATCTTACCCGTCAGTTCTGTTACTACTGGATTCCCAGACGCCCATTCCAACAAATTAGGATGTATGATCTTGCGGGCGGAGTTTGTCATCACCGGGTGAACGTCTGCACCATGCCGCATAAGTTGCCGACAAATCTCGGGACTTTCCGACGCGGCTACGCTACCACAAATGCAAAGGACAATCTTCTTGTCCTTCAGCTCATTGCCCAGCGAACCAACGATGTCCTTTCTTGGACTTGTAGCCAAAAAATTACCGGAGAACACCCGCGCACGGTGAAGATTAAGTTTATCGTTAATCTATCGAACCTGAGCAACGCCGTAATCCACGGCGAGTTTCCTATCCTCTTGGTTACCGCATTCTACACATTTCAGCCCCTCTCCCATTCGGACAAGCTTAGTACCACATATACTGCAAGCGGCGTAAATGACCCCGTATTTGCTATCCTCTAGAGTAAGGTGAATGATGGCGTTTTCGGTGCTAACTACCCTGGCCCGCACCAGATCACCTGGCTTGCAGTAAATGATCCTTCGTCGTCTAATCCGTCCTGATGCTGGTTCCTGTGGCAAGATTATCATTCCAGTGAATCCTCTTTTATTGGGCTCGTTGTTCAAGTAATGTATCCTCACGTTGACAATGTTCCCTTGTACAGTCTCAACCAGCCCGGCGACTTCATCTTCAAGAACGGGCATCTTTGCTCGTAGCTTTGTAGGAGTTACCTCGATGCTCCTTTTCACCAGATCTAGGTGCGTCTTCCCAACCTTCGTTGATCTTACCACATCCCGTACTGAGTAAGTACCTGCCCCCCCCTCAAACTCCTCGATGACTGCTATCTGCTCTCCCGGTACTACGGGTTTCTCTTTGGCGGGTGACATCAGTTGAACTATTCCTTTAGAGGTCGAAGCTAGGATCGGACCTATTTAATCTGAACGGCAGAGTTCTGAGATCTTAAAGCCAATGACTCTTTTGGAGAAAATCCCTCGGCTCTCTACCATCAAGTACCTCGATTAGTGCCTCAGCTTGGGGGACGGAGAGTACTGGCTTCTGAAAAGTGTACCCGTCGATTGATATTCGAGGGCATGCAGTTTGTATGAAAGCATCCACGTCCGAGAACAAAGCTAGTCGATCACCAGTGATTTCTCTCATGGCAAGAAGCCTTACCTTCTTACCTCTCTTCTCCAGCTTCGCCTTAATGTCCAAAGTTCGACCAACCATTTTCTGCCCCTCCTTTAGGCCTGCGATAACACCGAAGGTTTGTGCATCTCGAGCTCTGTAAATGCCAAGTATACTCTTCTTCAGTCTCTCTTCAGCAAGTTCTGAAATATCGACTACTTCATTCAAATAAGGATCCAGCATGTAAGTCGGTTTTCCCGTTGAGAGTGCGACGCCTAGCGCGTGAAACCTGCTTTGACCCATTAGAGCAAAGGCGTTGACCAACTCTCTCGTTTCGAAGACCGGGTAAAACTCACAACCGAAGACTTGACCGTCCTTCAGTTGCCCCTTCCCCTTTCCTATGATGACTTCAATTCCATTTTGTTGTAAGAATTTGCGCGCCCGTTCCAGCTCCTGTAGGTGAGGGCTGAGGCTGCAAAGTCCTATCTTTTCGAATCTCCTCAGGATGGGAAGCGCAAGATGGAGGACCTGCTCAAACGAAACGTCGTCCCACGCGTCTATCAGGACCGTCCTTTCTCCAAGTCTATCAAAGGCGATGTTGTGCCCGACGTGAAAGGCTATTTCCGCGCCTAGAGCCGCTGCTTCTATATTGGGTGTGTCGCAGCTACCATAGCTAGGATCACCAAGCACGAAAGTGTCTATGCCAAACCGATCCCTAATCTGGGAAGCTATTGGCTCCAAATGAGTCAGTAACCCGTCTGGCGCATTAAGCGCCACAGCCTTGGGTCTCCTCTTCAGGATTTCGCCGTATATCCTGTCTTCGTCGATGTGAATCAATGATTTGGAAAGCGACCAGGGTTTACTTCAATTTATCAATTTAGTGCAAAGAGAGCGAGATGAGATTTGTCACAGGCATTGGGAGATAGCTGAAGTTCGGAAGCAATGAATTTAAGAGCCTAAATTCACGCGAGTATCTTAGTAGAAGTTACAATGAGTAAGAAACGGAGGAAAGAAGCTCCGATGCCAGCCTCAAGCGCTGGTTTGTTACGCTTCTTCGAGGATGAGACAAAGGGAATAAAGATTCGTCCGGAGATAGTTATCGGGCTTTCTATAGTCTTGATCTTGCTTTCAATCATAATCCGTTTTGTGTTTCCGTGATAGCAGCTCCAAACAGTGGCCAGGTAAGCTAGCTTCTGCGAATCGACCCGACGTCAAACCTAGCTAGGCGTTACAGCCGTCTCTTTCGTCTGCCCTCCCTACCCGTTGCAGCGTCAATCGCCGGATTCATTTCGCTACTGATATTTGCAGAGGTGGTTGCAGTTTCAGATCGTGCCTATCCTTCCGCGGTTTTGCTCGCAGCTTTGATGGAATTCGTTTTGTTTATAATTCTGTATATCGAACGACTCGCCCTAAGATCGAATCAACTGGCCTCATTCAGGCGACTTTGCGCAGTCTCGGCTCTGTCAAACGCTGGCTGGTTGCTCTTTTCGACCCTCGGGCTTTTCTTCTGGTATTTTCGATCTTCTACAGACGCATTTTTCTCATTTTTAGTCTTGGGTCTGCTGCTTGCGGTCGCGTTCCGCATATTTGTGGTCAGGTCTGTCTTTTCGGACAGCTTTTCTTCGTCAGTGCCTCTTGCAATTGTCCAACCAGCACTACTTGGTTTTGTCGTAGTCCCAAATGACGGCTTGATCTCTGGCTTCAGTTCATCTCCAGCAACTTGGCTGGGAGGCTCGGGGAGTATATTGTCGGTTATTCTGTATGTCGCGTCTATCGAAAGATCTGGCGCAGGAAGTCTGGGCGCACCTCCTCTTAGGCTGCTTAAGCATTTCCTGCTAGCTTGGGCACAGGGCGAAGCCTCAGAATTGGAGGCTGATCTCGAAAAATTTGGATTGAATACGACTGTGAGGACATACCTACTACGATTCGAGACTACAAATGGAAGATGCGAGGTCATCGTACCTGATGTGCATCCTGGCCCATTTTATCCCGTGGGAAGTAGTAATCTCCCCGCAGATCTCCAGCACTACTTCTCCCAGAGCGGAACAACAGCGCTTGTGATGCATGGCCTTTCGGGTCACGCCAGAAATCTCCCCTCGAAGAGGCAAGTACAAGCGTACATCGAATCCTTAGCGTCTGCTGTCGTCATAGAACGCGTGAAGGGGTACTCGGGCCCAGTTACCATTACCGTAGGTAAGGCGACTGTAACCGGTATGGGGTTCGGCTCGGTTGCGCTCGTAACAGTAACTCTCTCGCCAAATGGAATGGAGGACTTTCCTGGAGAGGTGAGCGAAGGGATAGCAAAGTGGGGAAATCAGCTCGGTTGGAAGGGGGCCATCGTTGTTGATTCACATAACTGTCAGGGATCCACACCATCCCCAGAGGAATCCCAACAAGTGGTTG
>Ga0213870_1001343_pt1 | contig 11144 bp, 12 predicted proteins | sample WICALVC2017_Meta_FD_160119 | JGI IMG/M metagenome (GOLD analysis project Ga0213870, IMG submission 160119) | Freshwater microbial communities from subterranean cave lake in Wind Cave National Park, South Dakota, United States - WICALVC2017 | ecosystem: Environmental > Aquatic > Deep subsurface >... | reverse complement strand
TGCCTACTTCAGATGTAAGTTCGCAGCAATTACCAGAACACAAAACTCTTCTGGATATTTTGCTGTTGGATAATTTAATAACAAAAGAACAATACGACGATATAAAAGTTAAAAGTGCGAGCCAAGGTGTATCAAGCGCAAGCATTTTAGAGCTAATGAACATAATAGATGAAAAGAGGCTTGCGCAGGAAAAAGCAAAACTTGTGGGTGTTCCTTTTATTTCACTCTCGACAACATCTTTTGCTCCCCAGGCCTTAAGTCTTGTTCCTAAAGCCGTTGTTGAGAGATTCTCTCTAATTCCTTTCTTGTATGATGAAAAAACAAGGACTTTATCAATTGCAATGAGTAATCCTGTGGATTTGGAAGCCTTGCAGTTTGTCGCGCAGAAAACAGGATTAACCATAAAATCCTTTGCTGCTTCCAAAGAAGAGGTCACAAAAGCAATAAGCGAGCAATACAGTCAAGAGATTGTCGGAGAAGTAGGAGAAGCCTTAGCAGAAACAGAAGCTTATAAAAAAACGCGAACTGTTGACAGTAAGCAAATTGGGGAGATTATTAAAGAAGCGCCAATTGCGAAAATCGTTTCAACTATTTTGGAATATGCAGTAAGCAGTCGCGCCTCAGATGTGCACATCGAACCCCAGGAGGATAGGGTTAGGGTCAGGTATAGAATAGATGGGATTTTGTACGACAAGCTCAGCCTCCCTAAGAATGTCCAAGATGCTGTTGTGTCGCGAATAAAAATTCTCTCCGAAATGAAAATCGACGAACACCGTATTCCGCAAGACGGCCGGTTTAATTTTAAAGTTTCCAACGAGGAAGTGGATTTGCGCATTTCTGTTCTACCAGCCGCCTTTGGCGAAAAAATCGTTATGCGGCTTTTGAGAAAAACCGGCGGAATACCAACTCTTGATGAATTGGGTCTTAATGGAAGTTCTTTGAGAAATTTAGAGACTGCAACGCTAAGGCCCCATGGAATCATTATTGTTTGCGGTCCGACAGGATCTGGAAAAACTACTACTCTTTATTCCATTTTGGCAAAACTTAATACAACACGAGTAAACATTATGTCGCTTGAAGATCCTATCGAATATCAGCTGGCCGGGGTTAATCAAGTTGCAGTAAATCCTGCAGTAGGTCTTACTTTTGCAACCGGGCTTAGAGCTTTTCTCCGCCAAGATCCAAACATAATTTTAGTTGGAGAAATTCGGGACAAAGAAACAAATGAGCTTTCACTTCAAGCGGCTTTGACAGGCCATTTGGTTTTTTCTACTCTTCACACTTCAAATGCATCGGGTGCACTGCCCAGACTTTTGGATTTGGGAGCGGAAAATTTTCTTTTGGCATCCACGATGAATGCAATTGTGGGGCAAAGAATTGTAAGGAGAATTTGCGAAAACTGCAAAGAAGAATACGCTCCGCTGTCTCAAATTATGGATGAAATAAAAAACACATTGGGTAAACTTTTCCCTTCAAAACCCCAAATAAAATTAAGTAAAGGCAGAGGATGCGATCAGTGCGGCAAGTCAGGATATCTGGGGAGAATCGGAATTTTCGAAACACTTCCCGTTACGCCCAAAATTGCAAGTTTGATATTGCAGAATTCAGACAGCGCTACAATTGGTAAAGAAGCTATTTTAGAGGGAATGATAACCATGAAACAGGACGGATATTTTAAGGTTTTGCAAGGAATAACAACAGTTGAGGAAGTATTGCGTGCTGCACAGGAATGATTTGTTATGGATATACAAGAATTATTCAAAATAACAGTTAAAGAAAAAGCATCTGATTTGCATCTTTTGGCAGGAATCCCTCCCACGATTAGAGTGGATGGCTCTTTAAAGTATTTGACTCAATATCCAGCTTTGGAACCCAGCATTATAGAAGAAATGATATTTTCTCTTTTGTCTCCTGCCCAAAAGGAACTTCTGACGGCAAATAAAGAACTAGATTTTTCAATTGGATTTGGGGGCGGGGCCTATGGAGATCTTGGGCGATTCCGAGCGAATTTATATTATCAAAGAAAATATCTTACAGGCGCTTTCCGACTGCTTCCTCCAAGTATATTAACTATAGAAGACCTTCGTTTGCCTGAGATTTTGCATACTTTTTCGGATTTGACTCAGGGATTTGTTTTGGTTACTGGTCCAACGGGTCATGGAAAATCTACGACTCTAGCATCCATTATTAACGAAATAAATCTTAAAAGAGCAGCTCATATTTTGACAATCGAAGATCCCATAGAATATGTTTATTCAGAGGGAAAAAGCATAATCTCCCAGAGAGAAATGGGCATAGACACTCATTCCTGGGATTATGCTCTTAAATCTGCGCTTCGTGAAGACCCGGATGTTGTTTTGGTTGGAGAAATGAGAGATCCTGAAACAATTGCCGCAGCCATTACTATTGCTGAGACAGGCCATTTAGTTTTTTCAACCCTACACACCAACTCTGCGGCGCAAAGTATAGATAGAATTATTGATTCCTTCTCCGCAAACCAACAAGCACAAATCAGAATTCAGCTTGCCGCAACACTCAAAGGCGTTGTTTCTCAAAGACTTTTGCCGATGATAAACGGAGGCAGAATACCTGCAGTTGAAATTCTCATAGGGACACCTGCTGTTGCAAGCATTATAAGAGAGGGAAAAACTTATCTTATAGATTCCGTAATTCAAACTTCCAAAGACAAAGGCATGATTAGCATAGATTCGTCTCTGGCGGCGTTAGTTTTGTCCGGAAATATTAGCTTGGAAATGGGCAAAAGCTATTCCTTACATCCTGAAGACTTCGCAAGAATGGTTGGCTAATATGAAACTGTACTACAAAGCAGTAACTAACAAAGGTGAATCAATAGACGGGTTGATAGAAGCAGCAAGCCCTAGTGAGGCAGCGGCATATCTAAGAAGCAAGGAACTTGTTCCGATTAAAATTGTCAAAAGAGAAAGAAGCAAGATCGAGGAACTGGTGCCTTTCATTGGAAACAAAATTAGAAAAAGTGATGTAGTAAATTTTACAAGGCAATTATCTGCAATGCTTTCCTCAGGGCTTACGCTTCTAAGAAGTCTTGAAATTTTGAAAAACCAGGTTGGAAATAAAGCTTTAGTCGAAATTGTAGACTCGGTTATAAAGGACATACAGGAAGGGGCAAGTTTTTCTCGGGCGATTGCTAAATATCCGCAAGTTTTTTCATCCGTTTACGTAGCGCTAATTGAAGCATCTGAAGAGTCAGGGCTTTTAGATAAGGCATTTTTGAGGCTTGCCGATACTTTGGAGAAAGAACAGAAATTAAAAAACACTGTAAAATCCGCGCTTACATATCCTGCTATTGTTGTTGCCATGATGTTTGTCGTAATTGTGATCATGATGCTTTTTGTTATTCCTCAAATCTCGTCTCTTTACCAAAGTCTGAATGTATCTTTGCCTCTTCCGACTTTGATACTTATAAAACTATCAGATTTTTTTGTTTCTTTTTGGTTAATTCCTTTGATATTTCTTACTGTTTTAGGATTTGCATATAATCGTTGGTACAAAACTTTAGAAGGGAAATTAACAATAGATAGTTTATTATTAAAAATTCCAATTTTTGGGAGCCTTACGAAAAAGACAATACTTGCTGAGTTTTCAAGAACATTCGGAATTCTTCTGGGGTCAGGAACTTTGGTTGTCGAGGCGCTGGACAAAGTGTCTGACATTACGGGAAATATTCATTATAGAAATGCAATAGAAGATATCGCAAAAAGAGTTGAAAAAGGAGTAAGTATAGGAGACGCTATGTCTTTGTACTATCTTTTTCCGCCTAATTTAGTCGAGCTGGTTAAAATAGGAGAGCAGACGGGAAAATTGGATGAGACTTTGGTTAAAGCGTCAGAATATTTTGAAGATGAGGTAGACCAGGCTGTAAAAACTCTTTCAAGCGCAATGGAGCCAATCATTCTTATATTTTTGGGAATTGGAGTCGCATTTTTGGTCATCTCCATTCTTACTCCGATTTATCAAATCACATCAGCGATAAAATAATGAGCTACGATAACGCTTGACAAGCTTCTCCAGTTCTGTTTTACTAAGTAAGAACTTATATTTCTTTCTAATGAAATTAAAATCAATATTAAGGAGTTTTTCCTCGAAAGGCTTCACCCTCATTGAACTTCTCATCGTCATCGCAATCTTAGGAGTCTTAGCAGCAGGAATGTTGGTAGCTATTGATCCAGTGGAGCAGCTTGCTCGCGGGAGAGACTCAGGAAGAAAATCCGCAGTTGCTCAGTTAGGCAGAGCTCTTCAGGCATATTATACGAACAATTCTGCTTATCCTGTGACTTTGGGATGGAACACGGCTCTTGTTAACTCCGGTGAGATTAAAGTTTTCCCAACTAATCCCGCAGGAGTTACAGCGCCTTGTGCCGGCGGAACCGTAGTTAATGAATTTTGCTACAAATCCAATGTCACTCCGGATATAATCGTATATACACGGATGGAATCTAAAGTAGAACAACGTAAAGGTACATGCGGAGGCTTTGCTGCCAACACATGGTATGTATATTCTTCTGCTGAGGGAAAGTCCGGACTGCTTTGTCAAGGCTCGGAACCAGCTGCAGGAGTTACAGGATTGCTCTAATCCTCTAAATTGCTCCAACTTGTGCTAATCTGTAATTATGGTGGTTTTTATTTTTCTCGTGGGATCGGTGGTCGGAAGTTTTTTGAACGTATTGGTAGACAGACTTCCCAAGGAAGAGTCTGTTGTTAAAGGCCGGTCACGTTGCGACAAATGCAAAAAGGATCTTAAATGGCATGATTTGATTCCCCTGCTGTCTTTTATTTTTTTGAAAGGAAAGTGCAGACACTGTCAGGCTCGCCTTTCGCTTTATTATCCGATTGTTGAATTCACAACGGGAGTAATGTTTGCAATCACAGCCTTCTTCGTTCTAAATAATTTTCAATTTTCAATTTTTAATTTTCAATCAAGTCTAAATTTTCAATTCTCAATTACCTTAATCTACTATTTGTCCATAGTAAGTAGTTTGATTGTTGTTTTTTTTGCGGATTTGAAATATGGAATAATTCCAGACAAGATTATTTTCCCTGCAATTTTTGTTTCCGCATTTTATTTATTAACTATGAACTATCAACTATTAACTATCAACTTTTTTTCGGCTGTTGGGGCGAGCTTGTTTTTCTTGCTATTATTTTTAATTACTCGCGGAAAGGGAATGGGATTTGGGGATGTTAAATTTGCATTTTTGATGGGACTGGTTTTAGGGTTTCCAGATATTGTCGTCGCACTCTACATAGCTTTCTTGACAGGCGCAATTATCGGATGCATACTTATTATATGGCGAAAAAAGAGAGTATTCGGAACCGCAATTCCCTTTGGACCCTTTTTAGTCATAGGCACTTTAATATCAATTTTCTACGGAAGCCTCATTTTCCAAAAATTTCTCCAGGTGCTGGCTTTACGTTAATTGAAATATTAATAGTTTTAGCACTAATAGGAGTTATGGCAACGGGTTTGATCATAGCTGTAGACCCATTGGCTCAAATCCAGAAAGCTAATGATGCAAAACGCAAAGCTGATTTGTCTTCTGTCCAAAAAGTGCTTGAGCAATACTATCAAGACCAAAGTCAATATCCAGAGCACGTAGCTGTCTCATCAGATTATTTTATAAAAACAACCGATGCGAGCGATCCAATAAAAGAATGGGGTACATCCTTCTTGCCATACATGGGAAATTTGCCTTCGGATCCCAGCTCTAACAAGAGGTATATTTATGTTTCAACTGGACAGGCTTATTATCTATATGCTAGCTTAGATAGGGGGATTAACGATATCCAAATATGTAAAAGTGACGGATCTAAATGTGATAACGCTCCGGCATCAACAAGCTGTGGAGTAAATGCAGCGTGCAATTATGGAGTATCTAGTCCCAACGTGTCGCCGTAAAACGGTTTATAGTTCATGGTTCATAGTTTATAAAAAATGAAAAAAATCTACGATCTACCATTTACCATCTGCCATCGAGGCTTTACTCTCATAGAGCTTTTGGTGGCGATTAGCATAATTGGAATTTTGTCTAGTTTTTTGTTGGCAAATTTTGTGGGTGTAAGACAAAGGGCGCGTGACGGTATACGCAAATCAGATCTTCGTCAGATACAATCGGCTCTAGAGCTCTATAGATCCGATAAGGCAGCTTATCCTGCTTCACCCTTGCCTTCCTGTGGCTCTCCTCTGCAAGATACGTCCAAACCACCGGTAGTTTACATGCAAAAGATTCCATGTGACCCGTCAAATAGTAGCGTGTATACATATACAGCTTCGGGCAATGACTCATATACTATAGTTGGATGTCTTGAAAACGGAAACGATCCTCAAAAGGATAGTTCTGCTAATTCTGCCTGCGTTGGTACGGGAAAAACTGGTATTTCTTATACTCTTCAAAATCCATGAGACAAAAAGGGTTCACGCTTATTGAATTAATGGTTGTGATAAGCGTTACAGCAGTTTTGGGTACTTTGGGTATCGCAGGATTTGTAAATTATAACAGAGTACAGGCTGTTCAAGTCTCTGCCAACGATTTAGCAACGATTTTAAATCTAGCAAGATCTCGAGCCTTGTCTCAGGTAAAACTTGGAGCAACCTGCAAGACTCAAACTTTGGAGGGATACAGTGTTGAGACATTTTCCAATAATAGTTATTCTTTGAAAATTTACTGTCCCAGGCCCGTAAGCCAAGAACTGGACAAAAAAACTCTTCCGCAGGGAATTACCTTTAAGTCTTCTCCAACAACTTTCTTTTTCCCTGTCTTAACAGGTGGTGTTGAAACTGGGGGCAAAATTGTTATAACAAATTCAGTAACTGATAAGACAATTACGATTAATTCTTTAGGGGGGGTAGCTGTCCAATGAAAAAACAAAAAGGCTCGCCTCGCGGCGAAGCGGGGCAAACACTTATAGAAATTATGCTTGCTTTTAGTGTTTTAATATTGGTTTTGAGCGTAGTTGTAGTTGGAGTAACGACATCTTTAAGTAATACTCAGCATACGAAAAATCAAAATTTAGCTAATTTTTATGCTCAAGAAGGTATGGCAGTTGTAAGACAAATAAGAGATTCCAATGGATCTGATTTTTCTTTAAAAACATCGGTTAATTACTGTCTTTCGCAGAATTCTATCCTCTTGAGTAATCTTTCTTGCGGGGTAAATGTCGCCGGAGTTTACTCAAGAGAGGTCGAAATCAGACATGATTCGCAGGATTGCTGTTCAAACAGATCGCCAAGCTGCGAGAATGGAATAAAAGGGAGTAAAGTTACAGTAAGGGTCTTATGGTCTGATAGTAAATGTCCAAGCGGCAGTAATACTAATTGCCACAAGGTTGAATTAATTTCTTGCTTTTCCAATATTGATCAAAAGCAAGCGCCATGAGAAAAATTTTCAATTTTCAATTTTCAATTTTCAATTCAAGACATGAGAAGGGATTTACATTGGTGGAGCTTTTGGCTTCTATTATTGTTTTTGTTGCAGTTGGCAGTATTGTTGCCGGAATAGTAGCATCTTCTTTAAGGGGGACAAATAAAACAAATGTAATTGAAAACATTAGACAGAGCGGTAACTATACGCTTGCCCAAGTATCAAAAAATATTAAGTATGCACAGACTTTTAATGGGTTGAGTACAGATGGAGTAACTTATATTGCAAGTTGTCCTTTCTCAGTGTCGCCGACACCTGCGCCCGTTACAACAGCTTACAGTTTTATAAAGGTAACGCCACTCAATGGGAGTCCGATAATTTACAATTGCTCTACTTCTCCTTTGACATTTACTGCCAATGGAGTTTCTCTTATGGACACAGATACTATTTCTTTAACAGAGTGTGCTATCGCATGCGTACAAACAAAAGCAACAGATGTACCAATTGTTAAGGTAGGGTTCAAACTTGGTCCTAAGAACCCTAGCGGTCTTGTCGAAAGTAGCTCGCCTCCAATTCTATTTGAAACATCAGTTACAATAAGAAACTACAAGAGATAAATGCTCCTATTTAGTTGACAATAATATGAAGCAATTGTTATGCTAGACATGTGTTTGAAAAAAGAGAAAACGGCTCGCCTCGCGGCGAAGAGGGCCAGATTCTTCTAATCGTCGTTCTAATAATTATAGGATTTTCTACTATAGGATTGTCTATTGTATCAAGAACGATTACGAGTATTAGAACTTCAACGGAAGAAGCAGAATCCCAAAAAGCTCTTTCTGCTGCTGAGGCAGGCATAGAACGCGCGATCCAAGGTAGTACTCCGATAGCAGTTGAAGGATCAAATCCCAGTAACAATTCAAGCTATTCCACTTCTTTTACTCAAATCCAAAGCTCAAGCTTTCTTATTAACGGAGGAAATTTAATTCCAAAAGATGAAGGGGCAGATATTTGGTTTGCCGATCACGATGCCAATGGCAATCCGATTGTTTCCTCCGCTCTATCTCCAAGCTTTGTATATTTGTATTGGGGGTTACCTTCTGAGACATGCGGAACAAATAATGCACCCGCAGCAATTCAGGCGATAATTGTTACAAGTGACCAAGCAGCAGTAACACATCGGTTTGCTTATGATCCTTGCAGTAGAGGAAACAATTTTGCGTCTCCTGATACGGGAAGTTTTAATATAGGAGGAAAAACTTTTATGTATGCAACTCCACAAGGCGGGCAAAATGATCTAGCAAAAGGCGGAAACATAAAAAAAATTGTTTTTATAAGAGTAATCCCGATTTATAAAGACGCTGTGGTAGGAGTAAGCACGTGTAACCGTGGAGGAAATAATTGCCCAACGCCTTTACCTTCTCAGGGATATGTTATCAGTTCAACTGGGACAAGTGGCGCAGCAAGCCGAAAGATAACTATTTTCAAAGGATATCCACAGACTTATCTGCCATATTTATCATATGGTCTTTTCGTAGTGAATTAGCAGGTTAAAGTATGATATTTAATAAGTCGATCGGTTTAGATATTGGTTTGACACACATAAAGGCAATATCCTTGTCCCGGGAGAATGGAAACTTTATTCTTAACTCTTTTTATGTTATGCCTACTCCGCCAAAAGGGATGCTTTCAGAAGCACCAATAGACGAACAGGAAATGGCTGGGGCTTTGAAAAAAACAGCAGATAATTTAAAAGAAAACAGTAAAAGTGTAAATATTGCTCTTCCTGATAATCAAGTTTATACAAAAGTTATAGAAATGCCGGTTTTGTCTGATAAAGAATTGTCTCTTGCGATTTACTGGGAAGCAGAACGGCACATTCCCGTAGCCCTATCTACAGTTACTTTGGTTTGGAATGTTCTAAAAAGACCTTTGACTCCATCTGGAGAGGAAAAAATGCAAGTTTTGATGGTTGGCGCGCCGACTTCCCTAATCAATAAGTATCAGAAGGTATTGCAAATGGCAGGTCTTACCGTAAATTCCATAGAAACGGAAACATTGGCTATAACAAGAGCGTTAGTAACTCCCAAACTTCCTCCAACAATAATAGTAAACATTGGCGCAATTAACACTTCTTTGGCAATTATTAAGGACGGAATTTTGGTGTTGACTTACTCTATCCCAACAGGAGGAAATGCAATCAGTAGAAGCATAGAGGCGGATTTTGGACTAACTCCTTCACAATCTGAAGAGTACAAGAAGACATATGGTTTTTCAAAAGTTGGCGTGGGACAAAAAATTGGAAAATCAACAGAGCCTATCCTTGCCTCTATTCTTCTTGAGATAAGAAAATCTCTTGCTTATTACTCTCAAAAATATAAAGATGATTCAATAATCCAGCAGATATTGCTATCGGGCGGAACTGCCAAGCTTCTGGGCATTGATCTTTTCTTTGCGGAGAATTTGGGAATTGAGACCGCCGTCGCTAATCCTTGGAAAATTTTTGCAAATCAAAACATTCCGAATGGAATACTTAAAAGCAATTCTGACTTTACTATTGCTCTGGGTTTGTCTATGAGAGATCTATGAACGCAAATATAAATCTTCTTTTACGCAAAGATGAAGAAGCACTAAAAAGGCAAAGGAGAATTAAAAAACTTAATCTTCTGGCAGTAAGTTTTTTGATAGGAATAGGAGCGCTCTCTTTCTTTATTTTTCTTCTGATTCAAATTATTAACCCAGCTTCAGTAAAAAAAGATCAAGATGAAACTTTTAGGAAAATATCTGTGTATCAGGCTAGGCAAGCAAAATTGCTCATTTTGGAAAATAGGGTTAATAATATTTCGGAAATCCTTAATAGGAGGAAAGATTTGTCTAAAGTGATTCAGACTATTTTGGCAAAAACTCCCGATAGGATTTTTATAGAAAGTCTGGAAGTAGATGGCAAGAGCGTTATTATGACTGCTTACTCATCTTCTCTTTTGGCTATTGGGGATTTTATAAACAATTTCACTGATATGGTAAGAAAAAAAGACTTGATTGATAGCCTAACTATTAATGCTTTAGTTTTTGATGAAGAAAGAGGCTCTTATGAGATTTCTCTTACCGCAAATTTAATATTATGAATGACAAGATAAATTTAGACATAAAATCACTGAAGTTTATTTTGGAGAAGAATAAGCCCTTCATTTTCCCCTGCCTTATTATCATTGTATGCATTGTTCTTTTTTTCCAATTTATTGTTCCGCAATTAAAATCTCTATTAGTGGTACAAGAGCAGGCTAAAGGAGCATCTTTAAGGCTAAAAACCCTAAAAGAGAATTTGAATATATTGACTAATACAGATGAAGACCATTTGGACTCGCAGCTTCAAGTTTTAAATCAAGCTCTTCCATTCTCTAAAGATTTTAGCGGAATATTAAGTTCAATATATTTTGCTTCGCAGAAAACTGGCGTAGCTTTGGGAGCTTTTTCTCTCAAGATTGGTGATTTATCTGACTCTCAAAAGGATAGTAAATTTCCGATAATTACTATGTCTATACCTATTAATTCAGGCGTTGTTGGAGCAAGCAGCTTTGTAGATATAATAGGAAAGACAGTTCCTTTATCGGAAGTAACCCTTATAAAAATAGGAGACAGAGTATCAACAGTTGCTTTAGCATTTTACTACAAACCTCTGGGATTATCAAACAAGGAAGATTTCCGCGTAAAGCCTATATCCCAACAGGGCCTCTTGCTTATCGGTAGACT
>Ga0213870_1001342_pt1 | contig 11147 bp, 14 predicted proteins | sample WICALVC2017_Meta_FD_160119 | JGI IMG/M metagenome (GOLD analysis project Ga0213870, IMG submission 160119) | Freshwater microbial communities from subterranean cave lake in Wind Cave National Park, South Dakota, United States - WICALVC2017 | ecosystem: Environmental > Aquatic > Deep subsurface >... | reverse complement strand
GTTATCGTCTCTTCTTTTTCTTTGCCAAAGTTCACACCTCGCTTTAATTATAATATTATTTATCATTTCTTACATATAAATGTTATCCAAATCCTTCAAAAGAAATTTTAACGAATTTATCCAATGAAATTGAATTATTTGTTATGAAAATAAAACTTTCAGCGACTTTTGAAGGAAAATGTTCAATCTGCAAGAAAGAAGGGAAAGTTTTTACTGCTGGAGACGAAGACACGCACAAAACAGTCACAGTTTGCGAAGAATGTGCAAATAAATTGGGCGGGGAGACTACATCCCAGGTTATAGAAGAATATGGAAAGAAAGATGATGCGGCATTTGAAGAAGGAATCAAGATAGAGGGTAAAAGGGTTGCAGGATGAAACAAAAATGTTTGTTAATTAAAGAGTAATTCTATATATGAAATCCAATGTCTTTTTGATAATTTTGGTCGTGATAGTTACCACATCAGTATCAAGCTTTACTGGGTATCATATACTGACAAATGCCCAGCGAGAGAGAACTTTCAATGTAATAAATGTTATTGACGGGGATACTATAGAGATTGAGACAGGAGAGAAAGTTCGGCTCTTGGGAATAAACGCACCCGAAGAAAACGAACATTATTTCAAAGAAGCGAAAGACAGATTGGTAAAACTACTAGGAGGAAAGTTAGTTAAGCTAGAAAGTGGCTCTGAAGATAGGGATCGTTACGGGAGATTGTTAAGATACATCTTTATCGATGACACATTCATTAATCTCCGGCTAGTGAAGGAAGGATATGCCACAGTATACATCATCAATCCAGATGAAAAATATTATCTCGAGTTAAAAAAAGCGGAGAAGGAAGCCAAAAGTAGCAAATTAGGTTTATGGGCTGGTTCAAGTTTGATTGATTGTATTGTAGTTGTTGTCTTTCATTATGATGCTGGTGGCAACGATAATGAGAATTTGAATGACGAATATCTCACTCTCCAGAACAAGTGTGATAATTCTGTTGGCATGAATGATTGGGAAGTAAAGGATGAAGGAACTAATATTTACACTTTCAAAGGCTTTGTTTTTGGGAGAAACTCTAAAGTAACACTATATACTGGTTCTGGCAGTGATACTGTAGATGAATTGCATTGGAGCAAGAATAGGGCCGTCTGGAATAATGACGGAGATACCCTGTTTTTGAGGGATGATAAAGGGAATTTGGTTTTGAGCTACAGTTATCCTTGACGGACTTCAAAGACATTTAAGTATCGTGAGTTAATTAATAAAGGGTTCTATTGGTATCTGGAAATGGAGCAAAACTACTTTCTGAAGTTTCTTATCAGCAACTCGGTTTGATGGTTGTTGCTTTAGAAACTGGAAACCTACAAGAGTTCGCCGCTGTAAAATATTTTATCACACACCTTGGTAGAAATGGGTTTGACCTAAGAGAATATCCTAGAAGGGTAAGAGAATTTGAAGAGCGTCTTATAATAAGATCTGGACAAGGAGATGTAACTGCCGCCGGTATCTTGCTTGGGATGGCTAATCAACTAGAACAAAGAATGGACGGTGTTTATTCAAAAGACATAGGAAGATACAGAGAAGCGGCTTCTAGAAGTTAATCTTGGAAGCATTATCTTCCTTTAGTAATTGTTACAGGAGTTCTTAATCCACATTTTCTACATTCGTATATCAGCCCTAGCCAAGGAAGAAAGTTCAAATCTTTGCTTTTACATTTTGGGCATTGCATCTGTCTCAATCTTTTTTATTTTTTCAACTCTTCTCTTATGTCTTTCTTCTCCAGGAAAAGAAGTTTCAAGCCATAGCTTAACAGCTTCTTTTGCTTTTTCTTCTGTTAAAAATCTAGCTCCAAGCGATAAAATATTTGCATCATTATGAATTCGTGAAAGTTTAACAATACCCAATTGTTCCCCATAGTAAACAGCTGCTCTTATCCCTTTGACTTTATTTGCTACAATAGCTTCTCCCTGACCCGAGCCGCCTATAATAATACCTTTGTTTTCATCTAAATTTTCTGCAACCCCCTTTGCCACAGGAATAATAAAGTCTGGATAGTCGTCTAGGGGGTCAAAATTATACGGTCCCATATCTTCAAGTCCAAAGCCCAACTCAGTTAGATATTCTTTAAGTTTTTCTTTTAGTTCATAGCCAGCATGGTCAGAACCTATAATTACTTTCATCTTAACACACCGGCAATCAATGGAGCAATCGACACTTTACTGAAAGGGGTTTCTATCGAGTCTGTTGTAACAAGATAATCAGTTTTTTCCTTGAGTATTTTTAGAGAATCTTTCAAGAATAACCCATGAGTGGTGGCTACTATTACTTTATTTGCACCTTCTTCTCTGATTTTCTCCACGGCTTTAATCATAGTAGTCCCAGAAGTTATCATATCGTCCAATATTACAACATTTTTACCACTAAAATCTATATCCCCTTTAAATCCAGAAACTTCATATTTTTTCACAGATTCTTCACATTTGCACTTTGTTCTTGAGTTTTTACACGTCGGACATATTTCTTCCTTTTCCAAGAAAATCTTCTTTCCAGTCGTGTAATTTATAAGCTCCGAAGAACCTGAATCTGGACCGACAACTAACGTATCCAAGCCGGTAGTTTTTCTGATGTCATCTAATAACAGCCTGCCCGCAGAAACATTTTCGAAACCCAAATCTAAAAATCTAAAACTCTCAACCTTCTTGTGAAAATGAGTATCAACTGTAATAACTTTACTTATACCAGCATCTTTTAATAGCTCCACAACAACTTTTAAAGAATGAGGTTCACCAAGTTGAGATGGTTTATCTTGTCTTGCATATGCCAAGTAAGGTATAATTGCAGTTATTTTCTTTGCTCTAAGGTTTTTAAGCGCGTCAGAAATTAAGAGTAATTCTACCAAGGCATCATTTTGATTTGGGTACATTGATTGAACTAGAAAGACTTCTTTTCCTCCAACATTTTCATCAACAAGAACATAACTCTCTCCGTCAGGGAATCTTTTCAATAAAATCTTTGCAATAGGAATTTGAGTTTGTTTAGAAATCTTTTCTGCTAGGCCTTGCGAATTTGACCCGAAAACTATCATTCATTTCCCTCTGATTTTATTAAATAAATCGTTATATCTTTTTACGGACCCTCTAACATCTTCAGAGAAAATAACCCCTCTACCTAAACCAATTAAAGGATTTTCAGCGAGTTTTATCTTCTGTATGTCAGAATCATTCGCACCTTGAGGTCCTACACCTTGCATCAAGAATATTGTACTATCCCCAACTATATTTTGTATATTTTTGATGTGTTCTTCCTTAGCGTGTCCGGTTAGACCAACAACACAACCATCAGCCTCACTTTCTTTAACCTTTTTAGCAATAAATTCATACAGAGGAATACCATCAACTTTCGCATTTAGTACTATATCTTTAGCTTCTGCATTCGATGGTAAAGTCCAAACAATGATCCCAAGATTTTTTTTATGTGCCGCATCTGTAGCCATTTTAACATTCCCAGTAAAGGGGGAAAAAGTTAAGGCATCAAAACTCATATCAGATATCCAGTAAATCGCCGATTCTGTAGTTGAACCTATGTCATTCAATTTATGATCTAATATTGCAAGTAGTCCTTCGGAATGAATTTTTTTAACTATATCTCTCAGTATCTTTGTTTCACTAAGGAAATATTGGGTGTTAGGTTTTATTGCACAACAAACATCACTAACCTGTTCAATGATATCCAGTGAGAAATTTAATAGGGTTTCACCATCATCCTCTTTTAAATATTTTTCATTTATTATAAATTCTTTCCTCTGTTTAGGTAATGCAGGGTCTAAATTTATGTTTATTACACTATTTTTCTCTTCACTTATTTTAGTGTATTTTTCAAATAACATGCTCTGATAAACATATAGTTGCTATTTTTAAATAGTTGAGAGTAATCCTTATAACAAGGGGAACTAAATGGTAGATATTTCTGAAGTAAAAGGGGGTTTCTTAGAAGTTTTGATTAGAAAAGGTGCTATTAGAATTGCCCCGAGTAAGAACGAACTATTTGTATTTAAAAGCGGTAGGAGGTCACCTAACTTCATCAATATAGGAGCTTTAACTGATGGAGAGTCTCTCAATAAACTAAAATTATCCTTAGCACATTTTATTGCAGATCTTTTGAAGAAGGGTGAACTGGAAGATTTTGATTTTATTTTTGGTCCAGCTTACAAAGGCATCAGTCTTGCAACTCTAGCTTGTGAAGGTTTGAAAGAACTATATGGTTTGAACAAGAGATACCTCTACGACAGGAAAGAGGAAAAATCATATGCGGATAAAGCTATGGACAAAATAATTGTTGGCGCTGGTTACTTCAGACATGGGGACAGAGTACTCATTATAGACGATGTTGTCACAACAGGCGAAACCAAATTAGATGCTGTTAAAAAGCTCGAACTATTAGGTAGTCCAAAGTTAGTAGGACTAGTTCTTGTGGTAGATAGACAAGAAAAAGCAGGCGATGCAGAAATTGTAGAAGAAAAGAGTACATTAGACTATATCCGAGAGGAGCTTAAGTTGAAAGTATTTTCTCTAGTAAATATGGAAGATGTTTTTAAAACTGTAAGCAAAGACCTGTCCAAAGAAATTAGGGAAAGTTGGAAAGAATACTATGAGAAGTATGGGAACATTAAGTTAGAATGAATATAGCTATCGAGAAACAGTTATAAATACTTTTTCTTACAAATTTTCAAGAGGCATCACTTGACTCTAAAAACACGAGATTTCTTAACTTTGCATGACTTTACCAGACAAGAGCTGGAACAAATAATTGAAATCTCCGAAATTCTTAAAAAAGAACGTTCAACTGGTGGATATTCCCAGCTCTTAAAGGGAAAACTCCTACTTCAACTCTATCAAAAAGCTTCTACAAGAACAAGAGCATCCTTCAAAGGAGCTATGTGGGAACTAGGGGGAGATGCTGACTATTGGAAGGTTGAAGAAACACAGGCTGGAAGAGGTGAAACTTGGTTTGACACAGGAAAGATATTAAGTGGTTACGGTTATTCATCTGTCATGGCCAGATTATATAAGCACTCCGATTTAGAAGAGTTGGCTAAAGGTTCGGATATACCTGTTATCAATGGGTTGACGGATAAATTCCATCCGTGCCAGACTTTGGGAGATGTCTTGACAATTAAAGAAGTAAAAGGCAGAATTGAAGGACTGAAAGTGGCTTTCGTAGGTGACTGCTACTTTAACATGGCTAACACAACCCTAATAGGGTGCACAATGCTTGGTATGAACGTTGTTCTAGTCTGTCCAAATAAAGAAAAATATCAACCGTCTCGAGAAATTATGAAAATAGCAAAAGAAAAAGCAGGAGGTAAAATAGAAATCATGCACGATCCAAAAGAAGGCGTAAAGGATGTCGACATTGTAATGACAGATGTTTTTGTAAGTATGGGACAAGAGTCCGAAACACAAGAGAGAATAAACGATTTAAGTCCTTATCAGGTCAATACACAACTAATGAAACATGCGAAAAAAGATGCAATTTTCATGCATTGCCTGCCTTCGAATCACACAAGTGAAAATACAGCCGATAAAGAATTACTTAAAAAATGCGAAGTCACAGATGAAGTTTTTTTCAGTAAAAAATCTGTAATCTGGCAGCAAGCTTACAATAGAATGCACATACAAAAAGGAATCTTAACAGCTATTCTATTAGGTGGTTTACCTGGTTAGTGAAAGCGATTTTAGAAATAGAGATGTCGTAGGCACAAGAGATTTTACTCGAGATCAGTTAGAATTCATTTTCGATAAAACAGTAGAAGTAAAAACAAATCCAAATACATTCAAAGATAAGCTAAAAGGTAAAGAAGTAACATTAATATTTTTCGAACCTTCTACACGCACGTACAATAGTTTTTTAACAGCAGCTAACATGTTAGGGTGTACAACAGTAGGATTTCAAGATCCTTCGTTTTCTTCTTACGGTGGAAAAGGAGAATCTTTGTATGACACAATAAAAATGTTTTCCTCCTATAGCGATTGTATAATCATGAGACATCCTGCTATGGGGTCTGCAAAATTTGCTGCTGAGATTTCAAATAAACCAATAATTAATGGTGGTTCTGGTTCGCAAGAACATCCTACCCAAACTATGTTAGACATGTTCACAATTAGAGAAAAGTTTGGAAAAATAGATGGTTTGACGGTTGGTATGATAGGTGATTTGAAATACAGTCGAACAACTTCTTCTTTAAGCTACGCCTTAACAAACTACAATGTAAAAATAATTTTTATAGCACCTGATTTTCTACAAGTTCGCCCAGAAGTCGAAGCATACGTAAAACAGAAAAATGTTAATTTCATGAAAACACGAGAGCTCTCTAGTGCAATAAATGAACTAGATGTGCTTTATGTTACAAGAATACAAAAAGAAAGATTTAGCGATCCGGATGAACATAAGAAAACAAAAGGTTTTTACCAAGTTAACTCAGACTCCATTAAAGGTTGTAAAGATTCATTAGTAATTCTTCACCCATTACCTAGAGTCGATGAATTGTCAACGAGCATCGATACCACCAAGCACGCCCTTTATTTTCAACAAGCTGAAAATGGTAAATATCTAAGGGTAGCTCTTTTAAGTTTAATGTTAGGTGGATGAATGGAAGAAAAAAAATATCTAGTCTCAAAAATTCGTGAGGGGACTGTAATAGATCATATACCAGCTGGTAAAGTGGCAATTGTATTAAAACTTTTGAATTTAGGACAAAATACTAAACTCATCACAGCTACAAATGTTGATAGCGGCAAATACGGGAAAAAAGATTTTGTTAAAGTCGAAGGGAAAAATCTTAACATAAAGGAAATTAACTTGGTCTCCCTAATAGCCCCTTCAAGTACAATCAACATAATAGAAGATTGGGAGGTTAAAGAGAAAATTAAAGTAAAACTACCTGAGGTAGTTAAAAATATTTTAGTTTGTCCTAATTCAAACTGTATAGTCAACTCAGAACGGGAAACAATCGATACAAAGTTTAATGTAATAAATTCCGATATCCTAGATAGAATTAGTTTTCAATGTAATTATTGCGATACTATAATTAATTACAAAGAATTAAGCAATTATCTTAAAATTTAATTTATTATATTTTCCCCATCAAATATTACTTTACCTTTGTAAATTGTGTAACTAACTCTCCCCGGGAATTCTATATCTTCAAAAGGTGACCAGCCACATTTAGTGAAAAGACTTTCTGAAGATATTTTTTCTTCGTTTTTCATATCTAATACAACTAAATCAGCAATCCTATCCTTTTCAATACTACCTTTATTTAAACCCAGAATATTTGCTGCATTAAATGAAGTTATTTTCACTATGGTCATAGGCGATATACCTTGTCCAATTAACCAACTAACAAAGTTCCCATAAGTATCTAATCCAGGTACACCACTCGGTGAGTTCCATACATCTTGTGATTTTTCTTTTATCGTATGAGGCGCATGGTCTGTAGCTAGAAAATCTACTTTACCTTCTTTAACTCCATTAATTAATGCCTTTCTATCACTATCATTTCTTAAAGGAGGATTCATTCTCAAAAACGCTTTCTCATCTTTAATATTACTTTTAGTGAAAAACAAATGATGCGGTGTTACTTCACATGTTATTGGATGTCCACTTTGTTTGAATTTCTCGACTAACGCAAATCCGTCTGCTGTAGAAAGATGAGCGATATTAGCTTTTAAATTTCTAAAATGATTCAATGAACTAATCAAGTTTTTAATTGAATTTACTTCTGACGATGGTGGCCGTGATTCTACAAAAGCTTTAGGATCATTTCGACCTTTTAATTTCTCTTTTGCTTTTTCATTAATTTCTTGATTTTCACAATGAAAACTAACTATCTTTCCTATATCTTCTAAAGTTTTTAGATAAGTTGGGAGTTTTAGGGCATCGTTAAAGAACATGCCGCCAGTACTTTCACAGAGAAACATTTTATACCCACGCACATATCTCCCCATTTTTTGTAATTCATTAATATTCTCAACAGTCGCTCCACCGTAAAGTAAAATGTCTACACTACCCCTTTTCTTTGCAGAATAGAACTTTTCCTTTACATTTTCTACATTTGTAGCGGGTTTGGGTGTATTCGGCATATCCAAAACTGTAGTCACTCCACCATGTGCAGCAGCTTTGGTTCCAGTTAAAAAGTCTTCTTTATATTCCCATCCAGGTTCTCTGAGGTGAACATGCATATCAATAAATCCAGGAAATATTAAAGAGCCGTTAACTTTTACGAAAGTATCTCCTTTTAATCCAGATTTTTTTATTTCTTTTATTAGACCATCTTCTATCCCAATTTGAGCTTCAAAAATATTCGATACATCAACAATTCTACCTTCAACAACTAAGTCAAATACCATTCTTTATCCTTCTTTCTAATAGAGCTTTCTTTATTTCCAAAGCAAGAAATGGATTGTATATCGCTCCGGTTCCGATCTCGATCGCATCAGCACCCAGATTCAAATATTTAATTGCGATTTCTGGATTTAGAATACCTCCAACGCCAATAATTTTGAAATTCCCAAACCTTTCTCTTAATTTCACAAGTTGCTTCACAGCGTCTAGTCCCATATTCAATAAAGCCAAACCACAAACACCAGCCTTACCTCCCCTGTCTCCAAACACATTCCTACCATCCTTGTAACTGACGGGTGCAGGCATAGCATTTACTGCAACTATAGCATCAGCTAAACCAGAAATTTCTTCAACAAGATTTGTATAATCCTTCAAATAACCAACCTTAAGAAAAATCGGTAACTTGTTACCAACCTCGTTCCTAACAGCTTCTGTGATTTTTCTTGTTTGTTTAGCATCTGTGTATATATCGCCTTCTGATGAAGATTCGCCCGGTGCGATATTCGGGCATGATAAATCAAACTCAACACCGTGTGATCCTGTTTGTTTAACAATTCTTGAGAGATTAACAAACTGTTCTATGATACTTTCTTGTGTTTCTCCTTTAGACGGTGTGCAAACAGTGCTTATCTTCAATGTTTTCGAGTCATTTAAATTTCTAATGAAATTACTCAAATCTGCCGACCACTCTTCTGGAGCTAAAGAACCAATTCCAAAAGAGTTTGTAATAGAGCCAGTAAACTTATCAACAATTTCAAATCTATCTTCCCAACCACCTTTAATACAAACAATGTTAGGTAAAGGATGCCCTTTCCATAGTCTATCTCTAACAGTTTTTTGTGTTAAGATATCATATCCTAACTTAGCATATAGAGACAGCCATTTTGATCCGTATGCAGGACCTGCACACAACCCCACTGGAGATTCTATTCGTTTATCAAAAAAGTCAAATGACAAATCAATGTCATGTTCCTTTTTAAGAGATTCAATAGCCATGTTTAATTCGTTAATTCTCTGTTTTTCAGATTCTGTTAGTTTCCTCGGTCCTAACCTTAGGTTATCCCAAAAAGGAATATTTATATTATACAAAGGGTTACCAAACATTTCATCAAATTAAGTTGGTAGCTAAGGTATAAATTTATCGAATAGTTCTCGGTCTCACATCAGCAAATTCCAAAACAGAAAAGCACTTGTTGCAAGCAGGATTACCATTCTTTATCATTATCTTTTCCATAGACAATTTTCCATGAAGTTTGCACAGAACTCTAGCTTTAATAAAAATTCACCTAAAAATTTATCCACCACGATAACCAGGGAACTGCATCGACAGCAAGCTCGCAATGCTCGCAATCAACTTCGGCTCAACAACAGCAATATCAGTCACAGTGAGGATACCCTTTATCTTATTGTTCTCAACAACAGGCAATTCCCTTATCTTATTATCAACCATCATGTCTACAGCATCTTCAATAGACGCATCAGGCTCGACAGTAAAAACTCTCTTCGACATCACCTCTTCAATCAAAGTATTCTCAGGAGCTTTATCCTGTGCAATCGATCGAATTATATCACTGCTCGTAATGATTCCTGTGATTTTATTTCCCTCAACAACAACCAAACTCCCTATTCTTGTCTTAGCCATGACTTCAGAAGCCTGCTTAAGCGTAGCATCCTTCTTCACTACTACAACATTCCTGTTCATCACTTCATTAACCAGCATACTATAACTATTTTAATTTTAACGTATAAATAACATTATGGAAATCCATTCTCACCGCAGGCTTAGACGAAACCCCAACATCGAAAGAATAAGAAGACTGCGACGACTTGAAGAGTTTGTCGAGCAGCAGATAGAAAAATACGTGAAGATACACAAGAAGCACGAGAAAGAGATAAACTACATCGGTTAACTATTTCTTGCCCTTCCTTGAAAGATAAAATCCTAAAGCATAACCAACTACAAGCAGGACAACCCCTATAACCAAGACTATTATGAATTTATTTGTAAGAGAAGAAGTCAAACTGTCTATCACAGGCTTGACAGAAGATTCTATTTCTGGTGGCAGAGCAGGCATGAATGAAGAGCTATAGCCCAAAAGCAAGAATGGCAATCCGGTAAAAACAAGATTAAACCCAATGCCTTTCAATCTTCCAATCCATGTTCCAATCGATGCCAGTAGCAGAGCTAGGCCGACGCCAGTGCCAACCCACATGTATACCTGTAAATTTTTGTAAAAATGATTGCCCTCATTCGACATGACAACAAGCAAGTTCTGCGGATTCCCGCTTCTCACACATTCCACAAAAGAGCAGCCGAAATCTTTGTAGTACAAGCTGTCAACCAAAGAAGTTGTAATCAAGGCCGGCAATTGGGATTCGTTAGAATTCTTGACATCATTACATTCCATTGTTACTGACTGACCGCCAAAAATAGGCACGTTCACCTTATCTGTTCGTGAACACTGGAAAAGCAGAAAACTTCTCAGATCTTTCAGTTCTTGTTCGCTTATCGCAGAAAACAACTGCCCTTCAAAAATCCCGCTTGCGACCAACTTAAAGTTGTCATGACTCGTGAAATCAACCAGTTCTATCAGCAAAATCGCAAGAACAAGAAATGTCGTGAAGAGGATGCTTCCAAAAGACTTGCCCAATCCCCGAAAAAGTCCCATAAATGAAATTACCTTTCAAAAGTTAAAAATTGCTCAGCAGCTCTTTCTTCACGTCTTCAGCTTTATCCGACATTCTTATGT
>Ga0213870_1001341_pt1 | contig 11160 bp, 15 predicted proteins | sample WICALVC2017_Meta_FD_160119 | JGI IMG/M metagenome (GOLD analysis project Ga0213870, IMG submission 160119) | Freshwater microbial communities from subterranean cave lake in Wind Cave National Park, South Dakota, United States - WICALVC2017 | ecosystem: Environmental > Aquatic > Deep subsurface >... | reverse complement strand
ATATGCTACACTCAATCCCAAGACACTTAAACAAAAATGCGACCGGATTATCGAGAAACTTCTCAAAATCAGATCGCGGCTACGGTAACACTTTATTATGAGCTAATGCGGAATTCTCTCTTTGTCTTCTGCGTCGAGGATTTCCTGTACTTTTTTCCAGAAAGGATCTTTTTTTAGGTTCAACGTCTCCTCAAACAATTGCTCTCCTCTTTCTGGATCACCCCACCGCTTCTCACCCAAATAACGATATTCCTTCCGCCGGCATTTCTCACAACCGAATCCATGTCTCATTATCTGAACTTTTACAGGGGTATCGAGATGAGTAGGATCATACACAAACTGCCTTAACAGGTCATCTGAAGGACATATCCGTTCTTCAGAAGTCAATCGAAGTGGGGAACGATTACTACGCATCGCTTCCGCTAGTGCCAAGGCTTCCAATGGGATGCTGTCTTCGTGCTCTTGTTTGACAACAATACCATCTTTCTGGACTTCTCTTTGAAAACTTCTGAACGCTGGAAATTCATCCGGAACTTCAATGTGGACGTCTTTATCCCGTGTTTCAGAAACCATCGCTGTTACCTCCTCAAGAAATCTGCCACCACCTTGAGGTGGCAGTGTTTGTGCCTACCTCCGAAACGCACCACTGCGTTTCAAACGAAGGGAGATAGACACAAAGCTGCCACCGCACAGGTGAAGCGCGAGAGGAGGAGAGAACAAGGTTCAGCAGATCTCAACGCACCCGACCAGTTAGAAATTCAGGATTCATGTCATGGCTGGTTGGTTATGGGAAGCTTACAAGAACCCCCCGCGGCATCGCTTAATCCATGGGGATACTTTCCCTGCTACAACTGCCCCTTCCCTGGGATGGCGGATTCAAAGGGCGAGCAAACATAAACAGATGACAGGTGCCTTCCCGTTTGTACTCGTCATCGTAACGTTGGGGCTGTCTGGGATGAGCCGGAATCGCAAGACGTGTCTCCCGGATACGGGTAAGGTTGCTCGTCAAAGCAAACCCGCGGATAGCGGGGATCTGTTCGGCATATCAGTCCAAGATGTCTTCCATGGGGTAGACGAAGTCCGCATTGACCTGGGGGATGCACCACTCTTGACGTTGCCACGCCTTCAGATTGTTTTTTTCATGTCCGTCGCACGGTTTCATCCGAAACGGTGCAACGATTTTCAGTTCCACCAGGCGGTCAGCCAACAGTTGCATTGTCCACCGGGTCCGCACTTGTGGGGGGTTGCTTGAGGTGGCAAACAGAAAAGCTTCCTGTTTGGCGTCCAATTTTGGGTTTTTTGCCCAACCCCTCGAAAAGGTTGAATAAAGGAAATTAGGCAGTTGGAAAGATCTCAGGAGTGCCCTGTATTGGGTTTAATTCGGACATATCTGCGGAACTCACCTTTTTGTAAAAGTTCTTATATTTGTTAAGTACTATTACCATAGTAATCATGAGGGGGATACATGTCAACAGGGCCGAGGAAATCAGCAAAACTACAGCTTACCTCTGTGTCTTCACCTGCCTTCAAAGCCGCGCTTCCTTTTTTAAGGTTGCCACGTCCCGCCGCAAAATTTGAATTGAAACAAGAGTTGGCGAAAGGCTTCAACAGGATTGCCGTCAAGAATGGAGTCAATCTTCTCCAGGGGAAGCCCTCCGCCACTTTCAAGCGCACTGTTAGCTAACATTTTTCTCACCTCATCGGGTTCTGGGCTATCAGCTTATAAATATTCTTCTCATCTCTGTTTATAGATCACCAGACAATACTCGCCTTCATTCGACGGAGGGGAGAGCTGATTGACATCGAAGCTAGTGTAAGCGTCAGAAGTCGTCTCTTTACTCATCAGAACCTCAATGTCCAGAACCTTTTCTCCTCTCACTCGACAGAGATCAACATGAAACTTTCGATCCATCCATGTGCCATCTGGATGTTGCACACGAACAGTGAGCCAATGTTTCCAGCCGCTGACATACAGACGTGTGACTACCTGGATTGAGTAGGCATCGTCAACAAAAATCTCCTCTGTGGGAAGGGGCAGGCGAGAGATTGTTGTGTCCGCTGCTAGGGCCAAAGCTTCTGATGTTATAACACGGAAGTGGGGATGGGCTTGACCAAAAAAGAATATTTCCTTCCCTTCTTGGCGCATTCTTTCCTTCAGCGCATCTTCTGCGTCGAGGATTTCCTGCACCCTTTTCCACACAGGACTTTTCCTCAGGTCAAACTTTTCTCTTAAAATTCTATCCCCTTCTTCAGGGTCACCATATTCCCTCTCGGCGTAATAACGCCAGACCTTTTGTTTACATTCCCAGCATTGAGATTTGTGCTCGATTATCCATAGTTTGACGGAAGTCTCGAGCTGGGCTGGACTGAATATCCACTGTCTTAAAAGATCATCCGAAGGACATATCTGCTCCTCAGGTGTTAACGAAAGTGAAGAACTTTCTCGCACGAATCTTCCAACTGCTAGCGCTATCCAAGGAATTCCTTCATTAGGTTCTTCATTAGAAACCGAATCAATGGATAGATTCTGTTGTTCCAATTCAGTTCGATACCGCATGAGTTAAAATCACCTCCTTTAGAGATTTTCATATTGTTCAAAGATTTCAATAAGCGAACTGAGTGCATATTTAACCCTCTCGGCATCCGACTCTTCGGTATTTGACTCTGTACTTTTGACACGCGGCAGAAACGGAGAATACACAACACAAACTGATGATAGTACATTAGAATCTCCTTGGAATGATAGTAGGGAAAGAATTTGCTCCAAGAGACATTTTCCTTTTTTAGCCTTTTCTATCCCAAATATCAAGGGTTGATTATTCTGCCTGTGCAGGTAAAGCTCGGCAAAAATATAAAGATAGCCTTCAAAATCCTCCTCTACTAAGGGAAAAATTTTTGCGTCCCTAAATCTCATCACTGTATTGCCACTTAATCCTCGTTCTTTAGGGTCATCTTGATAACGACCCTGTCTAAAACGGCCACCCTTTGTCTTGCTTTCCCGTACCCACGCTTCGGGCCTATTCCAAATCATCTCTATTACTTCTTTAGCGTCTTCAACACTATCTTTGATCATCATTTTTCCCTCCTGATTAGGTTGTAAATGAGTGGGAGAAAAAAATGGGGTTAGCCTGTTTAAGCAGGCTAACCCCATCTTATTAGATAATACTATGTCACTTTGACCTTTGTCAAGGAATCGCTTTAGCTCATTGAAACTGTTACCAAGGATTGAGCGGTTAGCTCATAATTCCTGTTACCGTAGCCAGTATGACTATGGCTACGAAAGTCGAGATATTCAGGGAAAAACTTGATGCCTACCTTCAGGCGACGAAGGAAGAGAAAGGTCGGATACTTGACGCTGTCTGTTCGGTCACTGGACACGCTCGCAAAGCGGCAGTGAGAAGACTCAAACAGCTTCAGATGCGACCGCGTGCGCTTGCAGACCGTCGCGGCAGAAAGATTGTGTACGGCAAAGCGGTCACAGCGGCCCTCAAGGAAATTTGGGAGATCGCGGGGAGAATCTGCGCAGAAAGAATCCATGATCACATCCCGGAATATGTGCGGGTTATGCATCGTGACGGCATGTGGAAACACGATGAGAAGACAACGCATCTCCTCTGTGCTGCCCGCCTTGCCACGATTAAGCGGCGCATTGACTTGTTTGAACGCATAAAGAAGGGAGGCGGCAGAGGCACAACGAAGCCATCCGATCTCAAAGAAATCATTCCGGTAAGACGCTGTCCTTGGCAGAACCCTCCTCCGGGCTGGGGTGAAATTGACACCGTAGCGCATTGTGGAGGGTCAATAGGTGGCGATTTTGCTTACACGGTTCAATATACGGATATTCAAACCATCTGGACGTGCCTCGCCGCCCAGTGGCAGAAAGGCGAGGATGCAACTGTTCAAAGCGTAGAACGAATCGCATCGCGGCTGCCGTTTGATCTTTTGGGCATTGATCCCGACTCCGGATCAGAGTTTATCAACTGGCATTTGAAAGGCTGGTGCGACAAGCGCAATGTGAACATGACGAGAACAAGGCCGTATATGAAAAATGATCACGCGCGCATCGAGCAGAAGAACTATGCGAACGTGAGACACGTGGTCGGCTACACGAGATTCGACAACCCCACGCATGTCCTTCTCTTGAACGAGCTCTATGACGCGCTGGAGGATTACATCAACTTCTTCGTGCCGTCCATGAAGTGCGTGCGCAAAGAACGGTTGCGGTCAAAAACAGTACGACGCTATGACAGGGCGCAAACGGCATATGAACGCGTGCTTTCGCATACTGATATCTCAGTGGTGATCAAAGAGAAAATACGCTCGAAATATGCTACACTCAATCCCAAGACACTTAAACAAAAATGCGACCGGATTATCGAGAAACTTCTCAAAATCAGATCGCGGCTACGGTAACACTTTATTATGAGCTAATGCGTGGAATCGCTCTATGCGTTACGCCCAATAAAAAATCCGCGCGGGCGAGGTTGCGTTACGTGTCCGCGCGGATACATTACTTAACGGGAATCTGAAGAAATCCTGCATTCGCCTGTTTCAAAGTTTATACGCTCGGTTTGAAATGGATATTCTCGATGTTGCTCATTCAATAAAGACAACTGTCCGTTGAGCTCAGTCAACCGCAAAGCAGACTCAATAAGAAGACGCTTGATTCTACAGTCAGAGACATCCTCAAAAACAGCAAGAATCTCCTCGACCAATTTCTCGCTCCGCTCCACAAGGGATTTTCTGGCAGAGTATCTGTCTGTAAATACAAGTCTCAACAACGTCTTAGAGTCCCTGTACAAAACCCCATCAACTATCTCAGTCACCTTCTCCTTCACCTTCTTCTTACGCATCACGATCACCTCCTTTCAGCTAAAACGCAATCAAGCTGCTGCTACCAGTAAATCCTAAAAGACGACAAAATGCAAACCCGGCGGATTGAAACCGCGCCTGGATTCTCACGCAAAAAACTTGACAAACAGAACATGCCGCAACACTATACATACATCAAATAAATAGTTTATGCCAACAGGCACAAAAACAATCACCAGAACCTTCACTCTGCCCGAGGCCACATACAAAAAATTTAAGGCCGTGGTTCCAGAGAGAAAAATGTCTTCCGCCATCACTGAACTGATGGACGCGTTCGCTTCCCGCAAGGCATACGAAAAACTATCCAAGATGAGATGGAATTCTGACAAGCGGGCGGAAATGTTTGAAAAGAGAATCGCGGAGGCAAACCGCGCCGACCTAAAAGCCGTCTCCTAAACGCCATGCCAGATGCGCGTTACTATCTCATAGACACTTCCTACTGGATAACGCTCTGGAAAACGAAAGAGAAAAGTCCAAGTATTGAAAGGGTTGAATATCTGCTTTCCCGACCCTCTGCCATTCCCTGTATAAACGGAATTATTCTCGCAGAGCTGTTGCGCGGACTCACAAAAAGCAGAAGTGATGAAAAAAGAAAAACCTGCATTTACGAACTTAAGTGCTTTGACGTTACGAAAGAAACTTTTATCAAGGCGGCAGAACTCGCCCAGATTCTTGACCGAAAGGGCAAAACAATCGCCTTGCCTGACTGCGTGATAGCCGCAAATGCCATAGAACAAGAAGCGGCTCTTATCACGAGCGACAAGCACTTCGCTCGATTCAAGGAGTTAGAGGTTGTTGTGGTATAAAAAATCCGCGCGAGCTTGACTGTTTAGTCTGTGCCAGCGCGGAATCTGGTTACTTCGCCTATACACTCTTTCTCTCCTGGAATCCTCACCGAAGAGATTTTATCTTTCCCCATACGGCAACAATGTTTCCGCGTGGAGAAATGGCGAGCGATGCTACAGGTCTGAAGTTCACTGTTTCAATCTCCACTACCCGAATTTTTTGAAAAGGCGGATGGGGAATCACTATGTCAATATCAGTTTCTGGCTCCATTCCCTCCTTAAGAACACGTGTTACGGTTCCCTCGAGGAGAAGGAGGAGTTTTGGCGTTGTTACCACCCACTCTTTCCCCACTAAAACAACACGGCCTTTCTCTACTTCCAGATTCAGATAGTGAACTTCCAATCTTTTTTCGATTATCACCCTGGTCCAAGAATCTCTTGGGTGGTCAGGGTTCCACTGCCTGGCTGGAACCGCTGCGAGGCCAGGGAACGAAATACCTCTAGTATCGATCCCTCGCCAACGAAGCGGATTCCTTGTGTCTGATTTCGCGAGCACGACGATATAGGACCCCTCTGCGATTGGCACACGCAGGACGCCATCAAGGGTGATTGTGTTCCAATCCGCTTGCTGCGCAAGCTGTGCATGAGCGGTCACAACGTGAAAAAACAAAATCGCGGCAAACAGTACGGAGACCGCCGCAGTCCCCTTTGTTTTCTGCGTCATTACACTACTCCTTATTTCGGTTCCGCTATGAAAGCGGAAGGTTAAATTTAGTAACTGTACGTTAGGTTACTCTCTCTACTCTTAAGAAACAAGGGAGGGTGAGTCGAGGTAAAAACTCCGTTTCTCACCAACCGATCAGGTCGAATTTTGCGGCGCAAAAAATACGGTTTGCTGACTCTAAACTCGCGTTACACTTATCTCACGATCGTGAGATAAGTGTAACGCAAAGTCTTTCAGCTCTTGTTGTAAGAGTTTTGGTGGTAAACCGCACCTCCAAGCACTTGAAAAACATACCCGCGTACAGTACTATAATTTATAGGTAAGTTAAATATATGCCTCGAACACAATCAGCAAAAAAAGCGCTTCGGAAGAGCGGCAGACGCAGGATACAGAATGTGCGCAGGAAAGAAACGGCAAAGGCTGTGGTAAAGGAGTTTCGGAAGCTCGTTTTAGGGGGAAACATCAGCGAAGCAAAAACATGTCTCCCTCGCGTCTATAAAGCGCTCGATAAGATGGCTAAAGTAGGCATTATAAAACAGGGAAGGGCGGATCGTATGAAGTCACGGCTTACCCGAACCCTTGTAGCAAGTGGGCAAACGTCTCATCCTGTTCAGAAATAATGAAACCTAAAAGCGTTTCTTCGTACTCTAGCTTTCCGCTCTTTACCGCAATATCATAATCCGCAAGCCGGAGCGCTTGCCTGCCTATTGCTTGGTAGGCGAGCGTATTGAAGAGATAAGCGCCTGCTTCTCCTTGAATGAGAAGCCGTTCGAGGAGCGAGAGTTTTTTCTCAACCCCGCTTTCTTTCAGGATCGTTCGAGAAACCGCAAACACTTGTTCTTGTGCCGCAGGGGAGATCACGACCTTAAGATCGTTTAGTGAAATCGGCTGGGGAAATCCTGCAAGAGAAAGTTTTTCAAGTTCATGAACGGCCCGACCGCTCCGTTCTCGGCCGTTTAAGAGATACTGAAGAAAAAGGGCGAGCGCTTCCGGTGTAAATGAAACTTTTCGCTCTGCCGCTTCCATTTTCACAAAACGCATGAGCGCATCGCCGTGAAGCTCTGCAAACTCTTGGGTTTTGACAGGCGGCTCAAGGAGAAAATGGAATGCTTTTTTTGGGCCATCGCAATCTGAAATAATCACGAATGTTTTTGATGTTTCTTTTTCGCCGCGCACGGCTTTTACCCACCCTGCATCTCCCACGGCTCCTCCTTCTCGCACGAGAGCTATTTTTGAAACAGCAAAAAGAGAGGGTTGGCCCAAGAACTCCTTCACCCGCCTCCAATCGTCTGGTTCTTCGCCAAGGTCCGCAATAAAGAGATCGACCTGCGCGTATTTTGCCCTATACGCTTTCAAAAGCTCTTTCGCTTTTCTTTGACGCAGGTACGCGTCTTGTCCGTAGAGATAGATAAGCATAAGACCACGACTTACGCATTTGGCGACCTGCTTCCCGTTTTGAACTCGCCGCTTGCTCGCTGTACTAACCCTAATACAACTCTTCGAGTCTGCCGTTCAGGTCTTCGACTCCGAGTCTCAGACTCGAGGAGCTCTGAAGAGCCTTCAGGACATTCGTCTCAGAGAGACTCAGTCTCGATGAGCTCGAAGAGAAGGCTCATCAGACATTCGTCCCGAGGACTCAGTCCCGAGGGAGTCTGAACGACTCGCGGCGCGGCTCGTCAATGCCCTAACATTTCATCCAAATGCGTAAGTCGTGAAGACATCTTTCATCGTATAACAAAAAATCCCCGGGAACCACAGAGAGGGCGCGGGGATTATAAAAAAATCTACTGAAAACGCAACGCTCCTTCATGCTCCGAATTCCTATAGTACTCTATTTCAATAACCCATGTCTCGTGCCGTACAGTATAGGAATCGGTAAACGTCCACACGCGCTTTGCTGCGCGTATGCTCCGATATTCTCCTACGGTAGCCACAATTTCCATTGAGTGAGCGTGCCCATCCCGCATAAGGCCTGTTGGCCGTAGCACAAGAACGCCATACGGCAGAATCTTATTTTGCGGCGCAGAAGAAGTAAGCTTCCACCCATCGAGCACCACAGAAAAGGACGTATTGTTTTTAATGGTGAGCGTGGGAGCTCCCACAAAATGTAATGTGCACCCCGAGAGAAAAAATAAGAGGAAAAATACAAACCCGCAGCGTTTCATGTTTCATCACTCCTTCTTAAAAAACTACTCCAATTAGACTACAAAGCGCGCGCCGTGTCAAAAAAAAGCAAGAGAAAGAACACAGATTTCTTGCTTCGGTGCATAAAACGCGATACGCTTCAAGTATAATCCTAATCTGTGAATCTATCCGAATGATACGTTAGATATTAGAAATTGCCTCGCCGTCGCTTCTCTATTTGCCAGGGAATTCATTTTTCGTAACAAAACATAGTATGCATGAAATCTATGGCTCCCACGAAATCCGCTGAACTTGAAGAAAAACTGCAAAGGGAACGGAACGAAGCAGAAGAGCGAGTCGCGGAGCGTCGGGCAAAGCAATTAGGATTCAGCTACCTGAACCTCGTTTCCGTGAAAGCGCCCACAGATCTCCGTGCTATGAGCCTGGTTCCTGAAGAAGAAGCAAAGCGTTCGCTTCTTATCCCGCTTCAACTTGTAGAAAAGAAACTGCTTGTTGCCGCGTTTGACCCAACAGCAAAAGAAGCGTCTGCAGTGCTCGAACGCTTGCGGCGTTCCTATGACACATCAGTCGTGGTTGCCTCGGCCCGGAGCATTGCACACGCCTCTCTCTATTACCAGTATGTAAGCGCAGAGCAAAAAGAGATCAGCGGCAAGGTTGCGGTTGATGCCCAGCGGCTCCGCGCCGCAGAAAGAGAGGTAAAAAACATCGCGGATCTCACCAAAACCATCAAGGCTTTTAAGAGCCCCTATGTTTCCCAAGTGTTCGAGGTGATTTTGGCGGGCGCCCTTACGCTCAAAGCGTCAGACATCCATATCGAGCCAACCGCAGGCGCCGCGGCCATTCGCCTTCGGATTGACGGCCTGCTCCATCCGGCATACACCGAGCTTGAACGCTTCATGTACCAATCGCTCCTTACAAGAATCAAGCTTCTCTCAAACCTAAAACTGAATATTAAGAACGAACCGCAAGACGGCCGCTTCACCGTAGACCTTGAAGACCGTGATATTGAAATTCGCACCTCCATCATCCCTTCGGAGTACGGGGAAACAGTGGTGATGCGGCTCCTTGATCCTTCCTCGCTCTACGTGAATTTGGAAGAGCTCGGGTTTAGGCCGGACGACCTTGCAATCGCAAAACGAAATATTCAAAAGCCAAACGGGCTCATCTTAAATACAGGGCCAACCGGTTCGGGAAAAACAACCACGCTCTACGCGTTTCTCCGTTCAATAACAAAACCAGAGATAAAAATAATTACCATTGAAGATCCTATTGAATACCACCTCCCCGGCATCTCGCAGACGCAGATAAATCTTGATGCGCATTACACGTTTGCGAGCGGACTCCGTTCCATCTTGCGGCAAGATCCGAACGTGATCCTTGTGGGAGAGGTTCGGGACCGTGAAACCGCGGAGATTGCCTTAAACGCCGCGCTCACCGGTCACCTTGTGTTCTCCACGCTCCACACAAATGACGCGGTTGGCGCCATCCCCCGGCTTATTGACCTCGGCGCGAAACCGCAAATTTTAGGCGCAAGCCTTTCGCTTGTCATTGCCCAACGGCTCGTGCGGCGCCTTTGCGTTCACTGCAGGGAACGCGTGGCGCTTGATGCCGCTACCGAACAAAAAATCCGCGCGTTTCTTGCGGCGCTCCCCGAACGTGTGGATCGCACCGGATTTTCTTCTGTTGCGCTCTACAAACCAACGGGCTGTAACCTCTGCGCCGAGGTCGGATACCGTGGCCGCGTCTCGCTTTTCGAACTCTTTGAAGTAACCGAAGCAGTGGAGCAAGCCATCTACCAAAATCCTACGGAAATTGAAATAAAAAACCTTGCGCGGGAGCAAGGAATGGTTACGATGCAGGAAGACGGGGTGATAAAAACGCTGCAGGGAATAACGACGCTTGATGAAGTTGAACGTCTTACCGGAAAAATTCTTCTTTTGCGGTAGCGCGTACGCGGCCGTTTACCGCAAAACAGCAAGAATATGTAGTATCCTTGCAATAGGTCTGTGGGCAAATGCGGTAAAGCATATTCTTCTCTAACAAAATAAAGAAGATCAGACTCTTCCGAGGAGTTACCACGCCGAAACCTGGTAGTCCTAAAGGTTTAAGAAGAAGCCCTCTTGCCCACAGGTCTATTGCCGGGATTATAAGACTATAAGACCTTTGGTGCATTATAAAAGAAGATTAGCATAAATATATTTTTTTGTCAATAGTGGAGCGAGAAATTCTATGACACATGATCGCCTCAAAAATAAAAAATCCGGGAAGGAGGAAACGGTAGTCGAGCTTACTCTCCGGCCGAGTTCGTGGGCGGACTACATCGGCCAGGAACGGGTGAAGGCAAATCTCAAGCTCATTCTTGAAGCGGCAAAGAACCGCGGTGAAAGTTGCGACCATCTCCTTTTCTACGGCCAAGCGGGTTTGGGAAAAACCACGCTTGCCTATCTCGTCGCAAAGGAAATGGGGGTTCCGATTAAAACCACAACAGGCCCCGCGCTTGAGAAAGCAGGAGACATTGCCGCAATTCTTTCAAACCTTGAACCGTCTGAAATTCTCTTTATTGACGAAGCGCACCGGATAAACAAACTTGCGGAAGAAATTCTTTATCCCGCGCTTGAGGCGAGAAAACTGCAC
>Ga0213870_1001340_pt1 | contig 11164 bp, 8 predicted proteins | sample WICALVC2017_Meta_FD_160119 | JGI IMG/M metagenome (GOLD analysis project Ga0213870, IMG submission 160119) | Freshwater microbial communities from subterranean cave lake in Wind Cave National Park, South Dakota, United States - WICALVC2017 | ecosystem: Environmental > Aquatic > Deep subsurface >... | reverse complement strand
CCGCGGTGGATTTCGCGGAGGGCCTCCGGGACGCCCTCCGCGAAATCCACCGCGGAGAGGGCCACCGGGACCACGCATAGGACCTGCTCTCAACCCGGGGACGAAACCCTCGGGTGGCGGTGACATCTGGCGGAGGCTCAACCGGCTCTTCCCATTGACGGGATCGTATTCGATGAGCTTCGCCTCAAGCTCGTTTCCGATCTTCACGACATCTTCAACGTTTTCCGTCCGGGTCCACTGAAGCTCTGAGATGTGAATCATGCCGTCTTTACTCGGCAGGAACTCGAGGATCGCACCAACACCGGGGATGATCCTTGTGATCTTACCGCGGTAGACCTTTCCGACTTCCGGCTTCTCGACGAGGCTCGCGATCCATGCCTTCGCTTTCTCCATCGCTTCACCGTTCACGGAAGTAATGAAAATGAGACCGGAGTCCTCGATGTCGATCTGCACGCCGAGATCAGCTGTGATCTTTTGAATGACCTCACCGCCCTTCCCGATCACAAGGCGAATATCCTGTGGATCGATCTGCACCGTCTCGATCCGTGGTGCGTACGGTGAGAGCTCCCGACGAGGCTCAGCAATAGCCGCACGCATCACTTGCAGAATCTGGAGGTGCCCCTCCCGTGCGCGCTGCAGAGCCTCCTCGAACACGTGGTCGGGGAGTCCTTTGACCTTGATATCCATCTGGATTGCCGTAATTCCCTTCTCCGTCCCTGTCACCTTGAAGTCCATGTCTCCACCAAAGTCTTCCTCATCCTGAAGATCGGTGAGGACGGCGTACTTCCCTCCTGCTTCATCCGAGACGAGTCCAAGTGCAATCCCTGAGACAGGCGCACTGAGCGGAACCCCTGCCGCCATGAGGGCGAGTGTTGAGCCGCAGGTCGCCGCCATCGATGTCGATCCACTGCTCGAGAGAATCTCCGTCACCGTCCGAATGGTGTAGGGGAAGCCCTCCTCTTTGGGAAGCACTGGCTCGAGTGCACGCTGCGCGAGATTCCCGTGACCGATCTCGCGATTCCCCGGCATACCACGCCCTCCGGTCTCTCCGACCGAGAAGGGTGGGAAGTTGTAGTGGTGCATGTAGCGCCGCTTCTGCTCGCCCTCCATCCCCTCGATGATCAACTTATCACCCGGTCCTCCGAGCGTGCAGGTTGTGAGTATTTGCGTCTCTCCGCGCTGGAAGAGAGCGGAGCCATGAACGCGCTGCGGGAGTACATCGACCATCGCAGACAGCGGTCGAATTTCGTTGACCGCGCGGCTCCCCACCCGCACACCCTCCTCAAGGATCAATCGCCGAACCTCTGCTGTGATGATCTGATCAATAAACGACGCGCCGTGAGCGTAGAGCTTTGCCAGTTCCTCTTCCGGAGCTTTGCCTGCGGGATATTTCTCCTTGAGCTTCTCCTGTGCCTGCTGCATGAGGTCATTGAAGATCTTCCGTCGCGTGAGCTTGTTCAGGGGATCCTTGATCGCCTTGGTAACTATCGGGAGCGCCCATGCTTTCAGGAACTCAAACGCTTCGGGATGTTCGTAGGGTGGATCGAACGTGAACTTTGCTTTGCCAATCTCCTTCTGGATATCGGCAAACAAGCGCGCGATTTTCTGCGCCCACTTCTTCCCGAATGCAATCGCGCGGAGGATATCGGCTTCCGGCACCTGGTTGGCTCCCGCTTCGATCATGACGATCTTGTCGAGGGATGTGGTGACGAACATGTCGAGGTCAGAGCGCTCCCGTGCCTCCCGCGAAGGGTTGAGGACAAGCTCGCCCCCGATCAAGCCAACACGAACAGACCCAAGAGGACCTTCACAGGGACAATCGGAGAGAGTAACGGCGAGGTTCGCCGCATTCGCGGAGGTGACGTCATGCTCGTGCTCAAAGTCGTAACTGAGGACCGTGCAGAAGATCTGAATGTCGTGGCGCAGCTCTTTCGGGAACATCGCCCGGAGTCCCCGGTCGATCATACGCCCGAGGAGCACAAACTCATCGGCCGGTCGACCCTCGCGCTTCCTGAAGCGGCTCCCTGCGATCTTCCCGCCGGCGTAGTACTTCTCCTGGTAGATGACCTGGAGAGGGAGGAAATCTTTGTCTTCCTTCGGTGGGCTCACTGTGCAGTTCGCGAGGCAGACGGTGTCGCCCATTTGGCAGAGGACCGAGGCGTTCGCTTGGTCAGCAACGTTCCCGGTTTTTACGATGAGAGTTTCGCTCCCGAGTTCCAGGGAATATTCTTTCGTCGTCGGTATGGACATACAGTGAATGGGAAAGGAATGAACTTCCTTTCCTCGCACGGCTTCTTTCAAGATCTCCTTTTGTCTGGATTCACGCGGGAGGCGGCGCACTGCTCCGACTCCAGTGTAAACCCAACCTCAGGAGGCGTTCGAAACCGGCAGAGGGAAGGATCTACTTCCAGCATACCCCACCCCCCTGGCAAAGGGAAGCCCTTCGACCCTTCGACATGGCTCGGGGCGCAAGCCTACTTCTTGAGGCCGATGCGCTCGATGACTTCCTGGTACTCGCTTGGTCTGTTCATCTTGAGGTAATTGAGGAGGTTTCGGCGGTGGGCAACCTTTGAAAGTAATCCGCGCCGAGCGGAGTGATCTTTCCTGTGGTCCTGGAGGTGCTTCGTGAGAAGGGTGATCTCTTTCGTCAGTATGGCGACCTGGACCTGGGGAGAGCCCGTGTCCTTGTCGTGGCGCCGGTGCTGTGCGATGACTCGCTTCTTCTGTGTGCGCTTGAGAGCCATAGGTGAGACGTGAAAAACCCACCGCCGCGCCGCCTCGGCATTTGCGCGCCCGAAGCAGCGAGGACGGATATGTATTTTACGCATCGGAAAGAGAAAATCAAGGGAAAAGGCTACAACGCGAAACTTGGGTACACACATCGTTATCACCTCCGAGACCGGTACAACATGCTAAAAACAGGGCTCCGCCCTCTGCTACTCTGCTCTCATGACTGTCCTCTGGATCCTTGCTGGCCTTGCGGTCGCGGCACTCACCGGAATCGCACTCGCGGTCTTCCGGCTGCTCACCACCCTGCAGAGACAGACCACACAGTTAAGTAAGATCGATGCCCTCCACGAGCAACTTGAGAAGGAGCGCACAGAGCTTCAGAGCAAGGTCGATCGGATCACGGACCGCATGACAGAGAACATGCGATCGCAGTTCGCCTCGAGCACAAAAATCATCCAGGACGTGACGGAAAAACTTACGAAGCTCGATGAGACGAATACACAAGTCTTAAGCTTCTCTCAGCAACTCAAAGACTTGCAGGCACTCCTCCAGCAGCCGAAGGGAAAAGGCATCATCGGAGAGTACTGGCTCGAGACGCTCCTCGGACACGTTCTCCCTCCTGGACAGTACAAGATGCAGTATAAGTTTTCGACGGGAGAGACCGTCGATGCCGTCATCTTCTTCCAGGAGAAAATCATTCCGATCGATGCGAAGTTCTCCACGGAGCAATTCAGTGCTCTCCTCAAAGAAAATGATGACGCGAAGCGCAAGCAACTTCTGCGCACCCTGCGCAAAGATCTCAAAACACGCATTGACGAAACAGCGCAGTACGTCCGGCCCCATGAGGGCACAACGGAATTCGCGATCATGTTTGTGCCCTCCGACAGCGTCTACTACGATCTCCTCGCGCAGGATATCGAGGAATCCGATGCGCGAGGCATCCGTGTCATCGAGTACGCCTTCCGGAAGTGCGTGACGATCACTGGACCCACGACGTTCTTCGGCCATCTTCAAACAATCCTGCAGGGATTGAAGGCTTTTCGCATCCACGAGTCGATGCGCTCGATTCTCCACACGATCGAAGCGCTCGGGAAACACCTCCGCAACGTCGAGGAGTTCATGCAGAAACTCGGCAAGCACCTCGGAACGACGGTGAATACGTACGATCTCATGGACCGAGAGTTCCAGAAAGTCGACCGTGACATTCTCAAGCTCACCGGAGGAACCGACATCGCCGAGATCGCCGAGCACGTCACAGAGAAGAACCTCGAGGAAAGATTGTCCTTCGAAATAAAAAAAGCAGTATGATGCGCCGGTGAAGGCTCCAAGAACACAGCACCACGATCCGATCTTCGCGCCACTGAACGAGCCGCAACGGGAGGCTGTCTGTGCGCTGCAGGGACCGCTACTCATTCTCGCCGGTGCGGGGAGCGGCAAGACGCGGGCACTCACCCACCGCATCGCGTACCTGATGGAGAAGGGAGTGCAACCATGGCAGATCCTCGCCGTGACCTTTACGAATAAAGCAGCGGATGAGATGAAGACGCGTATCAAGAACCTGCTCCACATCACATCTGGAAAAGACCTCGAAGCGCGTAGCTCGAAGCTCGAAGCTAGTCGTCTGCCGGTGATGGGAACCTTCCACTCAATCTGTGCGCGGATCCTTCGACGCGACTATGAACTACTCGGCCGCAATCGCTCCTTCGTCATCTATGACCAAAATGATCAGGAACGCCTCATGAAGAAGGTCCTCAAGGAGCTGCATGTTGACGAGACCGAGCTTCGACCGAACGCCGCTCTCGCCTCCATCGGTCGGTTCAAAGCGGAGGCCTTGAGTCCTCACGAAGCGAGGGAACAGGCCACAACGCCACGGATGCAGCGGGTGATCCAAGCGTTTGAGACCTACAATCGCACCCTCAGAGAAGCGAATGCCCTCGACTTCGATGACCTGATCCTTGAGGTCGTTCGTCTGTTCCATGAAGTCCCTGAGGTCCTCGACCGCTACCAGGAGACGTGGCTGTTCCTCAACGTCGACGAGTACCAGGACACGAACCACGCACAGTACCTCTTCGTCTCGCTCCTCGCACAGAAGTACCGCAACCTCTGTGTCATCGGAGACCCCGACCAATCGATCTATGCGTTCCGCGGCGCGGACATTCGCAACATCCTCGAGTTCGAGCAGGAGTACTCCGATGCGCTACGGATCAAGCTCGAGCAGAACTACCGTTCGACGCAGCCGATCCTCACGGCCGCAAACGCCGTGATCGCGGCAAACCCAAATCGTCCGCAGAAGGAGATGTGGACAGAGCGCCGTGAGGGTCCGCAGATCGTCCTCCAGGAGGTTCGCGATGCAACGAAAGAGGCGGAGGAAACTGTGCACACTGCAGAGCAGCTCCGTCTTGGAGGGGTTCCCTTCAACGAGCAAGTCATCCTCTACCGGACGAACGCACAATCGCGCCTCTTTGAGGAAGCTTGCCTCAAGCGCGGAATCCCCTACCGCGTCGTTGGCGGGCTCAAGTTCTACGCGCGGCGCGAAGTGAAAGACGTCCTCGCGTACCTCTACGTACTTCTCAATTCAGGAGATACCTTGTCGCTCCTTCGGATCCTGAATGTCCCGAGTCGCAAGATCGGCGATACGACGATCGGGTACCTGCAAGCATACGCACAGGATCGGAAGCTCACACTCTGGGAAACACTCCAGGAAGTCGAGCACATTGAGGAACTCCAGAAGCCGACGCGCGAGCGCCTGCAGCGGTTCGTGGAGCTCATCGAGCGGTTCCGCATCCGGGCACAGGAACTTGGCGTCTGCGCACTCACAGAGGAACTCCTCACGCGTATAGAGATGGAGAAGTGGCTGAGAGACGGAACCGACGACGGCGAGAGCCGCTGGGAGAACGTTCAGGAGCTCCTCTCCGTCATGCACAAGTACGATGCGCTCGAGCCCTGGGCTTCGCTCACGAGCTTCCTCGAGGAAGTGGCGCTCGTCTCCGAAGTCGATGCACTCACAGAGGTACGCGACGACGCGCTGACACTCATGACCGTGCACCTCTGTAAGGGGCTTGAGTTCGAATCGGTGACGATTGCGGGCTGTGAGGAAGGCATTTTCCCGCACGCAAGTTCCCTCTTCGATCAGGCGCAGCTCGAAGAGGAGCGGCGACTCATGTACGTTGGAATGACGCGCGCGAAGACCTACCTGCGATTGATGTGTGCGCGCAGTCGCATGCTCTGGGGTGAAGTCCAGAGCAATGCTTCAAGTCGCTTCCTTGATGATCTTCCCGATGAAGTGATCGAGCGCCGGAGCGACGATCTCCTGAGCGCATTTGCATGGGCCTATGAAAGCGGGAAGCGATTGGCGATGAGCGGTGAGACAGCTTCCTCGGGGCAGGCCGCTCCGCAGGTTGAGTTCAATCAAGACCTCTCCTTTTCCGAAGAGAGTCAACAGGCTTTCGCGAAGGGGGCACGCATTGAACATCCAGCCTTCGGGAAAGGGACCATTGTCGCCCATCGCGGAGACATCGTTGAAATTGAGTTCGACTCAGGCTCCCGTAAGCGCTTTGCCATCAGCATCGCGCCGCTGCGCGTGCTGTGAGGAGGCAGTTTCGGGCGGCAGCATCTTTCTAATGAGCTCGAGCATTTCTTGCCGTTGTCCATCTCGGAGATAGCCGAGATGTCGTATGAGCTGCTGAATACCGCAGATATCCCCGTGACCGGGGACGCGCAAGATGACACTTACGGCACGCAACGAGAAGAAACGCCGAAGACGGGCAGCAAGATGCGCGTCGACACCTGCTGCGGTAAGTTCGCACTGCTGCTGCACGGTTTCACGTGCAGGAACCGGTACGGAAGAGAGAGTCATGAGAATGAGGAAAAAAAATGCGCACATACAAAAACGCCTTCCGGCGGGGGAAGGACGGTGCGTGCGCGAGTCAGCTCAACTTAGGCGCACAGCGGATCCTTCCCCACTCGAAAGTAGGAAAACCAGAAGAACCCGAAGGTGCTCATCCGAACGGACATGTAGGCTCATTGTAGCAACCCGACCACCCCTGTCAACATGTATCTATGCACGATGTTTCATCCTTCCTGCACGCACACGGCATCACACTGAGAAAACACCTCGGGCAGCACTTCCTCGTGAACCTACGCATCCTTGATGCAATCGTGCAGGCAGCGAAGATCGAACCCGAAGATCATATTGTCGAGATCGGCGCAGGGATCGGGATTCTGACGAAGGAACTTTTGGAGCACGCACGAAGAGTTACTGCGATCGAACTCGACCGCCGCCTCATTCCGCTGCTCCATGCCTATACTGGAAATCCGAAATTGGAGGTGATCCACGGAGATGCCCTAAGAACAGCCATGCCCTCTGAGCCCTATAAGATCGTGGCGAACATTCCCTATGAGATCACTTCTCCGCTGCTGCGGCATCTCTTCCTCGATTCTCAACCTCCGGCTTCTCTCACACTACTCATTCAAAGAGAAGTCGCAGAGAAGATCTGCGAGCAGAAACGACGGGGGCGCCTCGCGATCCTCGTCCAGCTCTTTGGAACTCCACACATCGTACGGCGCGTGTCGCCGAGTGCATTCCTCCCTCCCCCGAAGGTTGAGTCCGCCGTCCTCCATATCACCTGCTTCGCAAAACCCCTCGCAGATCCTGAAACCCTTGAAGAGGTATTTCGCCTCACGAAACTCGCGTTTGGGAAGAAGCGAAAGATGCTCCGTAGTTCCCTCGGGAAGTTCCCTGGCTTCCTAGAACGCCTGAAAGCCGCTTCCTTGGACCCAGAGCGGCGACCCGAGACAGTGAGCATCGAAGAATGGATTACGCTCGCACGAACGAAGGAGTGAGCTTCCTGTGTGCCGCCATCAATACTCTCGTACGCGCTCACGGGCTCGTTCATTGTCACCCTCTTTCTGCTGCAGTGGTGGCAGAGGTCCTCATACTCATCACTACTCCTTGGAATCGTTGGAATCCTCGGAATCGTCGGGGTCGTCCACCGCCGGTGGTCTCTCGGTACAGCCGCATCCCTCGGCGTCGCTCTTGCTCTCACTACCGTCACGCGGACGACACACGCTCCCTCGCCACAGACTGCCGATTTCTATGCGAATGGCACCGTCATCACGCTCCATGGATTCATCATCGATGAGCCAGACAGCAGAGCACGTACAACAAAGTACATTCTCGAGGCAGATGCGCTCTCCAGGAATGAGACGGAGTCGATCGCGGTGAGGGGGCGTGTGCTGATAACGGACTACAAACGCGCGCAGGCACTGCAGTACGGCGATGAAGTGACCGTTCGCGGGAAACTGCGCATACCGAAACCGATTGGAGAGTTCGCGTACGATGCGTACCTCGGCACGCAGAAGGTCTTTAGCATCCTCAACGCAGAGCGCATTGAATACCTCTCGAGCGATCATGGCAGCCCGCTTCTTAAAGCGCTCTACATTCTTAAAGCTCGCTTCGAGCATCAGATCACACTGCTCCTCCCCGAGCCGCACGCTTCGCTCCTCGCGGGTCTCCTCACGGGATCACGGCACGGGATTCCACGCGAGCTCATGGCACACTTCAATGCCACAAGCCTCACACACCTCATCGCAATCTCGGGGTACAACATCACGATCGTGCTCTCTCTGCTCTCAGGAATGCTCTTCTTCCTGCCGTTACGGCTGCGCATCATTCCTGCAACGCTCGCCATCATCGCCTACACCTTCTTCGTCGGCGCGGGAGCCTCGGTTGTGCGCGCTGCAATCATGGGAACTTTGGGGCTCCTTGCACTCCACACACAGAGAATACGCACGACACGCCTCACGATCCTCTGGACCGCATTCCTCATGCTCCTCTGGAACCCGAAGCAGCTGTGGCATGATCCGGGCTTCCAGCTCTCCTTCCTTGCAGTCATCGGCATCAGCGAGCTCTCACCATTTCTCACCGATCGTCTTCGACGAGTTCCGGATTTCCTTGGACTGCGAGAGACGCTGCAAACGACCATTGCCGCACAGCTCTTCACAGCACCGCTCATTGCATTCCTCTTCGACCGCTTCTCGATCGTTTCTCCACTTGCGAACGTCCTCGTTGCACCGGCGGTCCCTCTTGCCATGCTGTTCGGATTCCTCGGCACTGCGATGAGCTTTGTCTGGTTTCCCGCCGGAGAATTCCTCTCGCCGCTTGCCCAGGCTTCCCTCGATTGGATCATTACTGTCGCAGAGACCTTCGGAGATCTTCCTCTCGCTTCCCTCTCCGTGCCCTGGTTCAGCAGAATCTCGCTCGTTGCGTGCTACACGATGACCGTGTGGTTCATCATCACCATTGGTAGAGGAGGATCGTCTTCTCTCCCCTTCCCCATGGAACCTTCTTTTCCTCAAGTGGCTTCCTCCCCGGAAAGCGGAAGACGTGTGACACGACGCGCGTCCCTCGCCGAAGCTCCAGGTCGAACTTCCCCTCAAGCGCTGCCATGAGTCGCGGCGTAAGGTAGAGAAAGATCACATCGGCGTCGCGGAGATTCTGCGTGAGTGCATTGCGGAGTCTCAGCACCACATTCCCTCCGGCAAGCGCAATCCGCGCGCGTCCCCAGAGATAGATCAACGGTGCGAGCTCGAAGCCTACGGCAGTAATGCGGGGGTGCAACTTCTTCGCAAGCAGAAGCAGCCTTCCATCCCCTGCCCCAAGATCGTAGACCTTCTCTGACCCTTGGAGGCGTGCCAGTGCAATCATTTCATGCGCAATGACGTGCGGCGTCGCTCCGTACGGTGTTGCCATCCAGAGATGCGCAAGCACCGTGAGAACCATCCCGAAGACGAGGACCACGAGAATGCCGACCGCAATGTCTGTAAGCATGATCAAGGATTCCCTCCCGCAAGCAACGCAATGGAGGAGCCCGTCAACGCGACATTGTAGATCCGGACTTCGTCGAGCCACCCCCTCCAGTGATTATCGACGGGGGTCGTACAGGTAGAGTCCACATCGGCGGCGAAGAACATGGTCGTACACGCTTCGAAGTTCGTGCTCCGGCTCCCCGCGTAGCGCGTCGCATTGAGCACCCCATCGATGTAGACGTAGACATTCGATCCATTGCGCACGCCCGCCAAGTGCACCCATCGATCGCGCGGAACCACCGTCGCAGACTCGTACCGCGTACCATCAACGTGTACGGCCAGAACTCCCGTGTCCTCGATCGCGAAGTTGAGTTCGTTCGAGCCAGAGTTATTCGATCGCATGAACATCTCCTTATCCTCCGTCAGGGGAGATTCGATCCATGCCCAGGCTGTGAAGGAGAACTGCCGGTTGAGGTTCAGGATCGTCGTCGTCGACAACGTTGCGTAGTCGTTCGTTCCATCGAAGTAGCGACTCGCGGGATCGCGGAAGCGGACGCTCGGTATCCTCGCCGAGGGGCCATGGGGAGGCGCGAACCCACCAGTGGGAGTGGCATGGTGACCGAGACCCGAGGAGTCCCTGAAGACGTCATTCATCCCGCTCTCATCGAGCTTCCAGTACGCAATGGGGCTTGGAGGTGCCTCACACCCACCAACGAGAGAGCCGGAACCCAAGTAGATTGGCCGGACTTGAACCCTCCCCGTATCGAGGTAGATGCGATAGCCGGTGTAGCGCCGGTTCGTCTCATGTCCATCGTACGGGATGCAGGCGATGTACTGAGGAGCGATGCCGTCAATGTTCACACAGTTGAAGTCTGTTTGCATCGCACGGCAGATTTGAATCGCGCTTGCTGCTCCACTCGGGATCGTACGGTCACCGGGATAGACAGTGTTATCAATGAGGTGCTGGAACATCGCCCGTTCAAACTGCCGCGCCGTGTGCTGGCGCTGCGCATCTCTGCCCTGCCCAAGCTGCCGAAATGGATTCACCGCCGAAATCGTGATCGCACTTAAGCTCCCGACGATCCCCACCGCGAGGAGGAGTTCAATCAACGTGAACGCGTGCCTGCAGTGAGCGCAGCCTGCCCTGAGCAGGATCGAAGGGTCGAACCGCCTCATGCGGATGAGTTTCATGCACTGATGCGCTGAACTCAAGGCAGAGAAGTAGCCTCGTACTTCCTCTTGTGTCCTCTCAGCTCCCACACGTACTCTGCTCCAGGAATGCCAGCACGAAAGTACGCTCAAGGGGTGATCCTCGGGATCGTGGTCGCTTTCGCGGTGATGACGACGGTAAGGCAGAAGGCTTCCTCTCCGGAGAAGAGTCCCCTTCTGGGGCAGGAAATTGCAACAGGAGGTTGGACTCCTCCTCTCGACTGTAAGCAAAAATACCCAGGTAGTAAATACCTAGATGTTGGATGCAGCACCTATCGTACGGTGCCTGGGGACGATACTTGCCCTACAGGCTACAAAGAACTCGGCATTTGCAAAGGTTACGATGCTGCTGGAAAAGAAGTATGTAAGAAGGCATGTCAAAAGGAAGCGGCACCCCCTCCACCAGTACCTCCACCAC
>Ga0213870_1001339_pt1 | contig 11167 bp, 5 predicted proteins | sample WICALVC2017_Meta_FD_160119 | JGI IMG/M metagenome (GOLD analysis project Ga0213870, IMG submission 160119) | Freshwater microbial communities from subterranean cave lake in Wind Cave National Park, South Dakota, United States - WICALVC2017 | ecosystem: Environmental > Aquatic > Deep subsurface >... | reverse complement strand
CATTAAATCCATAATCATTAATTTTTGAATCCTCTACATGTTTCATAACCCAGCCCTCATCAGCGCCTGCGTTTTTTGCAATCCAACGAATAGGTTCAGACAACGCATTATAAAGAATTTCAACGCCAACTTTCTCATCTGGCAAAGCCAGACTATCTTTAAGCTTAAGAAGTGCTTTGCGTGCCCTAAGAAGCGCAACTCCTCCTCCTGGGACAATGCCTTCCTCAAGAGCAGCTTTAGTTGCCGCAACTGCGTCATTTACTCTCTCTTTTTTATCTTTCATTTCAACCTCTGTGGCTGCTCCCACGTTTATAACTGCAACCCCACCAGATAATTTTGCCAATCGCTCTTGCAGTTTTTCCTTGTCAAAATCAGATGTCGAATCTTGCATCGCGCGCTTTATCTGAGCAATTCGAGCCTTTATAGCGACTTGTTCTCCTTTTCCTCCAATAATACGTGCATTTTCGTTATCTGCCCACACTTTGTCTGCGCGTCCACAATCTTCAAGTGCTACGTTTTCAAACTTTCTGCCTGTGTCTTCAGATATAACTGTTCCCCCTGTAAGGATTGCTATATCTTCAAGCATTTCTTTTCTTCTGTCCCCAAAGCCGGGAGCCTTAATAGCAAGAGTGTTAAATGTGCCGCGAAGTTTATTAACAACCAATGTTGCCAAAGCCTCTCCTTCTATCTCATCGGCAATAATAACCAGATTCTTGGAAACTTTAACCAAATTTTCTAAAAACGGAAGGAGCTCGTTAAGGGCTGAAACTTTTTTGTCTGTGATAAGAATGTAAGGATCTTCAACTTCTCCCTCCATTTTGTCTGGATTGGTAACAAAGTAGGGAGATGCATATCCTTTATCAAATTCCATTCCTTCTTTATAGTCTATAGATAACTCAATGCCTTTTCCTTCCTCAACGGTCACAACACCATCCTTTCCAACTTTTCCTAATGCCTCTGCAATAAGAGAGCCAATTCTTTGGTCTTGAGCCGAGATTGTCGCAACCTTTGCAACATCAACGTCTTTAACTGTTTTGGCCATTTTACCAATTTCTTTAACAACTTCGTTTACCCCCTTTTCCATACCAGACTTAACAAGCATAGGATTTGCTCCTGCAGTCACATTTTTAAAACCCGTGTTGATAATTGATTGAGCAAGAAGGGTAGCAGTGGTTGTACCATCTCCAGCTACATCATTTGTTTTACTGGCAGCTTCTTTTACCAATTGAGCGCCCATATTTTCAAACGGGTCCTCAAGCTCTATTTCTTTTGCAACTGTAACACCATCGTGTACAATATTTGGTGCTCCCCATTTTTTATCCAATGCAATGTTTCGACCCTTAGGCCCCAGTGTCGTCACAACTGCACGCGCCAAAATATTTACACCCTTTACCAACGCTTGTCTAGCTTCTTCTGAAAATTTTAATTGCTTAGCCATATTCTTAGGACTTTAGGACTACAAGAATTAGTGATAAGTCAAATGATTTTTCGTTAAAGTCTTTAAATCTTTAAGTCTTAATTCACCACTGCTAGTATATCTTTCTGTTCAACCAATAACCATTCTTCAGCGCCAACCTTTATCTCATTTCCGCCCCATTTTTTATACATAACTTTTTGTCCAACTGTTACAACCATTTTAATAAGCTTTCCGGCATCATTTACAATTCCTGTCCCAACAGCCATAACAAGACCCATCTGTGGTTTTTCTTTTACAGTGTCTGGCAGAACAATACCGCTTGCAGTTCGTGTTTCTGCTTCGAGAGGTTTTATAAGAACGTTATCAAAAAGTGGTTTTATATTTATTTTCTTTGCCATACTATTGTATTGGACTAAAAAATATCACTTATTAAAAGTGACTGCTAATTTATACAACAAAAATAAAGTTATGTCAATAGCTTATAGTATCAACCACTTTCTATCATCGACAGCAATGCCTCTTGGGGGATGTCGATTTCCTTTTTTTTGGGCATCCAAAAGTTAGTAACTTTACCACCTGAAATGGGCAAATGCCCTATTTGCCTGAGCCATTCTATGAACCATATCGTGTTTTTTGATTGCTTCTCCTTTATTCTCTACTGCATCCATAAATTCTGCTGCCAGTTTTTCCGAGAAGTTATGAAAGTCTTTATTAGACCGCGCTTTTGCCGCCTGAATAATCCATCGCATTGCCAAAGATGTTCTTCTGTCCCCTCTAACCTCAACTGGTATTTGATACGATGCTCCACCCACTCTTCTTGGTTTTACCTCTTGTTTTGGCGAAACATTCTGAAGTGCTTTTTCAAAAATAAGAATTGGGTCATTGTTTTTCTTTGAAAGAATATCAAATGTTCTGTATAAAAGATTCTCTGCAACTGTTTTTTTACCACTTCTCATAAGATAGTTAATAAACTGGGCTACAGCTCTATTTTTATAAACTAAATCTTGCTCAATTTGTCTCTTTTTTTGTATTTTTTTATGCCTCATATACGAATTTTTAATTTACAATTTTTAATGAATTTTAATCATTTAATTTTCAATGAAAATTTCAAATTTCAAATTGAAAATTATACTGCTACTGGTGCCGATGGGGCTGCAGGGGTTCCCCCCACAACTTTTGGCATCGAAACTCCGCCTCTTTTTGTACCGTATTTGCTCCTTGATCTCTTCCTACCTTCAACTCCCAAAAGATCAAATTTACCCCGCACTATATGATACTTTACTCCTGGTAAATCCTTAACCCTTCCTCCCCGAACTAGTACTATACCATGCTCCGAGAGTGAATGACCTATGCCTTGAATATAGGCTGTAACCTCTGTTTTATTAGAAAGCCTAACCCGAGCAACCTTTCTAAGCGCTGAGTTTGGTTTTTTTGGAGTCATAGTTTTAACTAGCGTCACTACCCCTCGCTTTTGAGGAGATACTATACTTTTGTATCTTCGCTCTTTTGCATTAAAAAGACGACGCAAGGCTGTAGATCTTGTCTTTTTAATCTTTTTATTTCTTCCTTTTTTAACAAGTTGTGATAAAGTCGGCACAAACTCCTTTCAGTCGTAATAAACCAATATGCAAATCTCAAATAATCCAATTCATTTGTTTATTGGGTTATTGGTATTTATTGACGTATTATACCTCATCTTGCCGCTTTCCTTCAACAGGAATGAGACGGCCGATAATAACATTCTCTTTAAGACCTATTAATTCGTCTACCCGTCCTTCTAGAGCTGCCTCTGTTAGGATTTTCGTGGTTTCTTGAAAAGATGCGGCTGAAAGCCAAGAGTCAGAGTAGAGAGCTGATTTGGTAATCCCCAATATTGTTTGCCTGGCCGTTGCGGGTTCGCCACCCTGAGAGAGTACTTCTGCATTGATCGTTTCAAATTTTGTCTTTGTTACAAAATCTCCTGGTATTAACGACGTGTCTCCGACTGTCTCAATAACTACCTTATCTGACATCTTACGCAAAATGATCTCAAAATGCTTGTCGTTAATAGCAATGCCTTGAGATTCATATACTTTTTGAGCCTCACTTATAACATAGCGTTGTGCATCAATCAACCCTTTAACCTTAAGGATTTCTTTTGGATCAATATAGCCTTCTGCCAACTGCATTCCAGGTGCAACCTCATCGCCACTTGAAACAGTAAGACGACCGGCCAAAGGAATAAAGTATTCCCGTTCAGAGTCAAGTTTCATTTTTGTGTTTTTTATCTTTAAGATGTATCCCTCTTCTGCTGTATTAACCTCTACCTTTCCTGAAATTTCAGATATTGGAGATAAATTTTTTGGAGTTCTCATTTCAAACAATTCCTCAACTCTTGGTAGTCCTTGCGTAACATCAGCCATAACAACTCCACCAAAGTGTCTAACTCTCATAGTCAACTGTGTGCCTGGTTCTCCAATTGATTGAGCAGCAATTATGCCAACAGGTACACCAACTTCGACACGTTTGCGAGTAGAGAAATCCCAACCATAACAAGCAGCACATATTCCATATTCTAAGCGACAAGTAATAGGAGACCTAACAACGGCCTCTTTAATATCGCCATCAGCAATTCTTGCTGCTATCTCATCTGTTATTTCTTCGCCTATTTTCATAATTATCTTCTTAGTTTTTTTTGAAATTAAATTAGAGCCAGCAACACGGCCTAAAATTCTTTCGGAAAATGTGGCCACTCTTTCTTTTTGATCATCTGTTATAACAATTCCTTCTCTTGTACCACACTCCTCTCCTCTTATAATTACATCGTGCGATGCATCAACAAGACGCCTTGTTAAGTATCCTGCATTTGCAGTTTTTAAGGCTGAATCTGTTAAGCCTTTTCTAGAACCCCTAGCTGATGCAACGTATTCAAAAATAGAAAGACCCTCTCTAAAGTTAGCTTTAATTGGCAACTCAACAATCTTACCTAATGGATCAAGAATTAGACCTCTAATTCCTGAGAGTTGTTTAAGTTGCTCTTTACCAGCCCTAGCCCCTTCTGAATCAATAATAATTTTAATGGCGTTTTTCTCCGAAAGACCCTTCCATGTAAGGTCAGCGACTTGTTCTGTAGTTTTAAGCCATATGTCGTTTGATAAACGCTTTTTTTCCTCATTGGTTATAAGACCTTTTTGAAAGTCTCTCTCAATTTCTAAGACTTTTTTATCTGCTTCCTCGATAAATTCTTTACGATCTTTAATAATTTCATTATCGAAGACTGAGATTGAAATTCCTGAAATCGTTGCGCCATAAAATCCAAGCGATTTTATTGCATCAATTAGTTCTTCTGCCTCATCGACTGAACAGATCGCAATTGCTTTTGTAATAATCATCTTTATACCTGTTGCGTTAATGGGTTTATTAACAAAATCTAAGCTCTTTGGCAGATGTTCGTTGAGAAAAATTCTACCAACAGAAGTTTTAATATTTTCACTATTTATCCGAACGAATATTGGCTCTCTAAGTTTAATCATCTTGGTAGAATGTGCCAAAAGGGCCTCCTCTATATCTTTGAAATATGGAACCTCTTTCTTAGCTATTGACTCATCTATGGTTGTTAGGTAATATATTCCAACTGCCATCTCCTTATTTGGAAGAGTGATTACACTTCCATCAGCAGGTTTTAAAAGATTATGTTTTGGCATCATAAGATTTATTGCCTCTTGTTGGGAAGCTTGAGAAAGTGGAATGTGAACTGCCATTTGATCTCCATCGAAATCTGCATTATAACCCGCGCAGACGCACGGGTGAAGCGAAATAGCAGATCCCTCAGTTAGTATTGGGTAAAACGCCTGAATACCTAGTTTGTGAAGCGTTGGAGCGCGATTAAGAAGAACTGGGTGATTCTTTGTAATTTCTTCTAAAATATCAAATACTTCTGGTGGTTTCTTTTCTATAAATCTTTTTGCAGACTTTATGTTTGGAGCAAATCCCCTAACGATAACCTCTCGTAAAACAAAAGGCTTAAACATTTCAAGAGCCATTTCTTTTGGAAGCCCACACTGCGAAAGACTAAGTTGAGGACCAACAACTATAACAGAACGACCCGAATAGTCAACCCTTTTACCTAAAAGGTTTTGTCTAAATCTTCCTTGCTTGCCTTTTAGCATATCAGACAAAGAACGAAGAGGCGATGACACAACTTGGCCACTTCTTTGAGAAATATCTATCAAAGAATCGACTGCTTCCTGAAGCATTCTTTTCTCATTCTTAAGAATTATCTCCGGTGCCCCAAGCAAGATTAGGTGCTTGAGTCTATTATTGCGATTTATAACTCTTCTATAAAGATCATTTAGATCTGATGTTGCAAAACGCCCACCGGAAAGCTGAACCATAGGACGAAGATCTGGAGGAATAACTGGTAAAACAGAAAACACCATACAAGAAGGGAGGATTCCCGCTTTTCTCATTGATTCAATAAGCCTCAATCTCTTAAGGAGTTTTAGATATTTTTGTCCTTTTGCTCTCTCTGCTTCTTTTCTAAGTGTAATAATAAGCGAAGAAAGGTCGATTTTATTCAATAAATCCAAAAGACCCTCTGTTCCAGCTTTAAGAGTAAAAAATATAGGAATGTCGTACTCTAAAATTTTAAAATATTCGTCTTCGGAAAATACTGTTCCAACTCTTAAGCTTTTCAAAAGTCGAAAAATTGCATCAAAAACTTCATCCCGCTTTTTACTCTCAAGTGTAAACCTTTCCGAAAGACTTGTGAGTTTTTGTCTTTTTAAAAGTTCTAACTCTTGATCGATAAGTTCTTTTTGTTCCCTCAAGGTTTTACCCATTTTTGCATCTTTTTTCTTGTTCTCTATTTCTTGCAATATCTTTTTCTCTTGACGTTTCATCTCATTTTTTTGTTGTTGTTTTTTATCCTCGATCCTTTTTACAAATAATTCTAATGCCTCCTTTTTCTTTTCCTCATTAATTTCAACCACAAGATATGAGGCATAATATATAACGGACTCAAGGCTTTTTTGAGGTATATCTAGAATTAGAGATAACGGTGAGGATGAGCCCTTAAAAAACCAAACATGAGCGATAGGTGTTGCAAGCGTTATGTGCCCCATCCGCTCGCGTCTCACTCTTGACAATGTAACTTCAACGCCACACTTATCACATACTATTCCTCTGTATCTAATCCTCTTGTACTTCCCACAGTAACATTCCCAATCTTTTGTTGGTCCAAAAATTCGTTCATCAAAAAGTCCATCCTTTTCGGGTCGAAGAGTCCTATAATTAATAGTCTCAGGCTTTGTTACCTCACCATAAGACCAAGATAGTACATCGACACGACTTGCTAATAAGATTTTTAGTGCCTTAAAATCTAAAATTGCTATATCTTTCATCTTTCTGTAGTTATTCATAACGAACTCCTCCTAATTCTACCTCTAGTTCTTTTGCCACGTCTGAGGAAGTCTGACTTCCTGACGTGGCTTTTGCCTCCTCTTTTGTTTCTTCGATCTTCTTTTCTACAGTATTCTCACTAGGCAGTAAGGCTGTTGACGGTTCTTTGGCAACTGTTAAACCTATTGGAATAATATTAAGACCCAAAGAAGCCAATTCTTTCATAAGGACCTTAAATGATTCTGGAACCCGTGGCGTTGGGATGTCAACGCCCTTAACGATTGCCTCAAAAGCCTTAGCCCTTCCCACAACATCATCAGACTTAATAGTCAACATCTCTTGAAGTGTATACCTTGCCCTATGGGCATCAAGTGCCCAAACCTCCATCTCTCCTAGGCGTTGTCCTCCCATCTGTGCCTTTCCGCCTAAAGGTTGTTGAGTAACTAAGGAGTAGGGCCCTGTACTTCTTGCGTGGGTCTTATCTTCAACCATGTGGATTAGTTTCATCATATATTCAACGCCAACCACCACTGGGTTTTCGTAAGGCTCTCCAGTTCTGCCATCAAAAAGAACTGTTTTACCATCCTGCGGAAGTTTTGCGGCTTTAAGGCTTGAAAGAATTCTTGCCTCTTTAACTTCTTCAAACACTGGCACCCCTACTTTTATATTCAATTTTGAACAAGCAAGTCCCAAATGTGCCTCCAAAAGCTGGCCCAAATTCATACGCGCAAGAACACTAATTGGAGAGATGACAATATCAATTGGAGTGCCATCGGGAAGATTTGGCATGTCAGCCTCAGGTAGTATCTTTGAAATAACTCCCTTATTGCCATGGCGCCCTGCTAACTTATCCCCAACCACAACGTGCCTGAATTGTGCAACCTCAACAATAATCTTACGTATTGTCCCTGGCTCTAGTTCGTCTCCCTTTTTCCGATCCAATATTTGAACACTAATAACTGTACCACGCTCCCCGTGTGAAATACGAAGGGAAGTGTCACGAACTTCTCTTGCTTGTTCACCAAATATAGCGCGAAGGAGTCTTTCCTCCGCTGTTAACTCTGTCTCTCCTTTTGGAGCAATTTTCCCAACTAGTATGTCTCCCGCCTCTACATCGCTTCCCACAACAATAATTCCTTCTTCATCAAGATTAGCTAGATCTTCCTCTGATACGTTTGGGATGTCTCTTGTTGTCTCCTCAGGCCCAAGCTTTGTCTCAACAACCGATGCGCTATATTTCTCAATATGAATAGAGGACAAGACATCCTCTTTGACCAGTCTATCCGAGACAACAATAGCATCCTCATAGCCTAGGCCATCTAAGGATGCATAGGCAATTAGTAAATTTTGCCCAAGGGCAAGTTCGCCATTATCCGATGCGGGTCCATCAACCAAAAGATCACCCTTCTTTACTTTTTGGGAAGTTGTTACCATTGTTTTTTGCGTATAAGAAGTTGCTTGCGATGTCCTCCTGAAAGAATCTATAAAATATGTTACTTCATCCCCTTTCTTTCCTTTGATCGTTACACGCCTCGCATCTGCGTGTGTTATTACACCATCAAATGGGGAACATATTACCCTATTCATAACCCCAGCCACAACCTTTTCCATATTGGTTCCCACAATCGGACTTTTAGGACTAACTAGGGGCACTGCCTGACATTGCATGTGCGTTCCCATCAAAGCTCTATTTGCTTCGTCGTGAGCGACATATGGGATAAGACTTGCAGCAGTCCCCACAACCTGACGTGGCGCTAAGTCAACAAAATCAACCTTTTCTTTCTCAACTTCTATAAATGTCCCTCTATATCTTACTGGAACACGATCTTTTAAAATAATATCGGAGGTCAAAGCCCCTGCGTGTGTAATATAATATTGCCTTTCATCATCGGCATCTAGGTACACAATTTCATCAGTTGCTCTAACTTGTATTTTCCCCGCCTTTTTCTCTTTGACCACTTTTCTGTACGGAGTTTCTAAAAAACCATAATCATTAACCCTAGAATATAAGGACATATAGGTAACTAAACCAATGTTGGGACCCTCAGGGCTTCTAATAGGACAAATTCTTCCATACTGAGAACTGTTAATATCGCGGATAGAAAAGGCAGCCCGCTCTCTTGAAATTCCGCCTGTTCCCATAACTGTTAAACGATTCAAATTATCAACTTCGGATAATGGATTAGTCTGATCTAAAATAGTTGAAAGTTGAGAAGTCCTAAAAAATTCATTAATGGACGCCATAATTGGCCTTGCGTTTATAAGTTGAGAAGTTGAAATAGGAATATCAGATGAAATAAGGCTCATTCTTTCTTTAATGCTACGCTCAAGCCGCAAGGCTCCTACCCTAAGAGCAGTTGTCGCAACGAGTTCCCCAACACGTCGAACACGTCTATTAGCAAGACTATCTATATCATCAATCTCGGCATCGCCTTTAGCTAACTTTATAAGCAAACTGATTGTTCCAACAACATCCTCAATCGTTAAAATACGCTTATCGGAAGGAACAAAAAATGGTATAGCTTGAAGTTTCTTGTTTATTTTATACCTACCAACCACTCCTAGGTCATAGCGCCTTGTATTAAAAAACATACCATCGAAGCTTTCTTTTACTTTCTCAAAGACTATAGGTTCGCCTGGGTGCATCCTTCTAAATATCTCAGTCACCGCATCCTTCGAATTACCTGTTTCGTCTTTTTGTAAAGTATTATCTATAAATGAAATCTGGGCATCATTCTTAAGATAGTCAGACTTTTGTCGTATATCGTCGTTTGACGATAAACCAATAGCTCGAAGAAAAGTAGTGGCTAAGAATTTCCTACGTCTATCTATCTTAACCGTTAAAGTCTGATGCCTTGTTGTTGAGAATTCAAGCCATGAACCATGAACTGGTCTTATTTCGGCATTGTAGAGAATTTTCCCGGTAACATTGTCTTGAATAGCTGTGAAAAAGACGCCTGGGGAACGAACTAGCTGGTTAACAACTGCTCGCTCAACCCCATTTATAATAAAGGTTCCTCTTGCTGTCATTTGGGGAATATCGCCCAAAAATACTTCCTGATCTAAAGTAGCATTCGTTTTCTTATTGACAAGGGTAGTATTTACATACAAAGGCGCATCGAAAACTAGCCCTTTTTCTAAAGCAGCATTTGGAGAATTAGGGGGTTTTCCTATGCGATAATCTTTAAAAATTAAGCTCCAATTTTTTTCTGTAAAATCATCTATTGGAGAAACTTCTTTTAAGATTTCGCCAATGCCAGCCTCAATAAACCACTTATAAGATCGTTTTTGAACATCAAGAAGATCCAGTTTTGGTAAAAATGGATATTCTTTTCCCCAGTTCTGTCTGATGTTATCTTCGTTATTTGTTTTGTATTTTTTAGGCATTTGAGAATGCAGCGAAGAAACCCTATATATCAACAAAAAAAATGCACAAAAGTGCATCCCCTTTTAAGGGCATTGTCTAGGATGGGAATTTTATAGCATACTATCTCATCTTTGTCAACAACTTATAGTAATACATGTCTGTATCCGTGTTTATGTAAGTAATAAAAAATGCTACTATAAATGTACGTTGGTAAAAGTTAACTCCTCTGCGGTTGTTGGCCTTGATACAATACCGATTCCCCTCCATCCTTTACAAAGATAGGAACGCAATGCCAAAACTTGAGATTCAATTGTACCGTTACGATACTTACCATTTTGACTATTGACGGGAAAAGAAAAATGTTGTATATTGCTATTTAGCCTTATAGATCATAGGGTAATTTTTTTGTATGGCAGAAACGAAAAGATTTGAAAGAACGAAACCCCATGTAAATATTGGCACTATTGGTCATGTTGATCATGGTAAGACAACCTTGACTTCCGCAATTTCTACAGTTCTTGCTAAAAAAGGTTTGGCTACTGCCAAAAAATATGAAGATATTGACAATGCGCCAGAGGAAAAAGCAAGGGGAGTAACCATTAATATTTCCCATATAGAATACGAAACAGTCAAAAGACACTATGCTCATATCGATGCCCCAGGCCATGCGGACTATATTAAAAACATGATTACGGGCGCTGCCCAAATGGACGGCGCTATTTTGGTAGTCTCGGCCCCAGATGGTCCTATGCCGCAAACCAGAGAACATATCTTACTGGCTCGGCAGGTTGGTGTTCCGGCACTGGTGGTTTTTCTCAACAAAGTAGATATGGTACAGGATAAAGAGCTTTTGGAGTTGGTGGAGATGGAAGTAAAAGAGCTTTTGACAAAATATCAATATCCAGGCAATGAGATACCAATTGTGAGGGGTTCGGCTCTTAAAGCCCTTGAGGGAGACGCAGAGGCAGAGAAGCAAATAATGGCTTTAATGGATGCTGTTGATA
>Ga0213870_1001338_pt1 | contig 11167 bp, 13 predicted proteins | sample WICALVC2017_Meta_FD_160119 | JGI IMG/M metagenome (GOLD analysis project Ga0213870, IMG submission 160119) | Freshwater microbial communities from subterranean cave lake in Wind Cave National Park, South Dakota, United States - WICALVC2017 | ecosystem: Environmental > Aquatic > Deep subsurface >... | reverse complement strand
TCTTTAAGGAGCCCGGACAGATGAAAAGTTCTTTAAGATGGTGGTTTTTAATTATGCCTTTGGTTGTTACAGTCACGGGGATAATCACAATATCATTTTGGAATAAAGCTCATCGAAATCTTGGCACATATGACGCGGAGGAAGCAATTGTTTACTGGCCGCTGGGAGGATTTAGTTATGCTATATATAACCTTAATCTCGCCACTGGTTCTGAAATCATTATGAAAAGAAAATACTTGCCTTTTGCCAGAAGTCTGGCTTTAGGCAAAAATTATCTTACCGGCAAAGAGGCCTCCAATAATTGCCTGGCGCACTTCGGGGAAGTAGAGACAGTAAATGAAAATGTGTGCCGCGAACTGAGTGATTCTGAAAAAGGAGAATTAAGGGCGTTGGCAGAAGAAGGGCGGAGAAGAGTAAAGGAAATGATAAATGAGCATGAACATAGCCTGCGACAGCCAAGAATGGCTGTTTAACAACGAGCGCAAGGAGGATAAAGTGGCTAAAGAAATGCTATTGATTACCGCGAACGATTCTTACTGGCTGAGACAAATTAGATCAGAGATAGAAATTGCAGCCGGCGCAAAAACAGAACATTTTAATTTCTGTAATAACTGCAAAATACGAGTATACGCAAACATCGAACTTAAATACTGCCCGCAATGCGGATTATCTTATGGATCGGCGGCTAAATAACCGCCGATTTTTGAAATGGGTTCTAGCACCCTCCGTTTGAGGTTCCGCATTGAATACAAGTCTTGCAAGAGCCGGTCTGAATCAGCATCCCGCCGCAAACGCGGCAGACACTATCCGCATACACCAACTGCTTTATTTCGGTTTTGACGCTGGCCATAGGTTGGGTTAACGGCATCTCTTCGACTTTCTTAGTAACGGCCTCTATTTCCTTAGGGGGCGCTTTTACACCCAATTCATCTAAATCTTGCGGGGTAAGAAAACGCAGGACCAAGTAGCGGAAAATATAATCAGTGATGGAAGTTGCTACTTGAATCGCCGGATTCTCCGTATATCCTGCCGGTTCAAATCGGCCATAAATAAATTTTCGCGCGAGGATTTTGAAAGGAACGCCGTGTTGAAGGGCAATGGAAATAGCAATAGCAAAGGCATCAAGAAGTCCTGCCAGAGTCGAACCCTGCTTAGACATAGAAACAAAAATCTCCGCCAAATCCACATTGTCATAGGTGCTATATGTCAAATATCCTTCGTGTCCGGCAATAGAAAATTTATGGGTTTCGGAAGGGCGTGTTGCCGGAAGGCGCCGCCTTACCGGTTTTTTTTCAAATCCTTTCCCCGCAAGTCCGCTCGACGTAACCAGGGGCTGTGCCGCTTTGGAACAGTCTCGATAAACTGCGAAGGCCTTGAGTCCTAGTTTCCACCCCATAATATAGGCGTTTACAATCTCTCCAACCGTAGTCTCATGCGGCATATTGAATGTTTTAGAAATTGCGCCGGAAATAAAGGGCTGAACCGCGGCCACCATTTTTACATGACCCTGCCAAGGAATAAAACGCATTCCGTTTTGAGGCTTTACCGCGCAATCAAATATAGACAGATGCTCATCTTTTAATCCCGGCGCAGCCTCGGCGGTTCCTTGTTTTTCGATATGTTCTACAATCATTTTGGCTTCCTCTTGGCCATAACCGAGCCGGCGCAATGCCTCGGACACGGAAGTATTCACAAATTTCATCATCCCTCCGCCTACCAACTGTTTATGCTTGACCAGGGCAAACTCTGGCTCCACGCCGGTGGTCGCGCAATCCATCATTAAAGCTATGGTCCCGGTGGGTGCTAATACGCTTATTTGAGAGTTGCGAACCCCGTATCTTCTTCCTAAACTCAACGCCGCGTCCCATGCCTTTTGCGCCGCGTCGTAAATTTTCGCATCAACTACGAGACTTACGCGAACACGGGCCAGCGCTTCGCGATGCATGGCAACAACATTTATTTGCGGCTCTTTATTGGCCATAAATCCTTCATAGGGCCCCATGCACCGCGCAACCTCCCCGGAATATCTGTATGCTTCGCCGGTCATCAAAGCCGTAAGAGCGGCGGCGGTATGGCGCGCCTCATCCGAATCATATGGCAATCCCCAAGTCATCAAAAGAGCGCCCAAATTAGCATAGCCAAGTCCCAGCTGACGAAAAGAGTGGCTATTTTGGGCAATCTTCTCTGTGGGATAACTTGAACCATCCACGCTTATTTCCTGGGCCAAAATCATAATATCTGTCGTGTGCATATAATCCTTTACTGCAAAAGTGCCATCCGCGTTAAGATACTTCAATAAATTGATTGAGGCGAGATTGCAGGAAGAATCATCCAAACTCATATACTCTGAACAAGGGTTAGAAGCGTTAATTCTTCCGGAATTAGGAACAGTATGCCACTTATTTATAGTAGTATCATACTGCATACCCGGATCCCCTGATTCCCAAGCGGCTTTGGCAATTTCCTGCATGAGGCCACGAGCTCGATACTCCTCTGCCGCTTCTTTGGTAGCCACTATTCGGGTCATCCATTTTTCATCATTTTCCACAGCGTGCATAAATTCATCAGTAACTCGCACGGAGTTGTTGGCATTCTGATACTGAATTGAACTCCAAGCCGGATTATTCAAATCGTACATATTGTATCCTGCTTGAATAAAAGCGCGTACTTTTTTTTCTTCCTCGGCTTTGCAGCGGATAAATTTCATAATATCCGGATGATCGACGTTGAGCACCACCATCTTGGCCGCACGCCTGGTAGATCCCCCGGAAGCAATCATGCCCGCAACCGAATCTGCTCCCCGCATAAAAGATACCGGACCCGAGGAATGCCCCCCCTTAGAAAGCGTTTCGCGCGAGGAACGAAGCTGTGAAAGATTAATTCCCGTACCCGATCCTCCTTTAAAAATCATGCCTTCGTTGTAGATCCATTCCAATATAGAGGGCATATTGTCTTCTGCGGATAAAATAAAACATGCCGGCACTTGCGGTTTCTCTTCCACGCCTACATTAAACCAAACCGGCGAATTGAAAGCCGCGCGCTGATAAAGGAGGATATAAGTAAGTTCGTCCGCGAAGATATTGGCTTCGGACTCATTCTCAAAATAACCGAATTTCAAACCCCAGTTTTGGTAGACATTAACCACGCGCACAATCATCTGTTTAACTGACGATTCACGTTCAGCTGTCCCGATTCTCCCCCGTAAGTATTTAGAACCGGCAATTGAACAGGCATTCTCTGACCAAAATTCCGGAAATTCTAATTCCCGCTCCTCCACATGGCCGTTAATTCCCCTGACCGTAATTTTTCGTATAACCCACTTAACCTCATCAAAAGGATGCGTTCCTTCTTTAGTAAAAAGCCGTTTTAGCGGCAAGCTATATGACTCTTTAAAACTTTTAGCAAGTGTTTCTTTTTCTACGGTCTTGGTCATGTATATTAGACAAAAATTCTCCCTATCCCTTTCCTTAAAGAAATGAAACAGAGAGAACTTTCTATCTTTATAGTTTGTATATTATTTATAATATGCCCTTACTGTCTCTCGTCAAAATTTTTCTGTGGATAAGTGGACAAATGTTGACAAAAAATTGATTATAAATTATGATAAAGAAATTACGGAGGTGACGCTATGAAGCAAGCAAAGAAGATTATATTTGAATCTCTGGCAGATAATCTCAAAACCGCCCTAAAACTCCTTAAAAATAATAAAAATAAAGCAAGACAGGGAGTTGGATTTCATTTTGGTGATAGCTGTCCGATAGCCAGAGCATATGACATCACAGCATTATCGAATTGGATTGATTTATCTGTAAAAGATAAGGGTATACTAAAAAAAGAGGGCTGGAATGGTAAGATTTATCACTCTTTTCTGTCTTGGTATGATGAAGTTCCTTATCTGCGAGAAATAGAATCATTTCTCAAAAAATTTTTGAGATGAAATCAAAAAATCATAGAAACCCGACGGCGAATCCGTCGGGTGTTTTTTATTTCAACTCAAAATCATCGAAACAAAAAAATGCAGTGGAAACCAAAAAAATAAAAATACGTGGAAAGCCGCTCTTCCCAGTAAACGCGGCAAGGCAGTACGGTTTCGAGACAATGGGAGGAAAAGTTTGCTTGGTTTCCCGCAGCAGCGGGAAAAACTTTTCCGACCCTTAGCGAAGCGCGCCGCAGGGTCGAAGCCAACTGCTTGGCTTCGACGGGCGATTTAGGCGAGCGTCCTCGCGAGCCGTTAAAAATCGCCCGGGGTTTCGCCGAGGGGGCGAAACGGCGAGCGTGTCGAGAAACCGTATTGCCTTGCCGCGCCGCTATCTCGCTTTCCTCCGCAAAAAGGCAGGCACTGCATCCCACTCCGGCTCTTCTTGATGCAAAATTGCGCCTTTTTCGATAGAAGGATTAAGCTTTTTTATTTCGATCCTTTCATCGCGGCTCAAAGTAGCCGGCGCACCGGTATTAGCCGCAAATCCAGTGGCAATTACCGTAACTTTCACTTCTCCTTTCTTCAACTTTTCGTCATATACCGCTCCAAAAATTACTTTAGCTTCACGGTCAATTGATTCCGTAATTACCTTGGCCGATTCGTTAATCTCCCACATAGTAAGATCTTGCCCGCCGGAAACATTAAACAAAACCCCGCGCGCGCCATCAATAGAAATATCAAGCAAAGGAGAACTCACGGCGGCTTTGGCCGCAACCAAAGCGCGATCTTCTCCGCTGCCAAAACCAACCCCCATTAAAGCAGACCCTGCATCCTGCATAATGGCCCGCACATCTGCAAAATCAACGTTTACTAATCCCGGAGTAATAATAAGATCTGAAATTCCCTGCACTGCTTGGCGCAAAACATCATCACAAATGCTAAAAGCATTTACCAGGGTCGTGTCCTTATTAATCACATTAAGCAATCGGTCATTTTGAATGGTAATTAAAGCGTCTACTCTGTCCTTTAGCTGCTGCCAGGCGTCATCCGCCACTCTAGCTCTTTGCACTCCTTCAAAAGTAAAGGGTTTGGTAACTACCCCTATTACCAAAGCGCCGGAATCACGAGCAACTTCGGCCACAGTAGGGGAGGCGCCGGAACCCGTGCCTCCGCCAAGCCCGCAGGTTAGAAAAACCATATCCGCTCCTTTTACCGCTTCATGAATCTCGTCTCTATTTTCTTCCGCCGCCTGCCTGCCGACTTCCGGATTCATGCCCGCGCCAAGTCCTTTAGTCAAATTTTTTCCTACATTAATTTTAGTCTTGGCTTTAGTAAAATGAAGGTCTTGGGCGTCGGTGTTTATAGTAATAAAATCAACGCCATTGATTTTATGATCAATCATACGCGTAACTGCTTTCCCTCCTCCACCGCCAACTCCCACTACTTTAATCCGCGCAAATGTTTCTATTTCAGGTTTTAATTGAGGCATAAGAGTTTTTTATGTCTCATATCTATCATGTATCTTATTACAATGCAAGCCATGGCTATCCACGGGATATCAACAGGAAATCCACACCCTAGAGTATATCTGGAATCCCCGGGACATGCTCTAGGGAAGCAAAGATTTTAACCATCGCATCCAAGGAGATTTACTGACTCGCATAACGTGATGCTTCCAAGAAACCATATTTATCTCTTTATTTTTAGCATAGGCCCAACCAACAATGCCCAAAGCAACGCTAAACGAGGGAAGAGTTTCTGCATCCAAAATTCCTTCAAAACTAAAGGGGTTTCCTATCTCTACCGGCAATTTCATTTCTCTTTTGGTGAATTCTATGATTCCAGGCATTCGGGAAGTTCCGCCTGTTAAAACAACACCGGCGGGCAAAAGTTCAGCTCTATTAATTTTCTTAAGTTCCTTCTGCAAGAGTTCAAAAATATCTCCTAAACGTGCTTCAACTATCTCGCCTAATTCTTTCCGTGAATACATCGCGGTCTCTTCCGGAATAAACTCCGCTAAGCGAATAGATTCGCGTTTGGGAAGTTCGGTCGGCAAACAAGAGCCATATGCCACCTTAATCCGGTCAGCAATGTCTACCTGAGTGCGAAATCCAATGGCTACGTCATTGGTAATATGATTGCCGCCGATAGGAATTATACCAGCATGCATGGGCACCCCTTCTTCAAAAACAATAAAGCTTGCCGTACTGCCTCCAATATCCAGAAGAACTACTCCCAGTTCTTTTTGGCGCTTGGTAAGCACTGCTTCTGCCGCGGCAAGAGGAGAAAACACATAATCTTCCACCTTTAAACCCGCTCCTTCCACGCATTTAATAAGGTTTTTTAAAAAGGGGCTAGAACACTCAATAATTAAGGTATCAACTTCCAGACGCACTCCATGCATCCCCACCGGATCCTTTACTCCTGCTTCGCTATCAACCCTAAAATCGCGCGGAATCATATGCAGGATCTCGCGATTAGGATTTTTGGGTATGAAAGTCTCGGCCGCATTAATAGCCCGCCTTACGTCTTCCGATGAAATTTCCCCGTCTGCCCGAGAAACCGCGACAATGCCTCTGGAAGAAGAAACAGAAATATGGGCGCCACCAACGGCCAGCCACACTGATTTTATAGAAACCCCTGCCGCGCGGCGCGCTTCCTCTACTGACTTTCGAATGGCAGAAGTCGCGTCTTCGATGTCTACTATAATGCCGCGGCGCAGTCCGGCCGAAGGCGCAAAACCAACCCCTAAAACATGGGGTTTATCCTCATCTGGTCTTCTTTCGACCACCACGGTTTCCACCGTGGATGTGCCGACATCAAGAGCTGTAATTATATGGCGAGCCATTTATTAATTTCCAATTTCCAATTTCCAATTATCAATTATCAATTAACTACCATGTTTTAAAATTAAAGAATTGAAAATTTATTGAAAATTGAGCATTGAAAATTATCTTACTTTTAATCTACGGAGTGTCAACATCTCTAACTCTTCTACCTTTTTCGCCGCTGCCATTGACTTCTCATGATGCAATCCGGCTAAATGTAGCATACCATGAACAATATACCATGTCATCAAATAATTATAAGAATAACCTAAATCCTTGACTTCTCCGCGAATTACTTGTAAACATAGCAAAATTTCTCCGTAAGCGGGGCCGTAGCGGAAAGAAAGCACATTGGCCGGTTTTGCTTTTCTATGGAATTTCCAGTTTATATCCTGTGATTTTTTAGAAGAAATCGCAATAACAATAATTTCTTTGGGCAGTTTTTTACGAATATAAATCGGCATTGCCTGCCGAATTTTTTTAACAATAGCCGTGTATTTAAAAGAATTCATTTCTGCAAAAATTTTTTAACAACAGTGCTAACTTTCTCCCCGGATGCTTGCCCCTTAAGCCGTTTCATTACTTCACCCATTATTTGACCGAATTCGGAAGTACCGCCTCCTAATAATGCTATAACCTCTTGAACCGTCTTTTCAATTTCTCCATCATTAAGTTCTTGCGGCAGATATGCTTTGAGAATTTTAAGTTCTGATGACTCCTTCTCCGCCAACCCCAGCCGGCCGCCTTTGGTAAATTCAGCAATGGCATCTTTACGCTTTTTAACCTCGGAACGCAATACCGCCGTCATTTCCTCATCATTCAATTCAACAACGCCGGTTTTGGCGCGCTTTTCAATTTCGCGATTATGAATTGCCGAAAAAAGCATCCGTAAAACTGAAAGCCGCAACTCATCTTTCGAGCGAAGCGCTTCCTTAAGATCAGATTGTATTTTTTCTTTAAGAATTGTCACTGTTATTGCTTCTCTGTCAATTTCCCTAATTTCTCCAACCGCTTGCGTTCTTTCAAAACTCCAATTCTACGCAATGCCCGCTCTCGCACGGCTCGTTTAGTTAATTTTGGTTTATAAAACCTTCCCTTGCGCGCGTGCAACAAAGCCCCTGACTGCTGAACCATTCGGGTAAATCTTCGGAGCATAGCTCCGGTGGTTTCATATTCTCGTCTTCTTACTTCAACCATACCTGACCCTATCAATTACGAATCCGGTACTAATATACTAATACGATATTAGTAGATTAGTAACAATTAGTAATTAGTAGGGGCTATTTCCATCCTCCCAATAAATGCAAATGAAGATGGTCTATCTCCTGCCCTCCTTCCTTACCAACATTAAACTGCAGTTTATATCCTTTCAAACCCTGTTCCTCTGCCACGCGCTTGGCGGTATAAATCAATTTGGCAATGATGTCATTATGATCATCCTCCAAATGAACAATTGATTGGATATGGATTTTAGGAACAATCAAAAGATGAATCGGCGCCTTGGGGTGAATATCTTTGAAAACCTTAATTTGGCTGTCTTCAAAGACAACAGCGGAATCGATTTCGCCTTTTGAAATTTTGCAGAAAAGACAATCTGCCATATTTGTCCAAAATTTGGAGCAGAGGCGAACAAATTTTGGTTACAAATATGAGCGCCCCGCTCTAATTTTGCCTCTGTCTCCTAACTCAGCTCTTAACTCAAAATATATATGATACTTGTTGCGATCCGCGCGCCGCGAATAGCGGCATCCCATTATGGACGAAGCGGATCGCCGACACCCGTCCCGCAAAATTGGAGCGGGGCATACTCACTTCTTCAACTTCCTCTTCAAAAATTCCACCAATTTATTCTGCGGAATGGTCTCTTGAGTGCCGGATTCAAGTTCCCGAACAATAACAGTACCATCAATTGCCTCTTTTTGTCCAATAATTAAAGCTAGTTCCGTACCCATCCGCTCTGCCACTTTCAACTGCGATTTTATGGAATCGCGGCCTAAGATCTCTCCCGCTGATATATTGACGCTGCGCAACCACTCCAAAACCCCTATGCTTTTACGTTTGGCAAGCTCTCCCAGTTGCACCATAAATACCTTGGGTTTTTCCGGTTCCGGAGGAGAAATTCCCTTCTTATACAAAAACGACTCTATTGCTTTAAGAAATAATGTTCCATTAACCACATTCATTTTTTTTCCTGTAATTAATTCAGCCGCGCGAGACATGCTGCCGCCCTCGCTAAAAATAAACCCGCTGCCATTATTTTCTTTTTTTTCACCGGAGCTAGAAGCAAAATTGATGTGCGAGATAAACTCAAAAATAAAAGTATCCAGCCAAAAACCATCGTAGAAAAAGCGATGATCGAGAACAAAAGGAATATGCATCTCTTCCAAAAACTCCAGAATTTGCCGCAGATGTTTTTTGCAGGCATCACACAAAAAATCAAGCACCGTTGGAGCATGATTGGTTAAAATCGCGCACCGTTCCTCCTGGCAGCGCAAAATTTTTGTTGGCGAATCTTTCAGATGCCATTTGCAGCTTTTACAGAGGCGGCTGGAACGTGAGCGAAAATATCCCGTGAAAGCCGCATTAAAAACAGGCCTGCATATTTCACAACCGGTGGCATTTATTCTTAATTCAAACTCCTGATCTCCGATTCCGCTCTGGATAAGAGCGCGCCAAAGGATAAGTATAATTTGTGCTTCAGCGACAGGATCTTCCTCGCCTATCATTACCAATCCTTTTTCATCTTGCGTCTTAAATAGAGTTCCCGGATCATCATCAATGAAAAAACGTATTCCCTCAAAATGAAGCTTCGCGGGATAAGGAAAATCGCTCATCTTATGCGTTACATACATGCGGATAGCGGGAAATGAGCCCGATGGACGTAAAATAAATTCAGCTCCGCCTCGAGTTTTGCAAAATAGCGGCGGATATTTTTTAAAAAACCCGGCTTTAATAAGAGGGTTTAAAAATTGTACGTCTTCCAGAAAGGAACTAACCACATTTTCAAAGCCGTAAAAAGAAGCAATTTCATTAAACCCTTTTTTAATTTTTTGCAGCATTCTCTCCCGCGAAGGAGAATAATCCATTTTGCCGATAATTTCGCTTATTGTATTTTTTGCTTTAGGCATATCAATTTACGTCTGTTACAAATCCTAGCCGAGTGAGCGGCCAGGCGCGAAAGAACGTCTTACCCACAACAAAATGCCTTTCAAGTGCCCCCCATATACGCGAATCGGAACTAAAATCTCTATTATCTCCAATCACAAAATACTCGCGAGAACCAAGGGTTATAACAATATTGGGAGAGGTAAAACGATTAGGGGGGTCGAGATAAGGTTCGTCCAAAATAAATCCTTCCGGATACTTTTTATTGAAGATATTTACATGCCCATTATTAATTTCTAGACGTTCATTCGGCAAACCAATCAGACGCTTAATAAAAAACTGCCGCGGATCTTTGGGGTATCTAAAAACAATCACTTCTCCGCGCGCCGGTTCCTTAAAATAGTAAGAAACTTCATCAATTACGAGGTACTCTCTGTCTTCGAAAGTCGGCTCCATGGAGGCGCCGCGCACTATAAAGGGCTGGACAATAAAATAACGAATCGGCAGGACTATCGCAAGCGAGACCAATAAAACCTTAATAATTTCCCAAAGGTCGTATACAATCCCGCCGCTATTTACACTCTCTTGCTTATTAGACATACATATATTATATTTATTTTTGGAGAAAAAGCAACTATGTTTTTAATTGTTGGTTTAGGCAATCCCGGCAAAGAATATATCAGCACGCGCCATAATATCGGCCGCGAGCTGATTTTAGAATGGCAAAAAAAATCCGGCTTTGCCGATTTTGAATTTGATAAAAAAATAAACGCTCTTGTATCCAAGAATAAAAAAGCGATATTGCTTCTTCCTGAAATCTTTGTCAACAAATCCGGCAATGCTGTTGTCCCGGCCGGCCGCTTCTACAAAATAAAACCCAAAGATATAATCGTAATCCACGACGACGCCGATATTGAACTCGGCCGGGCCAAGCTTACCTATAATAGAAGCTCGGCCGGGCACAAAGGCGTGGATTCGGTGCGCCGCGCTTTGAAAACCGAGGCATTCTGGCGCCTGCGCCTTGGAATTCAAAAGAAAAAACGAGTTGAGGCGATGAAATTGGTATTGCAAAAATTTTCGCCCGCTGAACAAACCGCCCTCAAAAAACTCAAGAAAAAAATCTTTGCCGGGCTTAGCCTCTTGTTAGAAAAATCCCCGGAAATGGCGATGAATGAGGTGAATAGGAGTTAACCTCTTGACATCGGTGATACACTTTTGCTACACTACGTATATGCCTACAACCAAAAAAAGATTAAATATTACTCTCTCGCCCGTGGTGGAGGCCGCGATAAAGCGGCTGGCAGAGCGTGATCAA
>Ga0213870_1001337_pt1 | contig 11167 bp, 13 predicted proteins | sample WICALVC2017_Meta_FD_160119 | JGI IMG/M metagenome (GOLD analysis project Ga0213870, IMG submission 160119) | Freshwater microbial communities from subterranean cave lake in Wind Cave National Park, South Dakota, United States - WICALVC2017 | ecosystem: Environmental > Aquatic > Deep subsurface >... | reverse complement strand
ACGTAGAACAAGGCAGATATTCCGCTTCTCTTAAGGTAATCGAAAAGATTGCAAAAGTGTTAAAGGTCAGGATGTCCGATCTTTTCTGATCAAAACTTCATATCCATAGTAAAAAATGGTTTTGACACATCTACCATCTTTCCTGCAAACTCTCTATATATTGGCATGTCCGGTCCTTGTTCTGGTAAAGGATTAGCCGTTGGTCGATTATTTTCATTAACTTTCATAATCAGAATTGAAAATGCATCTGCCAGATCATCATGTTTTTCAATGCCAAAATTTGTGATTTGAGAAATTAGGTCAGAAGCACCATATCGTGGAAATAATACCCTGCTCGTTTGAACATACGGGCTAGCAATGCTCAAACGTGACCTTTTGTCTATTTTGGCGACGTTGACTGGTTCCGCAAGTATTCTTTCAACTTGAAGCTGCTGGACAACGGCAGCCTGGTAAGCAACATTTTCGACATAAATTTTTGGGTACCTTTTAAACTCCACGAAAATCCTACTGTTTATTTGTATAAGCTCCTCAATAATCTGTGGGTGTTTAATCCGCTTATTTGTAATATAGGGCAAAATGTAAATTCTAAGATCTTTTCCAAATCCTGTAACGTAGGCTGCTACAAAGGCTGTGAAGTCAGCGGTGCTTTTGTCTGAAATTGCCAGATCCACACCGACTGCAATTAACCATGGAGGATTCTCCTGCATATTAGGCAATTCTATGTAATGCTGAATCCAATCCTTTTGGATTACTCTGTCTTCGTCTGCAATAATTTCAAGTAAATACTCACGATACCACGCCGATTCATCGGCTACGTTTTTTCTTTTGGCCTCTATAGCCTTCATATTGGGATAGAGTCCTGGCCAAAGTATTCTATTATTCTTATCCAGCAAAGGATATTCTCGATATACACCGCTCATTTTGTTTCCATTAATGTGTTGTTTTATTCGCATCATAAGCGAATCTTCATGAAGCAAATTTCCAACAAAGACTGTCTTGGTATTTGCTTCTCCTAGGGGAATCACTTCACCCGTTAACCAATTCCATATTTGATTCCTCCCCTCAAGGGTTTTTACTGATTCCAGATTTTCAACATCGTCAACAATAATTAGATCTGGTCTGTATTGTCGATGGCGAAGTCCCCGGACACCTTCACTTTGAGAAACAGCTGAGATGCGGCAACTATATTTAGAGTTCACTATAGAGTTAGATCTCCATTCATCAGCAACTTCTGTAAATGGTCCAAAGTCATGAATAAGAAGTTCGTTCTCTTCAAATTCAGCTTTGATGTTTGTTAATATTTGCTTTGCTAACTCCTGGGTTTGGCTTATAACCAGAATATATTTCTTTTGAGGCACACCTATCATTGACCAGATGACGTATGAGAGCGTTGCGATTGTAGATTTTGCAGAGCCTCTAAATGCAGTTATAGCCAGCTTAAGAATTTTTGGGTCCTCAAGCAATGTAAACATTTCTTTATGAAACGGCGCACTCTCACAATGCATATAGTGCCTGAAATAGGTAGGGAAAAACCAATAAAAACTCTGACGAGTTAATGATCGCCTAAAATCTTTACTATCAATAATCTGTTGTCTTATCTGATCCTCATTACTTATCATCTTTATCCTTCCTTTCAGTTCCAGTGATTTTGTCTGGAATAAGCTTTGCCATCGCGAGTGCCCTTGTAAGAAGCTCCCTTTGTTCGTCGTTCAGAATATCTTCCTGAGTCTTTTGGTTAGTTGTTATCTCAACCCTAGTTGTATAAGCATTGTGATGATGTTTTAGCCAGAAAATAATAGCCGTAAGGTTTTTGTCCCTTATTGCGCTCATTAGTTGTGACTCAGCCATGTCATTTACCAACAAGCTACCCTCTTGAAGTGCTTTATCAGATAGCTTTGTAAATTCTGGGTCCTCTTTACGCCAACGATAATAGGTAGCTCTACCAACGCCTATTTTCTCACAAGCGACTTGCACAATTGGCGTTTTCTTAAGTTGCTCAACTATTAACTGCTTGTTATTATTCATCCGTTTTTTAATAGCCTTTTCAGGTGTTGTATCTTTCATACATTTAAACTCTCAATTATCTCGGGTTCTATTCCAGTAAATGCTTCAAAACGCCTGCAAATAACCTCGCAGTATTCAGGGTCAAGCTCTACCATCAGGCATTTTCTTTTGGTTTGCTCACAGGCAAGGATTGCCGAGCCGCTGCCGCCAAAACCATCAAAGACATAGTCGCCGATACCAGTGCTATTGAGAATCAATCGCCTGAGTAGGGGTATGGGTTTCATAGTGGGATGCAACTCGCTTTTATTAGGTTTCGGACAATACAGAAGGCTTTTATCTTTTGATTTGAGAAATTCGTGGGCTCTATACCAACCATAGATGATCATTTCGTGCTGAGGTAAATAATCAAGCCTCCCAAGAACACTATTGTTCTTCACCCAAACAAGCAATTGTCCAAAATGAAAGCCCGAAGCAATAGTTGCGTCTCTAAGAGGAAATATCATTTTGTCGGCCGAGAAAATATATATTGAATTTTTATCTGCCAAGTGAGGCTTGATTGTTTCAAGCCAATCTGATGAAAATTTAAAGTATTGGGAGTCGGATGTTATAGCGTCATTTTTAATTGGTTTATGTTCAATCTCATCTTGATCAATTCCTTGCCAGAAAGAGTTTTTACCTGAAACATAATCGACCCCGTACGGAGGATCACAAACTATAGACTTTATTTTGTCCCCTTGTACAAGTTTTTTAACTACCCATTCATCTGCACTGTCTCCGCAGGCAAGTCTGTGGTTACCAAGTTGAACCACGTCACCGTATTTAAACAACATATTCGGCCTCCTTTCCTGTCAATTCTTTGAAGCGGTTTATGATTACATCGCAAAATACAGGCTCTGTCTCGCAAAGAAAAGCACGTCGTTTAAGTTGCTCACAAGATATAAGTGTTGAACCAGAACCACCAAACAAATCCAACACTGTGTCGCCAGGTTTTGTGCAACGCCTTAATGCTTTTTCATGAAGACTAGGAGGTTTTTGCGTGGGATGTTCATAGTCCTGTCCTGGCAATCTTTTGACAAGCCATATGTTAAATAAATCAAGAATATCATCTGGCAATCTGTTGCCGGTTCCGACCTCACGATTTAATATTTCATTAAGGTTGGTTACGTTCTTAGCAAGATATGGTGTGCCTCGGGTTCCATAAACACAAGGCTCGTAAGCTTTGTTAAATGCAATTTGGGGGGTAGGGTTTTGGGAATTCTTCACCCAGAGGCAAACCCGTCTATTGTCTATTCCCAATTCCTGATAAAGCGTTTGAATAAGCCAGATATTGCTTTCATCGCAGTAGTTAAATATATGACAGTCAGGTTTTGAAACAGCAAGAGCATTTTCGATTGTTTTTTTAAGGAAGTCTTTGTATTCACCGTCTGATTTTTTATCGTTTGTTTTACCGCCATATTGAGCTTTACCACCAATACCTTTATTATAGTCAAGCGCAATATTATATGGACTGTCGCAATAGGTTATGTCTATTTTTTCTTTGCCAACTAATCTTTGAACATCTTCAAGTTTTGTTGAGTCACCACATAATAAAAGGTTGTTGCCAAGTTTTATTAAATCCCCAGGGTTTGTTTTTGGAGTCTTTATCTTCTCAATCTCTTTTTCGAGGTCGAAGTTATCGTCCTCAACGCTTAAGTTCTCATCCCAAATAGCGGAAAGGTCGTCTCCAAACCCCACATCAAGTAGTGTTTCTATTTCAAAGTTCTTGAGTAATTCAAAATCCCATTCTCCTGTATTGCGGTTAAGACGAAGGTTTAATTCTTTCTCTTTTTCAACGTCGGGGATGTTAACGTATACCACTGGTATTTCTTTGTATCCTAAATCCTTTGAGACTTTTAAACGAAAATGTCCCCCGATCACCACGTTTTTTCTATTTTCCGTACCATTTACTATTATTGGGTCTACCAGCCCGAAACGTTTTATGCTTTCTGTGAGTTGAGCTATTGCTTCTTCGTTCCATTTTCTCGGATTGTATGTTGCAGAAAGAAGCTCAGATATTTTGACGTAAATGACATCTAAGTTTTGGCCTGATTTTTCAATTTTCTCCATGAGTCTATGATATACGAATGCAATTTAGGCTAAAACAGGAAAGAAATAGGAAAAATGCAGGAAATTTTCTGGAGAATTTTAAAGCTAATTTCTTGCTTTTGTTATTTTTCTCAGCTTGTATCCTTGTTTTCGATTGCGGTATATGTTAATTTCCAAATGATCTTTGGCGAGGTATCTTATTAAATCTTCTCTTATATATCCTAATCCCTTATCAGGATCTTGTGGGCACAAAATTTTTAATAGCGTTACATCGTCTACATAATTATTCTCAGCTTCTATAAGAAGCTTAAATAATTTTCCGTGTTTTGAACTTATAGAAACATGAGAAATAAGTCTATTCCTATAATAGAAGGTTCCTTCTGCTGTGATTCCGATGGAAAATTTTTCATCATAAATATGAAATTCGGCATTTTTCTTTTTTCTCTTTGCTATTCGTTGTGGTTTTGTTGTCATTATTTCTTCATCTCCTATGTCCATAATTTGTGGGAAATATGAAACTTGAGGGAAAATGTCCGTAAATAACGGAGGAGTTATCCTTCTAAGTTGCTCTGTTATTGTTTTGACTTGAAGAGATAATCCTGAACTAAAAGATTTTACAAGTGTTTCGCTTGCCAGCCTTAATGGTTCTGCCATCCTTACTAAGTACAGGCTTGCTTCTTGGGAAACAAGACTAATACTTTTGATTTGGCTATCTGTTAATGGCGTAGAGTTTAACTTAGGCATATTTATCCTCCCTGTCTCAATAATCCAACAAACTTTCCTCTTAATTCTATCTCCCCCAAATTATAAAATCTTGAAGGAAGAGTTGGGTTTTTTGGTCGAAGTTCGATTCTAGCACCTTGATTATAGTATCTTTTTACGGTTGCAAGTTGCGTTCCGTGGTCATCCAGCACTAGTGCTACCACAACGTCTCCGTTATCGGCATAATTTTGATGTCTAACAACAATAATATCGTCAGGGAGAATTCCGTCGTCAATCATACTTGTACCACGCACTACAAGTGCGAAATGCTGTCCGCTAGGAGAGAGGAGAGAGCGTTGTACTTTTATAGGTTCAGGATTTTCAATATTTTCCAATCCTCCTCCCGCAGATACAACTCCAAGTAAAGGAATTTGTACTACTTCTTCGTGTGGATCAAATACTCCGATTCCCCGAGCATTTACGCTTGGAAGCTTTAAAAATCCTTTCTCTCTCAAAACTTGAACGTGTTGATGAATAGTAGGTATGCTTTTTTGGAAGTATCCAGCTATTTCATCAAGAGTAGGTCCGTGTCCATTTATTGATTGATATTCGTTAATGAAATCTAAAATAGCTTTTTGTTTTGGTGGCAACATAATATTTTCCCTCTTGTAATATCTAATAGTTTAAGGTATATTTTACATAAAATCAAGAGCATCTAAATGATGCAAAAACTATGTCATACAGAAATAAGACCTATGTTGCATTTGATGGAGACACAGACATGTGGGCTTATCGTCTGATGACAGCTTGGAAGTCCAATACAAATATGGACTTCAACTTTTACAACGCACACGATCTTAATAGTGCCCGCGACACGAGTACCGAAGAATCTATCAAATCTCAGCTCCGGGAACGTATGGCAAACGCTAAGCAAATGATTTTATTGGTTGGCGAAAAGACAAAAAACTTACGTAAATTCGTTCCCTGGGAGATCGAACTTGCCAGAAAAAAAGACATTCCAGTTATAGTTGTGAATCTCAACAAGAAACGCGACTATGATTCTTCACTTTGTCCGTCTGCGATTGGAAATACAGTTTACACTATGCACGTTTCCTTTAATGTAAAGATTATTCAGTATGCACTTGACAATTTCCCAACCGCGTATATCTTAAACAAAGACAAAAAAACAGGAAATTACTCTTATAAAGACTCTGTTTACAAAGATCTTGGTTTATGAATTTTTTAGCAAACAAGACCTTTAAAAAATTCCGATCATCTTTACTTCAAGCAGTTGGAGGATTGGCAATATTGCTTGGAATCTTAGATGTCTTATTTCCAAATATCTTAGCTTTAGAGTTCAGTGGAATATTTTGGGTAAGCCTAGTCTCGTTAATTTGGACGATAATTCAAATTATTCCAAAAAGAAAGATTTCACGTTATCTTGCCGAGTCGGATACAGAAATTGTAATAAAGGTGGGCGATTTATTCAATGAAGATAGCAATCTTGTAATAGGCATGACTGACGTATTTGATACCGAAAAAGGAGATATTATCAAGTCAAAATCAGTTCAGGGTCAATTTCTCGCAAATATTTATGGAGATAACCGCGCGCGTCTAGACACTGCTCTTTCCGAAGCATTGATTTCTGTTCCTTCATCTAGGGATTCACAAAAACACAAGGGTAAAAATATGCGCTATCCCATAGGAACAGTTGCAACCTTATCAGTTGCAACAAAAAAATATTTCTGCTCTGCATATAGCTATATGGGGAACGATTTGAAGGCCAAATCAGATATTTCAATGCTTACATCAAGTCTTGAAATGCTTTGGGAAGAAATTCGATTAAAAGGCCAACGAGGAAAAATTGCAATGCCCGTACTTGGTTCCGATCTCGCAAGGATTAATGCGGTTTCTTCTCATTCAACTTACATTAAGCTTATTGTTTCTTCATTTATTCTGTTTTCAAAACAAGAAAAAATTTCTGAACAGCTTACCATTGTTATTCACAAGGATAATTTGGAGAAAGTAAATATGTTAGACCTGGAAGATTTTTTACAAAATTTTTAATAATATGGCATATAGAAGTGGGACGTATATAGCTTTTCATGCAGATGGTACTTCAGACCCGACTGAATCAGACATGAAGTATTACCGTCTTGTAGAGGCGTGGAAAAATAATGAAGACCTGGAAATTAAGTTTGTTAACAGTCATGACAAAGCAAATGCTGTTAGAGATACAAGTCTTAGGACAACACTCGAACAGTCTATCTTAGAAAGATTGAGAAATTCTAAAAATTTATTGCTCATAATAGGAGATACAACAAAAAATGACCGTGATTGGATTCCGTTTGAGATATCTAAGGCAATCGATATTTATCATCTGGCAATAGTTGCTGTGTATCCTGGTTATCGTTACATATTCCCAGAATATTATGCACCAGCAAACTTTAGACCACTTTGGCCCCCCGCCTTAGCTACAAGAATAGATAACAACACGGCACGAGTAATACATATTCCATTTAGAAAAGAACCAGTTGGAGCAGCCATAAATCAGTTTGGGGTAAACAATCAAACTCCGAATACTTCTTTAGACTACTATATCTCTGAGGAATATGTTAAATGGAATCTATTTAATCCTTTAACAGACCGCACTCGTTAATAGCTTATGTCGATTACAAACCAATGGGCTATTTAAAAGAAAAACAATATTATATCGATCTCTATGATCTTTTCACTATAAAAGATTGTCTTGATGAAGTTAAGTCTTTTCGGAAAATGTATCAAGACAGCTTGACAGATGAAAAAATAAAGAATGTTCCCCAAGAAGAAAAACTAAAAGGACTTAATTACTTTTTAAATTGGCACCTGTTTACTACAAAAGAAGAACGCTACCGTCGTAAAGCACAAAGAATCGAGGAAATGGTTGAGGGAGATAGAAAAAAGCAAGACTTTTACGATAATGTATCTGAGCCCTCCAATATTACTTGCAATACGTGTGGCAAGAAGCTCTTTTCAGAAACCAAAATTCTTGAGGATTACATGGATAAACCTATGCGCGTCCTCTTCTTTTCTCCTTGTAAAACGTGCAAGGAAAAGAGAGGAGTATATAACACAGGTGAAGAATTTGAATCAAAACCCTTACTTTGTCCGAAATGCAAACATGAGCTTAATGAAAAACATACGGTAAAAAGTAAAGGTAAAAGCAAAGTTATTACTTGGATAAAAACGTGTCCTTCTTGTAAGTTTACAGAAATAGAGGTAGATGATTTTGAAAAAAGTCATGCTGAATTTGAGAAAAAACAGCAAGAAGATAAAGAGCTTTTGACAAAATATCGAGAAGAGTACTGTTTATCAGATGAGAAAGGAAAAGAATATATTGAAACCATCGAGAAAATGAAATATGCAAATGAAGTTTTTGAACAGGAAAAACAAAAATATGACAATACTGCCTATCAAAAAATAATCCAACTTAAGAAGCTGAGTATTGTCGAGTTAGAAAAACTACTCTCTGAGCTTTTGGAAAAAGAAAGGTATATTAATCTTTCCTTTGATAAGCCGGAGATTGGAAGATATGTTATCGTTCCCTTTACTACTCAAGATGCCGATTCGTCTCGTAAAGGATCAGATAGCAGCATTAAACTGCAAGGGATTATAAAGAATGTGCTTGAGGATACAAACTGGCGTTTAGTCAATAATAGTGTTGCCTATCGCCTGGGTTATGTTTCCGGACAACTTAAGGGTTATGAACAAGAGGAAGACTTATTGGAAATTTCTGGAATTAAAAAAGAGCAAAAACAACAAATTGACTATGAGAAAGATAGAAAATATGGTTATGATAATTATGTTCAGCTGGCAAGGATGATGGGTAAGCATGAGGGAATTGAGAATATGCGGAAAAGAAGACTGGAAAAAGAACCGGAAGGATTCTTCCTTGAGGCCACTGAAAGTCCATATACTTGTGGCATTTGCGGAGAATTAACTCCCGGAAATACTACTTGGTGGAATTTAGACGGTCTAAGGTGTAAAGATTGTTGGAGAAATATCCAAGAAGAGGTTATTCCTTCATTAAAACACAGATATGACAACGATGATACTTATTTGCAAGATTGGCAAATACAATCAGATTATGGAGTGCATCCTGCAACAAGAAGTAAATTAAAAAGAGAAGGATTATTAAAGGGTAGATATCTAAAAAATGAAAAGGGGCAAGTTTATTACACTGTTTATCTTGCATCAGAAAACCAAGAGTTTCTTAAGAAATATCCAAAGATAGATTTAAAAATTAAGATGACGATCAGTGGTAAGGATGGAAAACAAATCGAACTATAGTTTTTTTACTCTTGTTTGGCAGTTTTCTTATCTAAAACTAAAACGTAAAACAGAGGGATTTTGAAAAAATCTAGTATCCACATAGACTGAAATGTCTCCGGAACATAATCCATCCAGTAAGCAAAGGTATCTTCCTTTATAACATTCCATTTAGGTATTTTTCCTAGCTCAACAAGGTTTTGTTCTTTTTCCACTTTTGGAGTTATCCATATGATTTTTACTATCCAGTCTTCTGGTAGAGTCTTACCGAACTTATGGAAAAACAGTCCTTTGATTATCTTGTTAACAACCCTATTGATTCGTAGTTTATCCGTATCGCTTATTGTGTACATCGTCATTTTCCCTGTGTATAAACCTGTCTTTGTATAAGCGTCTACTAACTTCATTTGGCTAAACATCTGATGACCTAAAGCAGGCGTTCTTAATATGGAGCGAGAAATTTCTCCGTCCATAAGTTTTTTTGCTTCTGAGGACCGATCCATCAAAAAGGAAACATAGAATTGTCTGAAAAAATCCTCATCTTTTTGAAATCCAGCATTACACGCAATACAGGATGGAACAGTAATGAGCGGTTTATCCGGAGTACCCTTAAAAAACTGTTTGGGTGGGATATGTTCTCGGGTGTTGGCAGGCTTTCCGCAGAAAATACAACTACTATTTATTGTCATACCATAAGTATATCAAACAATATCACGATTGGTAGAATTAATCTGTGGTAAAAATCTCAGGTCCGTGTTCAAACTCATATTTCATTAACTCCGGTAAGAGTCCCCGTATGTAAGCTTGGCTTGTGTAGCAAGTTTCGTATATTCGTCTTTTCTTGCTTAGAATATCAAAGTTCAAATTAACTTCGTTTACTATTGATTTTCTTGGCTGAGGGGTTATGCTTGGGTCTCCGGGATAAACAAATTCCCAAACATTTGTAAACAATTCCCTCACTATTTTGCTAACCGCAAGATGATGTTTATGACCATACTCTCCCATGACGTTGTGGGTGATTGTAATATCTGGTCTTAAATCCAATTGATTTATTGAGTTTTTCCAATCCTCATAGACTATGGTGGACAAATCTTGATTTTCATCGGGTTTATTGAGTGTCGAATGAGAGGAAATATTTACTCCAAAACTTTTGTACATGTTTATAGCTTTATCGAATTCTTGAGGTCGAGGACTATTTTGTTGCATAGTTACACAAACGATAGTCCAATTCCATTTCGGAAATGAAAGCAACGTCCCTCCGCAAAAAATAGTCTCATCGTCAGGATGTGCAATGACTATTAAGCTATTAAGGTTGTCTTTTGTGGGAGTATTCCAATTCATATACCGTTAATTATAGAAGTTTTAGCCTTCGTGTATCAAGAAAAAGTTCATGGATAGTATTACTATATCAAAGTGCATCATAGCTATGATGAGACACCCCTTCTTATAGTGTTTCATTTAGCCTTAATGTAAGTTTTATCATACCAATCACTTCATTTTCGCTTCGTTAATCATTTTGCCCAAAGGGCCATATAACAGTTCCTTTATTTCTCTGACAAGATTTTCCCAAGGTATTTTGTTATGTGACCATAAAATTATTTGATCTGTTCTGAAACTCATAAGTTTTAAAAACTTTTGCCAATTGAACCCAGAAGGAGAGAGTTCAACTTTCCATTCGTCCCAGAGATACTTTGGAAGTTTATTTCCATACCAAACATTTAAAGAATCCCAATTAATTTCTTCTTGGCCACTTGTTTTTTGTGCAAGCATTTTAATCCACTCTTTGACTTGTTTTGGCTCTTGAGGCGTTTCCAACTTCATATCCCAAGTATACGGGATATCAGAAAAAAGTCAAGAAGCCCTTTCTATAATGTCTCATTTGTCTCATTTAGCCTGAAGATGATACACTGACTATGGTGTTAAAAGGTTCTTGACCGACACGGGGAGCGAGTTGATTCATGATATACAAACCACATAAATAAATCCAGCCCGCTATTCGTCTTTAAAAATGTATCTAAATGCGCTAACGTTGGAGCCCCAGATTCTAAACCATTTCTATCTCAATTAA
>Ga0213870_1001336_pt1 | contig 11170 bp, 11 predicted proteins | sample WICALVC2017_Meta_FD_160119 | JGI IMG/M metagenome (GOLD analysis project Ga0213870, IMG submission 160119) | Freshwater microbial communities from subterranean cave lake in Wind Cave National Park, South Dakota, United States - WICALVC2017 | ecosystem: Environmental > Aquatic > Deep subsurface >... | reverse complement strand
ATCCTTAATAAATTTATAAAAGAAATTGACGAAGAAAAACTCAGACTTGCTATTAAAATTTTGAGAGCAATGGCAAGATGATTTTCTAAAACATATATGGACCCATCCCGTATTTGCAAGATGGTTTTATTTTTTTCGTAACTATTCAGGTTGGTTTCTGATGGATTTAAGTATCCCCGCTTTTTAGAGGGGAAAAGATGTTCTCATGGGGATCCCTTCTCTGCGAAGGGGAGGTGACCTGATCAGTTACCTATTTTTCTTCAAAATGATACGGCAAGTGCTATTGCGCTAACTTTTTTGATGTGGGTATAGCAAACCATTAATTGAAAAATAGAATTTTCGGCCAGACCTTAAGTCTCTGCCAGTAGGGGCGGTTCGTGAACCGCCCATCAGGGCATCGTCCGAAAATCCAACAGCGATAAATATCGCTCCTTAGGAACAGCGGCGAAAAAAGTTCCAAGACGCGGACCTTTTTCTTTTCCAAACAGCAGATGATAAATAATTTTAAAAAAGTCGCGCTGTAACAGGGTTAAATCAGTATCGGGAGGTTGATCCGTTTTGGGGATTTCATAAACAGTGTGTGTGGCCTCCTCCAAACTAATCTGCTTTGTTTCAAGAAAATTATGGAGCAATACAATCCAAGCTTTCTGTGTGGGGGTTAGCGCGTTAAAATAATCGTCGTCTCGTTTTTCTCGAAGCATCAGACGCTGTTCAGGGGCGTACTCGGAAAGCCAATTCTCTGCCTTTTGAAGCCGTTCTGCAAAGAGTTCTTTTTTGCACGGGATTCCCATTCGGTCGAATATCAATTCCAGCGCGTCATGATTCCCTTGAACGATTCCACAAAAACCCGCAAGCTGTTTGAATGCGACTGCGTGAAGGTCGCGGCCCGGAATGTGAGAGAGTGCAATATAACGCTCTATAGGCGTTTTGGCATTTGCGCGGTCAAACTCATCGTAAACACGATAGATTCCGTCATCCAACACAAGATCAAATGCCTTGTTTGGCGGCATTTTGGCAAAGACCGATAACAGGACTTCCGGCTGGTAAACCTTCAGGGCATCCCCCGGGGTTAGGAGAACCCCCGATGAGCCGCTCATTTTCCCAGTGAGTCCTTTGAGACCGATAAACTCATAAGGTTGAAAAATGGGAGGACGATAATGGAAGATCTCTTTTGCGATTTCACTAGAAACCTCGAAACTGCCCCCTGCTGTCGCGTGATCTTTTCCTCCCGGCTCGAAGACCACCTTTTCATGGCGCCAACGCATGGCCCAATCCACCTTCCATGGCAATTTTATATTTTTTGCAATTTTTAAATTTTGCTCGCCGCCGTGCTGACATTCGGTACAATGATAAGAGATGTGGTCATCTTTATCTCCTGCCGAAACCCGCGTCGTATCTTTTCCGCAGTTTTCACAGTAGAGGGTAATCGGGTAATAATTCTCTCTCTCTTCAACCGACCCCTCCTGCGTTCTAAACTTTTGTAAGATGTCATAAATGGCGTGCCGCTTTGACACAGCCTCCAAAATCGCATCGCAATAGAGGCCGCTTTCATACAACTTTGTTTGATTGAGAAATTCGATTTGCATCCCCAGTTCCGACAAAGAAATCTCAAACTCTTTTTCGTAATGCGCGGCATAAGAGGAACAGCAATCAAGCGGGTCTGGGACTTTGGAGAGCGGCAGTCCAAGAAATTCAGTGAAATTTTTAGGGATATTGATCGGGACTTTCCGAAAGCGGTCGAAGTTGTCCCAAGAATGAATAAACCGAACAGGAACACCCCGCTCTTTTAAAGCATTGCCGACAAACCAGATGGTGACGATATCGCGCAGGTTTCCCACATGGACTGGCCCAGAGGGACTAATCCCAGAGGCGCAGGTCAGGGGTGTGTCTCCTGTTTGGAGTTTAAGAATTCTTTCCGCTGTTTTATCGGCCCAGTGTGTCATTACGAATAATGCCTCCGCCGACAACCGAGTCCCCCTGATATAAAACCACTGACTGCCCCGGCGTGATGCCGCGTTCGGGTTCATCAAACAAAAGCCGAAACGAGTTTCCATCGGCCTCAAACAGTGTTGCCTCCTTGGGAAAAGATTTATAACGAATTTTTGCTTGCACACGAATTGGCCCAACGGGAACGCCTTCCCCGCCCCATACAGTCTTGTCTGCGGTCAATTCCCGTTGCAACAGAGCATCGGCGTAACCCACCGTCACTTCATTTTTTACGGGATCTATTTGTGTGACATAGACCCTTTCTCCTAAAGCGACATCCAAGCCGCGACGCTGTCCAATGGTATGAAATGCAACACCCTTATGTGCCCCAACTACTTGTCCCGCCATCACAATCTCTCCGGGAGAGACCGACTCTGGCCTATTTTCTTCTAAAAAAGTCTGGTAATTTTTTTGGTTTACAAAACAAATTTCCTGACTCTCTAAAATATCTTCGTAAGGAAGCCCCAAGGCAGATGCCTTTTTGTAGACCTCCTCTTTGCTCATCTTGCCGAGCGGAAAAAGCGTCGATGCAAGCTGTTCCTGACTTAGACGATAGAGGAAATAGCTTTGATCTTTCTTTATGTCAATGCCCGTTTGGAGGGTATAGCGCGCAGAGGGCAACGTGCCCTGCGAGGCCGTGCCTCCGTTTTCTCGCTTATCGATTCGGGCATAATGACCCGTTGCAAGATCCCCCCCCATTTCTTGGGCAATATCAAGCAACCCGCCAAACTTGATTAGCTCGTTGCAACGGACACAAGGATTCGGTGTTTGCCCTAAAAGATAGGTGTCGCAAAAATCGTCAATAATTTTGGACTTAAACGCTTTTTGCGCATCAATGGTATGATGTGGGATATCCAACTGCTTTGCCACATGTCGGGCAAGCCCCACCTTGCAACAAGAACGATCTTGCCAACGCTTTTCGTCTTCCGCTTCGTCTTTCCAGAGAACCAACGTAACGCCAACGACGTTGTAGCCTTCCTCTTTGAGCAGGGCCGCAACGACAGCAGAATCAACCCCGCCGCTCATCCCAACGACAACCGTATTTTTTTTGTGCATGATTGCTATTTTCTTGTTTTAGCGGGGGCAGTTGATCCCGCTCCATATAGAGATTCTCTTTCGGAGGCCGGATTAAACGCTGGCTCTTTAGCATGTTGCATCTCGCAGATTCCATTTAAGAGTGCGCCATCCTCTATAATAATAGAATGGGTTGTTAAAGAACCTGTGACAACGCTATCGTGGAGCAATTGAATTTTTTGACTTGCGTGAATGTTTCCGGTGATTCTCCCTCCAACAACGACTGTCCCAGCGGTTATCTCTGCTTTAATAACGCCAGATTCCCCTACAATGAGCGTCCCTTGTGTGATAATCTCCCCTTCGATTTCCCCGTCAATACGGGCTGATCCTTCAAAAGTCAAAACCCCTTTAAATTGGGCACCCTTTCCAAAAAATGTCATTACTTCCATGGCCGTATCGGTTTTCTTTTTATCAAACATTGTCACCTCCACAATAATAAATTGTTTATGCGCTAACGAGCCTGTATAAAAGCAAAAAACATGCCATTAATTGGCAACCACACGGGTTGCCCTACGAAAGCCTTTTTCTATTTCATCAATTGCTCTAGTATTCTATCAAGATCGTCTAATGAATAATACTCAATTTTAATTTCACCCTTTGTTTTTCCTGCCCCTGATGAGGCGATATGTACCTTAGTGTGAAGGGCCTGTTGGAGCTTATTCTCCAAATCTCTGACCTCCAACGACAGATTTCCAACGACTCTCTTTTGACGGGGCTGAATTTTTTTGACGATCGTTTTTACAATGGCTTCCACCTGACGAACCGAAAGCCCCTTTAATTTTATCTCCTCTGCAACTTGTATTTGCAACTCTTTTGTTGGCAAAGATAGAACAACCTTTGCGTGGCCATGACTAATGATGCCCCTTGCAATATCTTCCCACAGCGATTCTGGTAGATGAAGAAGGCGCAGTGTATTGGCCACAGACGACCGATTGATTCCAATCCGTTCCGCGATTGTCTCTTGTGTTAGTGCAAACTCGGATAGTAATCGTGAAAACCCCTTTGCCTGCTCAATTGGGTTTAGTGCCTCCCGCTGAATATTTTCAAGCAACGCCTGTTCCATCGCGGTTTTATCATCAATATCCGTTACAATCGCAGGGATTTTTGAAAAACCGGCCATGGATGCGGCGCGCATCCTACGTTCCCCAGCAATCAATTCAAACGTTCCACCTGATTGAGAACGCACAACAATAGGCTGTATAACACCATGATTCTTAATTGATTTTGCCAGTGCGTCCAATCCTTCTTTGTCAAAAGTCTCTCTTGGCTGAAATCTATTTGGAATAATTTTAGCAATATCAATCTGCATGGGGTCTGGTTGCGTGCCGTTTTGTGGGGAAATCGCTGGGGGCATCAATGCAGAAATCCCTAACCCTACCCGTTGTGTGCCATCTGTTCCTCCTCCCGCAGAGGCCGGGCCTCCCATCCCCTGTCCAAGTGCCTTACGTTGCATGTTGTAATACCTCCTGTGCCAAAGAAAGATAGGCCTCTGCCCCTCTCGATAACGGATTATAAAGAAGCACTGGCTTGCCGTGACTTGGGGCTTCTGCCAGTGTGATGTTGCGCGGTATGATTGATTTAAAAACCGTGTCCCCAAAATGGGACTGTATCTCTGCAACAACCTGCGTATTGAGGGTATTGCGCGTATCAACCATGGTTAATAAAACCCCTTCAATTTTAAGGTGAGGGCTAAATGTATCTCTAACACGTTGAAATGTTGATAAAAGTTGCTTTAATCCTTCCATCGCATAATACTCCGCCTGCATCGGGATGAGGAGCGAATCAGCTACGGTTAAGCCGTTTAAAGAAAGCAATCCAAGCGACGGAGGGCAATCAATAAGAACATAGGAATAAATATCCGTAACGCCCTTTAATCGCGATTTTAAAACGGTTTCACGCGCTTTCATTCCGACAAGCTCGATTTCAGCACCTGCTAAATCAATTGTGGACGGGATTACGTCCAGTCCAGATACGGCGGTATGAATAACAAGATCGGGCCATTCTTTTGCTCCGATAATCAGGTCATAGACAGACCCATTTATCATTTCGGGCCGAACACCCACGCCACCCGTTGCGTTCCCCTGCGGATCAAGATCAATCAGTAGTACTTTCTTATCAGCAAAGGCCAAGTAGGCCGCAAGATTCACAGCCGTCGTGGTCTTTCCGACGCCGCCCTTCTGATTAGAAATCGTAATAATCTTCCCCATTACTCCCCCTACCCCCTCTTCAAAAGAGGGGGTAACGCGCCTCCTATTGGAGGCTATAAAACCTAAATTTTCCCTTACAGTCCCAACGAGGACTGTATTACCGCTGGAGGCCGGCGCCTCCCCTGCAGAGTTCGATCATCAATATAGAGATTGCCGCAGGGGTTACACCTGAAATCCGGGATGCCTGTCCCAGCGAAACAGGCTGAAACCGATTGAGTTTTTGCCTAACTTCATTAGAAAGCGAAGGAACCTGATCGTAATTGAACGCAACAGGGATTTTCTTCCCTTCCATCTCCTTAAACCGCTTTACATGATTCTTTTCGCGTTCGATATAGCCATCATATTTTATTTGTATTTCAACCTCTTCTGAAATGTTTTCAGGTATATTCAGGTCAAAAATATCGTCAATCGTTTCAAAAGATATTTCTGGCCTTCTTAATGCCTGTGCCAATGTCGTAGAGGGGAGCAAGCCAGATATTCCCATATTGGTAAGCGTCGCTAATGCCGTCGCATTTGTTTTAAGAGGGGTAGAGTTAATATAAAACTTTGTTTTTGCTATATTTTCTTGTTTTTCAAGACAGAGTTGATATTGCTGTTCTGATATTAACCCTAAGGCATGCCCTTTTCCCATCAGGCGAAGATCGGCATTGTCATGTCGCAAAAGCAATCTGTACTCTGCACGCGATGTAAACATGCGATATGGCTCTTCTGTGCCCATCGTAACAAGGTCATCAATAAGAACCCCTATATATGCTTCTGATCGATCCAGAATAAGTGGGGCCTCCCCTCTTATTTTCAAAACGGCATTGATTCCAGCCATAATCCCCTGCGCCGCCGCCTCTTCATACCCAGACGTTCCGTTGATTTGACCCGCGTGGTAAAGGCCTGCGACCATCTTTGTCTCAAGGGTTGGGTAAAGCTGATGTGGCGGCACATAATCATATTCAATAGCATATCCGGGCCGAATCATTTTTACATTTTCTAATCCTGGGATTGTTTTCACAAAAGCCAGTTGCACATCCTCCGGAAGAGAGGTTGAAATCCCGTTTGGATAGATCACATTGCTATTGCGCCCTTCAGGCTCCAAAAAAACCTGATGCCGTGGATGATCGGAGAACTTTACGACCTTATCCTCTATAGATGGGCAATATCTTGGGCCTATTCCCTTGATGACCCCAGAATATAGGGGCGATTCAGAAATATGCGCCCGTATAAAATCATGCGTCTTGTCGGTTGTATGGGTTAGGTAGCATGGAAGCTGTTCCACTGCCAACTTGTTTGTAAAATAAGAAAATGGGACGGGTGGATTGTCCCCATACTGTGGTAATAATGACGAAAAATCAATAGATTGAGCGTCAAGGCGGGGCGGGGTTCCCGTTTTTAATCGTCCTAATGTAAATCCAAGTCCAACCAGCGAGTGAGATGCCTTTTCGGAAGGGGCCTCCCCGATGCGCCCCGATGAAAACGATTTTTTCCCAATATGAATCAATCCCTGCAAGAACGTCCCCGTTGTCATAATAACGGCTTCGGAATAAAATCGCTCGCCTCCAGAGAGGGCCACACCGTAAGACTTGTTATTTTCAACGAGGATTTCGTCAACCATTCCCTCTATAACAGTCAGATTTTGCTGATTTATGAGCGCGTCGGTCATCACCTTACGATAAACGTCCCGATCTGCCTGTGCGCGTGGTGCGCGCACGGCTGGCCCTTTCCGCTTATTGAGGATTTTAAACTGGATGCCGGCCTGATCGATGGCCTTTGCCATTTCGCCGCCCAATGCATCTATTTCACGCACAAGATGGCCCTTTGCAATCCCGCCTATGGCGGGATTGCAAGACATTTGGCCAATATTGTCGAGCTTAAGCGTTACCAAAAGCGTGCTGGCCCCCATTCGCGCTGAAGCAAGAGCCGCCTCTGACCCCGCATGGCCCGCCCCAACCACTATAACAGAAAATTTATTATCCATATTGTTATTTCCAAATGTTCCACGTGGAACATTCCTATTAAACCCACCCACCTAGGTTCCCCAGAAAGGGGGTGTCTAAATTTCTAATTATACCCATACCCAATGCGTAATCTTGGTTTATTATTTCTGAATGTTCCACGTGGAACATTTACTAGGCGACTGTTTCTCGTATCGTTTTCTCTAAATGAGATAAAACAGATTGCGTAACCTCGTCTGGCGAAATACTGCTGAAACAGGAATGTCCTTTGTCATCTGTAAAACTTAATACTGTGGTAGAATCAAAAGGCTGTGTTTTAGATGTGCTTCTCCATTTTCCAATGCTTGTCTTCTCGCTCCGATTTAGGTATTCAGCCAAGTGGGTTGTGGGTATCTTTGAAATGGAGGGTCTCCTTACGGTATCTGCCCATGAATAGTAGCGGTATGATAATTCGTAATTATACTTTCCTGCCTTTTCCTGAACGATTAAAAAAATATCGCCTTTACAATAATAGTCTATTGCCTGTGGGGCTGGCTTAACATCGTCAACAATAACTGTCAGGCTCACATCATTAAATTCTTGCACCCATACGGCTCGCTTTTCAAACATCTCCATTGACGCAACAATTTTATCAAATTTCCCACGCCAAAGACCGCTAAATTCATCTTTTCGTTTAATGAGGTCGGGGAGTTCTGGTAGAAGCGTTTTATAATAAATAGACTCTTTTGGCCCTGAAAAGTTTTTCCATTTATTTTGAAATGGAGACGTTTCAGCGTGGCAAAGCTCATTTATCAGTATATTGATTTGTACTCCATTTTCTGAAGAAAATGATGAAAAATCACATGCTTCTGAAGTTTCAATGAGGGTTTTTGCGATGGGTTCTGTCTTGTCTGGGTAAAGTAGCGTAAATACAGATAACAGGCCATCGGTATCAAAATGATTATTAGTGAGAATGTTCGCGTTTGGAAAAAGGGATTTGTAGTGTGGGTCTGCGATAAAGTTGAGGGCGATTTCCGTAGAGGTATCTGCTTTTAAGGCCGCTGGGGTTTCGTTCCCAGCCCAATGACTTAAGTGAAAGCTGTTCGGGACAAGACCATCTACCGATATCTTGCGAACCGATTGCATTGCATCTTCGTAAAAATAAAAAACCATTGTTTGACTATACCACAGTCTATTTTCTTTTGAAAAGGGCGGGCGGGTTATAATTTAGGCCATCGATCTCGTTTCCCCCTTTAAATAGCCTATAAAGCGTGCCTCTAAGATCAGCCATGCCGATGAGATGGCCATTAAAAGAGCCAGTTCAGTAGGGGGAGTAATCGGCAGTTTTAGGACTATTTTAAAAATGTAGCAAAGCCCTAAGAAATAGGTGACGGCCATTGTAAAGCCCGGCCAAAGAAAAAATTGCGCCAATAGTTTGAAAGAAAAACAATCAGCAGACCGCGCATAGATGATTGTTGCCATGATTCCTGTGACAACACCGACCAAAAGTGCTTGGGTTTTTGGCAAATTAAAATAGGGGCTTAAAAAAAAGCCGATTCCATAGCTAACACAGCTAAAGATGGCGATGGTTAGAAGTGCAGTAGGGGAGGCTGATTTCAAATAGGGGAGAATCGGCTTTCCATCTGGAAAGGTGTTCACGCCTTGGTGCAAAGATCGCGCACGATAGTAGCCGATTTCAAACCCGTCTCTTGCAACAGCCGTTGCCACAAAACTGATCATTGCCGCACGCACAATCCCATAATTCATAAAAAACTCTACAAGGCCAAGGATCATAAAATAGAGGAAGAACGGATAAATAAAACCGATTCTAAATGCCAGCCATAGAAGCTCCTCGCGCCGCTCTCGAAAAAGTGTCAAGAACGGGGCACCAAACCCCTTTGCGTAAGCATACAAGACCACAGGAATACAGGTTATCGCAGATAAAAGCCCTATGATTGCAAACGCAATTGCCCTTGTTTCAAAAGCAACAAAGTAGGCAATGGCAAAAAAAGGAGGGTAGGTCGCAAACCCCGATAGGAGTATTGCCCACCACTTCCTTTTACGCGCATCTTTATCTTTATCCAATTCCCCCGCATAAAGCAGACGTAATTTTAAGCGATGCAACATCATTGGAATAATACCTCTAACTCTTTGACTGATCTTGCAAAAAAGTCGGGCTTTGCATCCTGTAACTCTTGTGCATCTCCAAAGCCATAGCTCACGGCGCAGACTTTAATCCCCGCCGCGCGCGCGGCGTGAATGTCGTTCATCATATCCCCAATAATAATCGTCTCTTCTGCGGGCACGTTCAATGTCGCAAGCGTTTTTAAAATCATCTCTGGATGTGGCTTTAAATTAACCCCCTCTTCCGCCCCCAAAACCAGCTCGAATGTATTTTCCGGGCAAAGGCCCGCAATAATTTTTTGGGTGAATTTAATTCTCTTGTTTGTGACGACGGCTTTTCTTTGATGCTGATGTTGAGAAAGCAATTTTTGCATTCCCGGATAAAGACAGGTCTCATCCACAAGATGGGCAAGATAGTGGCCCTCAAATATCTTCAGTGCCTGATCCAATAAAGCAGGATCGGAACTTTCTGTGGCATCAGTAATGAGCCGATAAACCCCGTTGCCCACATAGCCATAGATGGTTTCATTGGGGAGTTCCGGTAGCTCTAAATCACGAAAAGTTGCATTGACCGAATTGGCAATATCTTTTCGAGAATCAATGAGTGTACCGTCTAAATCAAATATATAAAGCGAAAACATTTTACACCATCCCCACCCTAACCCTCCCCTTGAAAGGGAGGGAACTATGATTCCGCAATCTGACGGATCATATCACGTGTGGCGTGATTTTTAGGATCCCCGACAATTTTTACAACGCCACCGTAAGTCCGCACGATGGCCCCCTCTGGAACAGACGCCTCCGTGTAATCGGTTCCTTTCGCGTGGATAGAGGGCTTCAGTGTTTTCAATATTTTTATAACATTTAATTCATTAAAGATGACCACATAGTCCACACAGGCCAAAGAACCGACTAACAAGGCTCTTTCTGTTTCATTTAATATCGGGCGGCCCAGGCCTTTTAATTTGCGAACAGAGCGATCGCTATTGATTGCCACCACCAAAACATCCCCCAAGCCCCTTGCGGCCTGAAGATAACGCACATGCCCAACGTGAAGCAGATCAAAACAGCCGTTCGCCATGACGACGCGTGGGGCATGTTGCCCCTTTTTCCCCTTCAGCAAGGCGGAAAGGTCTTGAACTGTTTTAAGTTTCATTTTATTCGAATTGCAGACAGCAACTCTTCCACACTCATGGTGCATGTTCCATACTTCATCACGACAATGCCCCCCGCGACATTGGCCAGCCTTGCGGCCTGAACCATGGAACTGCCTGCCGCAAGAGCCAATGTCAGCGTGGCAATAACCGTATCACCAGCACCCGTCACATCGGCAACCTCATCGCTTCCATGAATTGGAATATGCACAGGCTTTTTGCCACGTTCGAATAACGCCATTCCTTCTCTTCCGCGCGTGATTAAAAGCGCAGTATGATTTAGTTTTTTCCGAAGTTGTTGGCCTGCCTTGTTGAGTTTGGTGAGGTCATTCCCAATGGTTATTCCCAATGCGGCTTCTACTTCCGATTCATTGGGTGCGGCGGCAGTCATGCCCGAAAATCGTTGAATCGAAAAACGGGAGTCCAGCGTTGTCGTAATCTGATTAAATTTAATGCATGAGATCATCTCTGGAGAAACAATGCCATAGCCATAGTCCGAGATCATAAATGCGTCGGTGTTCTTTAGCGCAGTCTTCACCTTTTTTTCTACCCTTTTTAATACTTGCTCATCATCAAGCGTGCTACCCCAATCCAACCGGACAACCTGTTGCCGATAACCGTGAGGCATCCCAGCCAGCACGCGCATTTTCGTAGGGGTTTTGTAGCCTGCTACCCTTTCAATCCCAGAAACATCAATTCCCAA
>Ga0213870_1001335_pt1 | contig 11172 bp, 9 predicted proteins | sample WICALVC2017_Meta_FD_160119 | JGI IMG/M metagenome (GOLD analysis project Ga0213870, IMG submission 160119) | Freshwater microbial communities from subterranean cave lake in Wind Cave National Park, South Dakota, United States - WICALVC2017 | ecosystem: Environmental > Aquatic > Deep subsurface >... | reverse complement strand
GCAGAAAGGAATTTTGAGATGACCTCAATACACATACTCGGAGGAAAAGGAGAATTCATGAACGCCGAAGAGATCATTCAGCAAGTCGAACGCGATGCGCACGCACTCATGGAAAAACACCACATCTCCTACGAGACTGGGTTTCTTGCACCGCGTAATACCGATTATTTTTTACCACGAGATTTTGTCGATCTAGAGCGGAATGCATATTTCCTGCGGCTTGAACACGCAACGCGAATGCTCCCGGAGCTCACAAGAAATCGCGGTGTTGTCAGGGCAGTAGAGGCGCTCGAAGTGCCATCTTGGTCCTTCAACGACCTATCGCGGGAAAACCAGTATATGCTCATGCTCGAGCTTACCATGCTTGCACACGCGGCTTTTCACGAACAGCTTGGGTATCAAACCGTGAGAGACCTCTATACGGATGAGAGTGAGAAATACTTATGGCCGCAATTAGCAAAGCCCATTTGGGAACTTTCGCAAATTACAGGCATCGACCCAACCATGGCCTATTGGTTGTACGGCAAATGGAATAAGTGCCTCAAAGATCCACGCGGTCCTCACACGCCCGATAACCTCGAACCTCTCTTCACCTTTACGGGGGGGGAAACAGAAAAATGGTTTGTCGCCGTACATCACGCGGCCGAGGCGAAGCTCGCGCTAGGCGTACCTTCACAGCTTAAAGCATATCTTCTAAGCCAATATTCGTCTGAAGTCCCGATAAAGTACCTTAGATTATACCTTTGGACATCAGCCATAGCCATACTAAACGCAGTCGGTGAACTTAAACGAATGAGAGAGCACCTGGATCCCTTCACCTATTTTGAACAGGTGCGGATGTTCTACGCATGGCCTCGAAACGTGGTGTATGTAGGCGTTGTGGAACTGGGAGGCGTGGGCCAAAATTATGACGGCGAGACGGGAGGAGGCAGCGCGGCCCATCATCTCGGCGACGCAATGACAGGCGTAGAGCACCGGGACGAAAGCAAGATATACATACAGGCAAGGCGAAGACAAATGCCGCGAGACGTGCGAGAACTTCTGGATGAAGTGGAGCAGAATTCACGCGTTCGCGAACTTGTCCTTGCTCATCGAGCCAACGATGAGTTGGTTATGGACTTTAATATGAATCTATTCGCCAAGCTTGACTGGCGAATGGAGCACCGCGGACTCGTTTTGGAAAGTATATCGCAATACGGAGATAGTCGCGGGACAGCAAATCCTGCCCTTACCCTCATCGATAACATGATAGAAGACACGCGGGCCAGTCTTTTGCACTAAGACGAGCCTCGAACACTCAACGCCCAGAACAAGGGCGTTTTTTACTTACGCAGCAAATTTTCAAGTGTTTTCGCATTCTCTACCGCGTATGCCTTCGACGTATACATTCCCTGCTTTTTTGGGAAACATTTTAGATAACGTTCAGCCGAAATACTCTCTTGGCATTCTCTGTAGTCTGGCGCGCCACTTCATCAAATGGTATTCCTTTGATTTCGCTAACTTTTTCTGCGACATGTTTTATAAATACTGGTTCATTTCGCGCTCCCGCAGGCATACCTTCTTTGGCCAAAACTTCTGGCGGCAAGGGCGGAGTAAGATACGGTGAATCTGTCTCTAAAAGAATTCGATCAAGTGGAGTTTGTTTGATCACATCATCCAAGTCAAGTTTAAAGATAATACCATTGAATCCAATGTACCAGCCGAGCGCAAGAAATGCCTTCAGTTGAGTTTTATTGCCCGTGTAGCAATGGATCACTCCTGGCGGGCCGGCACCTCGGGGATGTGAAATTTCGTGATTTTCGACGATAGCAAGAAGGTCGTCATGGGCCTTGCGGCAATGAAGAATTACAGGGAGGTTGTAATCAAAAGCAAGATCAAGTTGGGTGTTCAGCACATCGGCTTGGCGCATCTTGAATACTTCTTGCTCCTTTGGATCCTCCGGAACTCGCCAATAGTCAAGCCCAATCTCTCCAATGGCAGCAACCTTACTCGAAGACTTCAAAAGATCTTCGTACGCGGCCCGACGGTATTCTTCTTTGCGCGTGTGAAACTTTGCCTGGCTGCCCACTTCGCTTTCATCAACCTCAATGTCTTCAAGATGTAACGGATGAAGGCCAACTGCGGCGCGAATAAATGGATGATTCCAACGCTCCGCGTATTCCACCGCGCGTCTCGAAGTATCAATCTGGGACCCGGGCATCACAATCCCAACCCCGGCATCAAGCGCGCGTTGAACAACCGCATCTCCATCGTCCCTAAATGCGTTAAAATTTACATGGCCATGGGTATCAATAAATTTTGGTTCAAACTCTGCCATACCTCTACAATACAATACTCTATGCCTTTGAGGTAGAGAGCATCGGGAATAGCGCTTTTCCTTTCTTGAGCTTAAATTTCCAATCATGCTTTTCTGTAAGATTAATGCCGATCTGTCTTGCTATATCCTTTGATGTGCCGGGCAAAAATGAACCGAGAAGCCACGCGATGTTTCCCAAAAGGGTACACAGTTCAGCCATGTGTGAAGCAAATTTCTTCGGATTCTTATCGGGCAACTCCCATAAGCGGGACGAGTCAACAAATTTGTCTCCATACGCAATGAGTTCCCATATGGCTTGAAGGGCCTCATCAAAGCGAAAATCGCGCATTGCTTTATGGAATTTCTTTTCTGCTTGTAAAATAGCTTTCTTGGTCCGCACGCTTTGATATGAAGTAAAACTGCCTCTTATATGTCGCGCCCCAAGATTTACTACCCGCGCCGTAAAGTTGCCGAGTCCCTTTGCAAGATCTGCTGCGTAGCGCTGCTCAAACTTCTCATATGTAAAATCGCCGTCGTGGGTTGCTGGAATTTCCCGAAGAAAATAATAACGCACCGCATCTGCCCCATATTTTTCAACAAGTGGAAACGGGTCGACCACATTGCCAATGGTCTTTGACATCTTTTCGCCGCCGACACTTATAAACCCATGTACAAATAATGTTTTGGGGAGGGGCAATCCGGCGGAAAGAAGCATGCCCGGCCAGATTGCCGCGTGAAATCGCAAAATATCTTTGCCGATAACCTGCACATCGGCTGGCCAATATTTTTTAAATTTCGTGACACTCTTCCGCCCATACCCAAGGCCGGAAATATAGCTCACCAATGCCTCGAGCCATACGTACGAAACGTGCGAGCTATCCCAGGGAATCGGTATCCCCCACTTCAAATCCTTCGCTGGTCGCGAAGCGCTCACATCACTAAGCCCTTCATCAAGCAGGTGAAAAAGTTCATTTTCTGCTGATTTCGGGATGACGTTAAACCTCCCGCTTGTTACATACTTTTTAATTTTCTCGGTGTATTTCGACAGCCGAAAAAAGTAGTTCTCTTCCTCAATGATTTCTGGTTCGCTTTTATGAAGGATGCATCTTCCGCCTTCTAAATCTTTCTTGGTAATAAAAGCTTCGTGGCCTACGCAATAAAATCCTTTGTATTGCTTCTTATATATGTCCCCGCACTTTTGGAGCGCTCGCCACATCTTTTCGACTCCAGGCCAATGAATTTTTCTATCGGTCGTCCGTATAAAATAGTCAACTGAAACATGTAATGCCTCGATGAGCTTGCGAAATCTTGCGGAATTTTCATCCACAAATTTCTCCACTGGGATTCCCGCTTCCTCGGCTGACCGTACATTTTTTACTCCGTGTTCGTCAGTTCCCGTCAAATATACAACATCTTCACCTAGGGATCGGTGATAGCGCGCCAAAACATCTGCCTGTATAAACTCGAGCGCATGACCACAATGCGCCGCCGCATTGACGTAGGGCAGCGCGCTTGTAATATAGAATTTCTTTGGCATAGATATACGAAACTTTCGTAAATTTTAGCTGGGCGTTGACTCTTATCGCCTTATACTATACCATAGGAAACGGCACTATTCCAACATGTGTCTTTAGGGGGTGTACTATGGAACGACACAGAGTAGAAATACCGGACTACACTGAGGCGAACGTGCTTGCACATGGAATCCACCAGGAGCTGGACGACCTCATGCAGACGGCGAACCAGAAACAGAACAAGCTCATGGAAGCATTCTTTAAAAATCTGGAAGGCAGGCAACCTTTAGCGGATGATTCTACCGGTTCGCAAGAAGCTGAACATACACCAGATCAGGGCTCGCCTGTTACAGATTTGACAAATGTTCCGGTCATGAGCTCATCGCCAAATGGCTCACCACACGAAACAGACCCAGAAGAAAAGCGTCTCAGCCTACGGATGCCAAACGGGCAAACCATCGTTCTTAGCAATGCGCCTGCTGAACTTTTAGCCATGACAAAGGAAGTCACCCAGTTACAAGAAAGGGTAGCAGAACTGCAAGCATCCGGGGACGAGCAAATCGATGCAAAATTCAACGAAATTGATGATGCGGCAATTGCACCGCTTGCAGCTCTGGGGTCGCATTACGCCGGGACTCTCAGGATCCAGTACGAGAGCATACCCCCCCACGAATTTCTTATTTTTGTAACCGGAGCAGCGCCTTGTGGAACGCCTTGCGAGTACAAACGTGTACCCACCAACGGAATCAAAAAAGAACTAGATGCCCTCAAGTCAAAAGCGCTTGAAGATATCGAAAGCCTTGCATGGATAATGGGCATCTCGCAAGACGAACATCGGAGATACCTCGCAGGAAGAATTCAAGATTTTCTGCGCGAAGCCCTCACAAACTTTTTATCAGCCCAAGAAAAGGAAGGATGGACTCTTACGCACTGTCTGCATCGCTCGTGTCTTTTTGCGCGGCCTCTCTAGCTTACGGTTCGAGTCTCACCAAAAGAGCAAACCCGCTTTGCTCTTTTTTTCATGATATAATACCTTCAGTTACGAAATGTTAATTTTTCAGAAAGAAGCTGTATGATTTTAGCTTCCCATATCCTTGTTGGCGCAGCGGTAGCAACCAGTTTCGTAAACCCGATCAGCGGAGTTTTCTTCGCGTTTCTCTCGCACTTTGTTCTCGATCGGATACCGCACTGGGAGTATTCCGTTGACCCGCTGAAACAAATCAAAACAAGGGGGGTAAGGTATTGCCTGCCAATACTGCGAAGAGTTTTTCTTGATTTCGCTCTTGGATATGCGTTGCTTACCCTCGCCATCGCCCTAGCTACTCAACGCATTGCATGGGATACGGCATTGTTTGGAGGATTTTCCGGCATTCTTCCAGATGGCATGACCTTTCTCCTCTTTCTTTGGCGTGGGAAGAAGGGGGTTATTTCTACGGTCCTTAAATTACATTATATACTCCACGTCAACATGCATTTCTCAAAAGAAAAAGGCCTTCCGCCGCTCCACGTAGGCCTCTCAACTCAAGGCATTGCAATACTGTTAGCCCTCTACTTCCTTATCTTCTGATTACTACGAATCATCTCGCGAATAGTATTCGCGAATATTCACGAATCGTAGTCACAAATTGAGCGGCCATTTGCGATAATTCGTGATTTCCATTCGTGATTTGATTCGTGTCACTTGCGGAAGTCTTTCACAAACTCCGCCAGGGTCACGGCGATCGGAATGGCAAGCAAAATTCCCCAAAAGCCAATAAGCTTTGCAGCAACAAGAAAGGCAATAATGATAATAACGGGGTTCAGTCCAATTGCTTTTGCCATGACAACCGGTACAAATAGGTGTTGTTGAAGTTGCTCGATAACTAGGTACACTAAAATCGCACCAAGTGCCAGCAGCGGAGATTGAAAAGAAATAAGCACCAAGGCTATGAGCCCCGCAGCTATGGGTCCTATGACCGGTATAATCTCCAACACTCCTGCCATCAAGGCAATGGTGAGAGCGTATTTTACTCCCATCAGCCAAAGCGCCAGGAACATAAGCGTTCCTACAAAAAGACCGAGCAGCAACTGTCCCTGGAACCATCTTCCAAGTCTTTTTTGCACCCGCTTCCATAAGTCCACGACATACTCTTCGTGTATTTGAGGTACGAACGACCGCAACAAATGCTCGATACCGTCTTTTTGAACAACCAGGTAAAACGAAATCACGATCACAAGGGTAAGCGAAAGCAGGCCACCAAAAAGGTTCGATGTAAAGGCAAAGATATTCGAGGTTCCAGCTGAAATATTGCCCTGAATAGTAGCCAAGAAGCCCACAATTTGCTCTTGGATATTTACCTGGGAAGGCACCTGTCCAAAAAATTGCTCAATACTTCTCAAAAGTTCACTATAGGCGGAAGGCAATTCCGAAGAAAGCTGACGGCTTTCAATAATAAGCGCGGGGAGTATTGTATAAAATACCGAGGTTAATATTACAAATCCCACGGCATATATGAGAAGTGCCGCAAGTAAGCGAGGTATTTTAATCTTGGCAAGAGCCTTCACTGCCGGCTCTAAACCAGAGGCAATAACCACTGCCAAAAACACACTTGCCAAAATCTGCCAAATCGAAAGCACGAAAGCAATCACAAGAAGAACAATGAAGACCCGTATGATGGATGATGTAGATATATCCAAAACTTGTTTTCCCATAGTAGTAACTCAACGCTCACGGATCAAGAGGTCTTTAGATCTCCCCCAATAACTCCTCGAACTTCTTACTCGCACTGAACGGCCCCACAAGAGTCAAATTCATCTTTTCTGGCACAAATATCTCCCTTGCAACCTGTTGGATGTCGGCGGGAGTTATTGCTTCGATTTGTTTTAGGATCTCTTCTGGAGAACGGATGTTACTTTCGAGTATCTCTTGGCCCCCCAAAAATTCGGCCACCTCGTCAGATGCTTCAAGGCCCAAGTAGGTTTTGCCGCGAATGTAGCTCTTGGCCTTCTTGAGCTCCGCCTCGGAGACTTTCTGCCGTTTCACCTTCCGATATTCTGCAATAATGGTCTGTATTGCCCTCTCTACTTTCGTGTTGTCAATTCCTGCGCGCGTAAACACGCTTCCTGTGTCGGTATCAGAATCTGCTATAGTCGAAACGTAGTACACAAGCCCTCTTCGTTCACGCACGCTGATAAACATCCGCGAACTCATTCCCCCGCCCAAAATTGTGGCGAGGAGTTGTGTAATGTATTTTTTAGGATCAAAAATATGAAACCCTCTTGTGCCGATGGAAATATGAGTCTGGTCGGTCTCTTTGGTATACAGTAGAACTGCGGGACAGCGCTGCATCACCACTACCCTATCCTTGTGATATGGCTTGCCTCTGCGAAGCGGTGAAAAGTACTTCTGAATCTCGCGGAGCGCTGAGCCGTCTTGTGTATTGCCCGCAACAACGATCACAACGTTATCCCCCACATACTGTCTATCAAAGTACTCAACAATATCTTTCCGTAAGATCCCGGCCATGGTTTCTTTTGTCCCCGCGATAGGCCACCCGGCGGGCTGATCGCCGTAGAGGAGTTCGCTCCAAAGCTCAAGGACCTTCCTCATAGGATTATCATTGTTCATATTGATCTCCTCAATAATCACCCCCCGTTCTCGACGGACTTCTTTAGGGTCGAATTTGGAATGGAGCACAATGTCTGACACCACATCAAGCGCAAGAGCAAAGTGGGCAGTATCTACCTTTACATAATACCCTGTAAACTCCTCGCCCGTAAACGCGTTGAATTCTCCACCAACGCCATCAAGAAGAGAGCTTATATCTACAGCCCTTGGCCGTTTCTCCGTACCCTTGAAAAACATGTGCTCCAAAAAATGGGAGACGCCGTTAATTTCTTTTGTCTCGTATTTTGAGCCGGTCCCAACCAAAACAAGCACGGTCACAGCCCTTGTGTTTGTCATCGGTGCGACAATTACTCTGGCACCATTTTTCAAAGTTACTTTTTGGTATTGAATGGACATCTTTTGGGTCACTATACCATAGTGGGGGAAAAATAAAAGAGTACCTGTAAAGTTGCACTTTTGAATGACTTGACACGGAGTTCTGGGTTGTCGCCCGCTTTCTCATAAGAATCGTGATGGTCACGGAAAAAAACAAAAAGCCCCGAGTGTTCGAGGCATACGTTATCTGTCGCTTTTTCTCGATGTTACTTGGTTTATAAGTACGCCAAGTATAGCGCCTAGCGTTGGCGCAACCCAATATACCCATTGATTCGTCCAATAGCCCGATACTGCCGCAGGTCCCAAGGCACGCGCGGGATTCATTGCGGCGCCGGTAAAAGGACCTCCCGCAAGGACATCAATAAAAACCGTACCGCCAATGGCAAGACCCGCTGCCCAAGGAGCAAATTTCTGCTCAATAGCAGTACGAAGAATAACGGAAACAAGGAGTGCCGTAAGGGCTACCTCTAAAAAGAACCATGATTTGATCGAAAGCAGACTTTCGGCGAACGTTGGGGTCCCAAGTTTTAGTGCGCGAACATCGCCTGCAACCGCTGAAGCACTCGCAGTGATGTCACTGACAACAAAGGCGTTGAGTAAAAATGCCGCAAGAAGAGCGCCGGCAAGCTGTGCTCCAGTGTAAAGGAGTCCTCTCGCCAATCCTATTTCCCCGCTTAAAAACATGGCGAACGTGACTGCGGGATTAAAGTGCCCGCCAGACACGGCGCCGTACGCAAACACCATCCATGCAATCGCGCCTCCGTGCGCAGCAGCTACCACCACTCGCGTTGAACCGTCATTGAGCAACCCCAGCGCTGCTGAAGCCATGAGCGACAAAATTCCTATCGTCACAAAGAAAAAGGTACCAATAAACTCCGCGAGGTACGGTCTGTGATCCCAAAGTATCTCACGTTCTTTCGCAAGAATAAAAAACGACATCACTGCTACCTCCTTGTAAAAGTACCTGTATCTTTTAATAAATACTATGTCTGCAACTTTACCAACAGAAGAGAAACGAGCTCCTCTATTTTGACTCGTTCCTGTTCCATAGTATCGCGATCGCGCACAGTTACTGATCCGTCCGTAAGGGTATCAAAATCAATGGTAACGCAAAATGGCGTGCCGGCTTCGTCTTGGCGGCGGTATCTACGGCCCACAGAACCTTGTTCATCGTATTCAGTCATGAAGTGGGGTCTTAGCATATCGAATATCTCTTTTGATTTTTTTACGAGCGCTTCTTTATTTTTCACAAGTGGAAAAACTGCGACTTTGACAGGCGCAAGGCGTTTGTGAAGCACGAGTACAAGCTCTTCGGCTTTTACAGATTCGGTCGTCGTTGTCCTACCGCCTTTTATCTGCTCTAGCGCGTCAAGCAAAAATACAAGCACACTTCTGTCCGCGCCAGCAGAGGTTTCGATAACATGCGGGTAGTATGTTTCTTTTGTCTTTTCGTCACTGTAGCGTAAGTCCTGCCCGCTAACCCTCGCGTGATTAGAGAGATCCCAATCTCCCCTGTCATGAATGCCTTCTATCTCCCTCCAGCCAAAGGGGAAATTGTATTCAATATCCACTGCCTTCCGCGCGTAATGGGCAAGTTCGCTTTTTTCATGCTCGCGGAAACGCACATTTTCTTTTTTGACGCCCAGATCCAAATACCACTGCATCCGCTCTTCTTTCCATTGGTCAAAAAACTTTTCAGCATCAACGGGTTTTACGAAGTATTCAAGCTCCATCTGTTCAAATTCACGTGTGCGATAAATAAAATTGCCGGGCGTTATTTCATTCCGAAACGCCTTGCCGATTTGCGCAATGCCGAAAGGAACTTTTACGCGCGAACTGTCCAAAACATTTTTATAATTCATAAAAATCCCTTGGGCGGTTTCCGCGCGAAGATAGCTCACCGTGCTTTCATCTTCAACCGGACCCACGTGAGTTTTCATCATTAAATTAAACTTTCGCGCTTCAGTAAGCTCACCCCCACAGGCAGGGCATTTTTCTTCTCCTTCTGCTCCACCCTCTGCCCGAGGTTTATCTGCCCGAAATCTCTCGTGGCACTTTTTGCACTCTACAAGCGGATCAGCAAAACCGGCCGAAAGATGGCCGGATGCTTCCCATACCTTGCTCGACATGAGAATTGCGGCATCTACCCCAACGATGTCTTCGCGCGTTTGCACAATAGAATGCCACCAAGCTTTTTTGATATTATTTTTTAATTCCACTCCAAGCGGTCCGTAATCATACACACTCCCAAAACCACCGTATAGCGAGGAGCTTGGGAAAATAAACCCCCTTCTCTTGGCTAATGATACTATAGTGTCTATTGAAACAGGCATAATTTTATCTTACGCAAATTTTCCCCCTTCGGCAAGCTCAGGGCAAGACCCTTCGGCAAGCACTCAATAAGCAACCTTTGACAACACTTTCATAAGGGTGTATACAAAGGGTGTATACATGGAAAGTCTGCTAAGCCCTTATCGGGTCGCAAACAGCTTAGCTCATTTCCAAAATATAAGATGAGTAAGATGTAAAAAAGGAGGTGAGGCGAAGTGACTGAGAAGCCAGTAGTTCTCTTCGTGGGAACCCACATGGACGACATCGAGCTTGGGTGCGGAGGTACAATCCAGGCATTCGTCCGCAAGGGATTTGGAGTCGTTGGAGTGGTCATCAGTACTGATCCAAAAAGGGAGAAGGTCTCGCGCAAGTCTGCAGAACTCCTGGGATACGAGCTGGTACTCGGGGGCCTCAAAGAAAGCGACATTACGGTCGAGGCTGCCCACCGCCTCGTGGACGAAACAGTGCGGAGTCGCCATCCGCTCGTCGTATTTGGGCCCACCCAAAAGGATGACCATCACCACCATGTGCTGGTGAGCACGGGGACAGATTCCGCGGCAAGGAGAGCGGCGAATCTTCTCCACTACTGCGGACCACTTCGCAAACACGAGTTTGCCCCAAATGTGTTCTTCACTTTCACAGAGGAGGAGCACCAAAAGAAGGGCCAAGCTCTCACGATGATTGGGGAGGCCTATGGTCCAACCCGGTATTTCACCGAGCATTACTCTATGGAGAGCGCTTGGTTGGGACAGCGCGTATACGAATACGAGCAGCGCGACGAAGCCCCTTATCTAGTAAGACCGGATGGGGAAAAATGGATTCCGTTTGCCGAAGGATTCGAAGCTCGGCGCCTCCGGGACCCATCCTTTATCCTTTCATAGCATCCGATTTCTCAAGGGAGCCATCTTGACTCCCTTTTTTATGAAATTATTTTATTGATAAAAACGCGGTCAAACCAAAGTAGAAATGTCATAGTTCTTCCAAAATAAAAATGTCATGCTACCCCGTTTTTTATGGACATCACGCCATGAAACCGCACTTAGAAGTAA
>Ga0213870_1001334_pt1 | contig 11184 bp, 12 predicted proteins | sample WICALVC2017_Meta_FD_160119 | JGI IMG/M metagenome (GOLD analysis project Ga0213870, IMG submission 160119) | Freshwater microbial communities from subterranean cave lake in Wind Cave National Park, South Dakota, United States - WICALVC2017 | ecosystem: Environmental > Aquatic > Deep subsurface >... | reverse complement strand
TTTTGTCGTTTAGTTGCATGTTATTACCCTCTCTCTTTAAATAGTGTTCTAAGCTGTTGCTCATGCTCGATAATTTTTTCTTTTTGGCCATCTAATCGCTTGTCATGCTCTTTCAGCTCGATGTGAATTTCTGCACGGTCTTTTTCTGACAACATTAGTTTCTCGCTAAATGTTTTTAGCTGATAAATGATATCTTTTAAATTGCTGTTAATGCTTTGTATACCTTTGTACATGCTAAAAAAAGAGCCCCCGACCAAAGCGATCAGGAACCACCAATCTTTTATAAATCTAAAAAATTCAATTGCCCACAAACTCATCACTCCCCTACGATATTATCAACACAAATAAGCCTGCCTCAATGAGAGGGCAAGCGACTATTAGGCAGTATTTCCACATTTTAAGCCTCCGTTTTAGTGGATTTTTCTAGCTCGTCAATCCGTTCTTTTAGATAAGCGATAATGCTGTTGGTATCTTCTTCCCAGATGCCTTTTTGAAGGTTGTATTTCGGATAAATTAAGTCGTCAGTCGGACCTGACAATAATACGCCTTGCCCAAACGGCAATCCTTCTGGCACCTCAAAGGTGCGGTAAAACTTGCCGTCCTCTAATTTAAAATCACTTGGTAAATATACTTTAATCATTGATTATCCCTCCTATGCGATACGTGTCCAAATATATTTTGTTTTATACGGTTGTAAATTTTCCATTGGCGCATTTCTCGGCAACATGCCTGTATCATAAGGCGTTGACGTAATAAAAGTACCGTTGTTCACGTTACCACCCTTCCACTCACCGTATGATACAGTACCGCCTGTCCATTTCTTCTGATAAATCGCCCCGTCGGGTAGATTATTTAGAGATATCGTTGTGCCTTTCTGTCCTCCTGTTTTACCAACAGTATCAAAATCGCTATCGTTAGGATTGACTCCAACCGCTACATAGCCTTGCATGTCTTGTACCCACGTTGTTTCAGTTCCGCCTATTAAATAGGTACTTGGGTTTCGTGAATCTGTTGTTGTAATACTTGAGCCAACTGGATGACAAAAATTCATCAAGCTCTGATTATTCATCCAAATCATGCCGCCAACTTGCAAAACGCCTTTACCTGGTTCGGCATATTTTCCCACGCCCAACGCTTCGTTGCGATATTTGTCCATTAACACGCTATCGGTTGGGATTATGTCTTGTATCACCGCTGGTGTAGATGCGCTAATAGTATCTGTCACCGTCACCCGTATATCGTACGAGTCTAAAATTGAGTAACCCGTTAAATTAAAATTACCACTTGTGTTTGTCTCTGTTTTGACCGTCTGCCAAGCGGTATCACTTGTTTTTTTAATTTCGGTTTTGACGGTATATGTGTTTTTTTCGGTCGTGCCATTTTTGATACTCGACACCGATACACTCTTTTTAACTTGTATCGTCGTCATGGTTCCGTCGCCCGCAGCGATTCGCAAAGCTGAAAAGTTTAGCAAACTCGGCGCCGAATACGCCAAAATATTAAGGTTGACGGTCGTCGTAGCGGTTCTGCCACGACTATCCTTGACTGTTACTTTTACAGGTATCAAGCCAGCACCAAAGTCATACGTTTGCAATGATATATCGGTTAAATAGCCGTTATTGGTAACCGTGGTACCTTTAATCTCGAATTTGTACTCAACTATCGTAGAGCCGTAGATGCCTGACGCATCCACACTCATACGTGGAACTGAGTACCCGTTGACCAGTATTTGGTCAGAACCTGTGATAGCTTTAATTGCATTGTTTTGATCTTTGTATGTTGCACCAGCAATTGACGGTTTTATATTATCGGGAATCGTCATTCGAATCGATTTTTTGGTTTCCCCTATTTTCGTATTACCGTTCCATGTCTCGATAATGAATGAGCCGTCACCATATGTCTGAGTGATTATCTGGTCTGCCCAATCTTTTGATTGGCACTGAAAATCATAGTTAGAACCGACCGGCATAGCCCCATTGGCAAGTAATTTTTTATTGCCGAAAGCTATATAAAGACGGGCGTTAAAGCCACTACCGTTATCCAATACCTTAATTGTGAAATTAGTGTCCATAACAGTACTTGGCGAACTCGTTATGAAATCATATGCTCTCGGAATTTTATTTAGTGACCCACTGCCTCTAGCTGATAGGGTACCGACAATACTGTTTGATATACTAGCACTATAAGAAAATGATTTATTACCGTCCGGATCATGCGGTACACGAATAGTTCGTGAGTAAATATAATACTTTGTTTCATTGCCACCCAACGAAAAACCGCCAAGGACTCTATGATCTCCATTGCCATTAATTTCTATCCAGATGTCTGTATCGTAACTATTGAACCAAGTATCGCCTCTTATACTTCGCATGCTGACGTAAACAGTAACATCAGAGTAATTCCCAGCAATATTTTGCGTTGCAGTCCATGAAATGAAAATGCCATATCCCGGATATCTGCCATTGTGTACCCAATTGCCAATATCTCCATTTAAAGCCATTCACTCACCTCCTTACGTTGCTATCCAACGCGTAACTGTGTGGTCTTTATTAAGTGCTTCTTCTTTATGTGAGCCAATCTGCATGCCTTGCGTGACGATACCACGCTGAATCATAAACGATTGACCGCTAAAGTAAGCTACTTCTTCACCGCTGTTGATGAAGCTCATGCGATTATTTTTAACCAAAAACTTAGTCGTAGACTTGGCATTTGCAATGGAAAAACCTTCTTCGCCAGCGGTCATCCATGTGTCGATGAAGTTCCAACGTGCAATCTTAGCGCCTAGTTCGTTGACCATGCCAACAATACGTTGTTCAAGTGCATTTAGATCAGCAGCTGCCTTGCCAGAATCCGGGTCAGTGTATGCTGTAATCATGTCTAACGCCTTTTGAGCAATCGTGTTGATTTCTGCCGCTTCTTCTTTTGTTAATCGATTGGCTATATCTTCAAAAATTTGGTTTTTATCTTCTTGATATTGACCATTATCCACTTTGGTATTCAGACCTAATGTAGCGTTTAAATCTGCCCATTCTGGATTCATGGTATATGTGTACTTCGTCCAATCATCATACGGCAAAGCAGCAGTCCCCACATATTTCGGTATTGCGCCCAATGGGTCTTCACTTGGTGCTGGTGTCCACGGTGTTGGTATGTTCATGGTGTTGGCGAGTTCGAGTTTGAGTTTCGAATATGGTAAAACAGCTGGCTCAGTTAGAGTTCCTTGGTTCACGAAAGCCATTGTTATATTTCCATCGGTTGCGCTTGATGGGACTGTCCCTGTTACAGAACTAATCCCAGAAGTCCCTTTTGGTACGATATTACCGAAAAGAGGACGGGAATTATTCCAAAATTGAACTCGTAAATCGTAAGGTGCATTTTCAATGTATGCTTGAAGGGTTATTTTCTTATCTACGAATTTTACAGCTTTGCTCCATCCATACTTGATAATGAAGCTAAGCGTTTTATCGGTACTTAATTCTGACGAAGTCCCTGTTAGTAGATTCTCCCCATACGGCATCAAACTAAACCCTTCACCATTCAGCCCCTGTGCATAGCTAGTCCACGGCTTGCGCTCTGGGTTTGGTTCCCAAGTAAAGTCTGACGGATTGGTAGAATCTTTGAGAGAGCGACCGATGTAGCGTGGGACTGCGTTGTCGTAGTCTTTTGCCAACTCGTCTTGTGTAGGTTCCGGCTTAACTCTCGTAAACCTATCCGTTCCATCTGGTGACCATGCGTAGGCTATAAATTGTTCACCGTGAGAAGCAATTTCTTTTTTTTCGTCGTCTGTTAAATCACCGAATTTGCCATCATCCACATTAAATACCGTTACGTCTTGCGTTGCTCGTTCCTTGCCATTTGTATCAATTACAATCGCTTTGTACACGGCTTTAGCATTAATATTACTTGCTTGCACCTCTAACGTGTACCCCGTTTTAACCCACACATCATCTTTGTACCAGCGTACTGTTACATCAGGCGTAATCACTTGCGTACCGTTGTAGACGATAGCTGATAGCGTGGTTTCGCCCTCGCTGTTTTTAAAGGTTACACCATTGTCCGACACAAGGCTTAATGTGTATGGCTTGGTTTGCTCGATTAAGGCATTGACACGGTCTAATAGCGATTGGTCAACCTCGGATTCCAGTTCTTTTACATTGCTAAACGTTGTCTTTTCTTCTGCGAGATTATCTGGCTTTCGGACTTTACCTGTTACACGCGCTTCTAGATACAATGTTGGCTTGTACCCTTCATCTGCAATTCTAACTGTATCGCCTATTTTTGCTTTGATGTTTCCTTCAATTTCCCATGTAACTTTTGGTACACTGTTGGCTTTTAATTGGGAGAGCATATATCCGTATAATGCTTCAGCCGAACTATATTCCGTTTCACCTGCATTATTGACGGTCCATCGATCGCTCCCTTTTACAGTAGATGGAAATTGCAATCTAGCTTGTACCGCATAGATTTTAGTCACGTCAGGAAAATCAGTCGTTGCTTTAGAAACAGTCTTATATAAAACAAGCCCGTCCTCATCTTTCACTTCGCGGTCAATTGATGCAATTGTTAAGCCATCCTTACCAGTTGCAATGATTGCGGTATACAATCCCGTTTTATCTTCAGTTTTTTTGATGGTCTTAATTTCTTCCCCAAAGTAAAACGTCTCATTCCTTCTGTCATTGCCTAACCCTTGATAGGTATCATCGTGTTTGTGATACACATTTATAACGATTTGTTTCAAACTACCATCATCATTTAGTCTTGTTACGAATGCAATTTCAGCACCAAATACGTTGGCCAAGCTGTACAACCGAGCCAATTTTTTATCCGTTCCTGTCCACTCATAACTAATTTTTTTATCAGATACTTCATTAATGCCAATAGTCAGTACTTTCTCAAAATCGATTACGTTAAGATATTCAACGAACGTCATGGCTTTTGGAGCCTTGTATGGGCCGATTGTCTCATTGTTGTATTCTAATCCAATTGACCAAGCGGTTACCGATAGATAATACTCGTCTTGCTCAACAATCATGCATGTGAGCCAATATTCTTCATCATCGTAAATAAATGATAGATTTTTCCCAGTCGTGATTAATTTATAAGACATCTCATCTTTGACCATACTAAAAGACAAGACCGTAGCCTTGCCTTTAAGGAAATCTTCAATTGATAAATCATAGTATGTATCATCTAGGACATCTAACACAGCGTCATTTTGGTCACGAATATAAATTCTCATAGATACACCTCATTTATATACGCTTTTGCGGTTGGAGCGGGATTGCTAAAATCACTAAACGCAATCTGTACCTTTGTTTCTCCCGGTGGAATTTTAAAGTACTTACTGCCTATTATCTCATCAGACAGACGTAGCATACCGTTGTAGTAAGGCTTTTTTTCTTGCCCATAAATGGTAATTTTGCTTTTGTCTTCATATCGATTCACGATATCACGTTGATAGGCGTTTTTCAGGTCTGCAACAATGATATCTCGTATACCCATTCTTGATACCATTTGGTTTGTAGAATTACGACCCTTGAACTGTCCTTCAAAATATTGGATTCTTTTAATTTTCTTGTTTTTCGACGATTCAGGTAACAGGAACGAATAATATGTTCCATACCAGAAAAATCTAACAGCTCCATTCTCGATTTTCATATCAAACATATTCGAGTTTTTTAAACGTGACTCTGTCCCATACGGATTGTCTTTCAGCCAATACGAAGGAGTAAACGGTATTGTTTTTACGTGCCCAGAAGGCGTACCAAATATTACGTTGGCACGATTGCCAACTTTATCTGTTTTAATCGTATCCATAGTTGCTAAAACGCTGTTATCTTCAGCGACAAACGCTAAAGTAGATAGCCCTGTCTGCCCCATAAGTCCTGTTTCAAACCATAAACGAGCCCACAAATAAAGATTTGTTACAGGCGTGTCGAATACCAATTCCCGAGCAGCACCATAATACCCTTTGGTAGTTGATGGATTTAGATTAGACAATGACCCCATCCATGCACCAAATTCAGGGTACGATTCCATCGTGCCACTAATGTCTTTTTGTGGATTTTCATACCAGGTGGTTGGTTTCGTCCAATTTGAATAATCAGTAGTGTTTCGTGATAGGATCACTTGTTTATACGCAGTTTCTGTATCTGCCTCATCTACTTTTCCAAGTTGTATCACACCATATTCCGATACAATACCGATATAGCCATTTTCATGATTCATTGTGATATCATAATCTACCGTTGCCCATTCTGTACCATTGTTGACCAACGTTGCTTCCAGTACGCCGTCGGAATTGAGAGTGAAGGGTTGTGCTTGTTTAACAATGGAATGTGCTAAGCCATCTGGAACGAGGAAAGTTAGGGTACCGATGCCTTTTATTTTGATCTCTTCAAAATCAAGTGAACCACTAGGGACAGCTAAGAAATATCGATTGGGAAAATAACCAATGACTAATTTTTTTGGTTCTTGTACATTTAGTATTTTTTGCAATACGTCGTAAGAATTTGTTGTGTCATCATTGATAAAAAAAGGAATTTTTATCTGTTTTATTTTCTTAGCAGTATACACAAAGTTACTGCCGGTATTTGCTCCGCTTTTTTCTTTTACTACTGGTTCATAATCTGCCCCATTTAGTGCTGTAAAACCTTTTGTTACCGTTAATAATTCACTCAAATCGTAATCATTAAAACTAATACTAACCAACTTCTCACCCCCTACCATAGATTGAGTTTAATAATTGATTTCTTTTGTTTTGCTCATCCGTTATTGGCGTAGCAAGCGTTCGGGACATTTCCTTTTTATCCATTTGATTTGATACTATGATAGGTCGTGCTGACAATTTATCGACAATGCTCAGCAAATCAATTGTTTGATTATTTGAGTTATCCGCATTAAATTTGAATCGATTTAGATCATCAACTAGCTGACTACTCAAAAGACTTTGTGTATTATCAACAGCTAAGTTCATTTGCAAACTATCTGACAAAGCATCGCCCATGTCTGCTACCGTTGATTGAACATTTTTGAATTGTTGTTGTAATCCACCATCTAAGCCGTCCATGATTGCTTTACCTGCAGGAATCAGTAACTTCTTGTCGTATGAAATAGGTCCCTTATGTTCCTTAATCCAGCTTGCAATACCACCAACGAAACTTTTCACTCCTTCCCAAGCAGATTTTAATCCACCTAGAAAACCGTTCATGATTGCTGCACCAGCTCCACTTAAATCAATGTTACCTAATCCACTAAATGCTGATTTAATTTGCCCAATAAAGCCCGCAATACTGCCGACCGCTCCAGAAATTACTGATACAATGCCTCTCCAGACACCACTCAATGCAGAACCTAATGCTGATCCAGCACCGCCTAACGAAGTAAAGAAGCTACGTATAGATGAAATGACTCCACCAATTGCTGAACCTGCAGTTGAAATTGCATTTTTTATATTAGACCATGCACTACTCATTATTCCGCTCAAACCACTTCCAGCACTGCCCATATTTGCGAACAGTCCGATAGCAGTTCCTATCCATTGAGCAACTGTCTGCAAAACTGGTGCAATTTTTTGAAAAACACCAACTAAAAAATCAACAACAGGAGTCAATGCTTGAATAATGATTTTGATTGCATCGAACGTAGCCGATACACCCATCAAAATACCTTTGAGTACGCCACCTAAAAATGCCCCCAACACTTGAAACGCTGGCATCAGTGCACCAGACAACGTTGTCAGTAACGGTTGAGCTGCATTCCACATGCCAACCAACGAACTCACAACACCATCGAATGCCGGTTTAACGATTGCTGCCATTGTACTGATACCCGCTTGCAAAGCTGGCAAAATATTACTGATTAATGCTTGTATGCCGCTAAAATCAAGACGAGAAAATCCATTAATGAGCGTCTCGATAAATGGCGAAACTGACGAAACAATCGTTTGAAATAATCCTGGTATTTGACTAAATGCCGTTTGAAAACCTTGAATGATAGGTGAAATCACTGTTTGAATTTTACTCAATATACCAGATGCTCCGCCGCTTATTCCGATACCAAGACTGTTCATCAAGTCGGTACCTGCACTTAAAAATTGAGGTGCAGCAGCTTGAAAAAAGGTTGAAATTGCTCCCGGCAAACCTTTGATTACATTTGTCACCATCGGAATGAGATTGCCAAATAAAAATGTAGACGTTGTTTCTGCTAGTGCATTTAAGGCTGGCTTGATATCTTGACCTAGTGATAAACCACCCAAGACGTTGGACCATGATGATTTCATCGAAGCAAACGACCCGCTAAATGTGCTCGCGGCTTCTTTAGCTGTCGTCCCAGTGATATCAAGTTCCTTTTGTACAACATGAATAGCACTGTACACATCATTTAGATTACTCATATCATACTTCACGCCAGACAATTTACTTGCATCATCTAGCAAGCGTTTCATTTCTTCTTTTGTTCCGCCATATCCAAGCTTGAGGTTGTCCAACATGGTGTAATTCTGCTTAGCAAACCCTTGATACGCATTTTGAATGTCACCCATGTTTGTACCCATTTTATTTGCGTTGTCTGACATATCCACCATAGCCATATTTGCAACATCAGCTGCCTTAGCGGTATCACCACCAAGCGATTGCAATAAACTAGCACTAAAGCTTGTGACATTTTCCATGTAGTCGTTCGCGGACAACCCTGATGTCTTATACGCTTCATTTGCATATTTTTTTACTTTGTCTGCGCTACCTTTGAACAGCGTTTCGATACCACCGAGTGACTGTTGAAGTGCTGCCCCTTCGGATATCGATGCTGATATACCTTGCGTGATTAATTGTCCAATTTTAGCAGCAGCAATAATTCCGGCCAACTTTACAACAAGATTGCCGCCAAGTAAACTCCCTGCACTATCTCCTGCAGCTGAAGCCTCTCCGTTTAACTGGTTTTGTATTGAACCTTGTATACCTCTTGCTGAAGGCATAATTTGTACATACGCTTGTCCTAATTGTGTTGCCATTAGTTTGTTTCACCTCCCGCCAAAATGCGTGCTCGCATTTGTTCAAACTCCTCGCCAGAATGAAACGCCAATTGATTGCTTTGCTTTTTAGGCTCTGTTAGCATTTCTAAAATTGATTTAGGTTTATTGCGACCTTTCGCACCATCTTTTGTTTTTGACCATAAGAGGTAACTCAACTTGTCGCTAATGCCTGCAAGCAAGAGCCTATCAAAATCAATTGGCTGATTACTAATCTTTTTTTTGATCCTTGAGTTATCTCTTAAACCCAAAGAAAAGACAGCTACCTTTGATGCTGGTAACTGTCTGTGATCATAGATGTGATACGTCTCCGCCAAATCGCATATAAGAGCATCTTCATCTAGTTTAATCATCCCGGAGAGGGCTACGAGTTTTTTATTTGGTTCACATTTGTAAAAATGTCTTGAATCTCATTCATCATTTTTTGAGTAGATACTCTGTTATCTACGCGGCAATGTTCTTTTAATTTTGTTGTTTGCTCTTTGCCAAGCAACATAGTAACAACTTTCGACAAATTAAGCGGATTGTCTTCGAGTCCGCCTAGAGCTTCAACTAATTCGTAATCATCAATGATGTCCTCACTTATCTCAAAAGCGAAGCCACTGGTTGTTTTTCCCTGCAACATAATTAAACACCGCTTCCTGTAGATGGTTTGCTAATATATTCATAATGCGTATTTCCATCAGTATCTGGAATGGCTGTCCATGTTGTTTCATAGCCAATCGCATCTGAGTCCCCATATGTGATATCACCGATTTCGGATACTTTCGCACTAGGTAAAACCACTCGTTTCAAAATGCCGCCTTTTAGCACCATATCCACAACGATCACGTGTTCTTTTAGTTCGGCGGAATTAGCTTTGATGGTAATTCCTGTTTCTATGGTACCCGATACGTTGTCTTCTCCATAAATTTCTTTTAATACGTCAACATTTGTTGCTTCAATCAATGTAGATGTGAAGGTATCTTCTTTTTCCGTTTGAACCGAAGCCACTGTATCGCCACCCCATGCTTTGATATTTTCGGATGACGGTGAATTTGAATTTTTCATACCATCTTCTGAAATATACCCTAAGCTTTTAAATTCAGCTGCTAAGGCTGTTGTAGCATCCGTTGGTAACGTTGTTGCTAATGGTGCTGAATAAATCGCTCCGCCAACCTTTGGCTTTGCTGTTGATACATTTTTTGCATCCTGTGTCATGCGTGTTCCCTCCTAATAATGATTAATGTCAAATACCGCTTGATAGCGATACCGTTTTGTTTCTGTGTCTGTAAAATTGTAGTCGCTGTTCAATCGTATACTGCTAATTTCATCAAGTTCAATCATGTTTTCAATGACTTGTTTTAATTCGTCATTCAGTTTCGCGGCTTCGTACATCGATTCTGCATAGCTTTGAAACGCAAACGTTGCAGAAGGCAAGTAATTATTTTTTGAACTACTTGTTTTTTCAAAAATGACAAATCTGTTTGGCTCATTGTTTTGATGCTCTAAAAAAGACGGTACAGACAAATGGTCAGTCAGATAATTCAAAATCACTAACTCAATCATTTACCGCACCGCCTTCAGCAATGTGTTATTTTTCATGTTATCGCGTTTTGCTTTAAAGCTAGTAGCTTTGACTGTAGCAACCGCACGAGAACCTGCAACAAACTGTTCTTGTTCGTAGCCATCGCCACAGCGATTGCGTATTGTAGTTGCGTGTTCTTCTAATACGTTTTGCATTTCAGCACTTTTTAACAACTGTCCTACGCCTTTACTATTTAACTTAAATTTTACTTTAGCCATAACGTTCCACCATCACTTTCTTGTTCCAATCCAGTGGAATCATATCCTCAATACCTTCTGTTACAAAACCAAATGTACGCCATTTTTGACCAAAAAAACGTACTTCCTTATCTTCCCATTCGTGCGTATCACCTTTTGGAATAGCAAGCGTATAGACAGCGACTTTACCTGTTAACGACATTTGATTGGTTATGTCATCAGTTGTGGAAGGCGCTACGATTACATTATCAACCGTTACCTCAATATCTTTTACAACTGGTGCTCCAAATGGGTCAACTGACATAACTTGCTTATCAATAAGGGTAATTGGTATTCCATGTATCTTCCCCATAGATATTGATCCCCCCTATTTTTTGTCGTTTCAGTCCTAA
>Ga0213870_1001333_pt1 | contig 11185 bp, 8 predicted proteins | sample WICALVC2017_Meta_FD_160119 | JGI IMG/M metagenome (GOLD analysis project Ga0213870, IMG submission 160119) | Freshwater microbial communities from subterranean cave lake in Wind Cave National Park, South Dakota, United States - WICALVC2017 | ecosystem: Environmental > Aquatic > Deep subsurface >... | reverse complement strand
CAGAGCACGTACGCCTACACCTACGGTCAGGCCACGTACTACGGCCAGAGCACGTACTACGGCCAGAGTACGTACGCCTACTCCTACGGCGAGGCTGCGTACTACACCTACGGCCAGACCGCGTACTACGCCTACGGCCAGGGCACGTACTACTCCTACGGCCAGAGCACGTACGCCTACTCCTACGGCCAGAGCGCGTACGTCTACGCCTACGGTCAGGCGACGTACTACTTCTACGGCCAGGCCGGATACTACACCTACGGCCAGGCCACGTATAGCCCATATTGATTGCTCCTACGGCCAGAGCACGTACTTACGCTACGGTCAGGCCACGTACCAAACCTACTCCAAAGTTATTAAAGTTATTATTGATAGGGGTGAAAAAAAGGAAACAGTTTTTGATCTTGTGTTCTTTTTTCTGTCGGCTGCTTGCCTCTCTACAGCCCGCACTGAGATAGCTCCTGGAGACTGCAGCCCAGCACATCCCAAAAAGGTTGGGGTGACCGCAATCCTTTTACGCACAGTTCTCTTGTTTGACCCTCCAGATGCTCGCACCATGCGAGGTCGAGGGCCTCTCCCTCGTTTTCAAGCACCCATGCCGCGCTTGCGTAGCAATAATTTAATTCAGCTGGAATTTCCTCGTTCACTTCGTCACACAGTTTGAGGAGATTTTCACCGTTGGGCTTGTATGAGAACCACTTTGGGTACAGGCGAGAACCAATGGTATAACAGGCAGTCTTTCCCCTGTCGGTCTTGTTTTTGCATAGCTGAAAAAAGTTTTCTCCGTTAGATTGAATAAACTGTTCATGCACAAGTCCGTAGGCGCAGTGATAAAAACGGTCGTTGTCTTGTAATTCATCGCAAAGCGCAACGCTTTTTTCAAAGTTTTCAGTGTTGCTTTGATAAAAATGCCCTATATTATGATAACATCCTGGTATTTCATGTATGGGGCAGACGCTCTCTAAAAAAGCTACCAATTTCCCTACGTCTAAAGGAGCATATTTCCCCCATTCTTCAGAAATCCCATGGTAGTATGGATGTATACAATTACTTGGCGCGCATATCTCCTTTACTTTTTCCAAGTCATAGTCAGAGACTATGAGCATCGCTCTTCCTATGGCGTGCTGTTTTAAATGAGAATCATAGCCTGATGCGTATTGAGCAAGCTCTTCCAGGCCTATGCCTTTTCGCATCGCCTCGAGCGCGGCGTCTTTGTGACAGTTGTCTCTCTCGCTCTTATCTTCAAGTGTTTCGCATCGCAAAAAGATGTTTTCATCTGGAGCGGGTTTACCAGCAGAAGTTTTAACGTTGGTAGGTTGATCTGCCGAAGTTCTAACGTAGATGGGAGGTGTTGAATAAAAAAAAGTAAAAAAAATAGCTGCTACGCCTATGAGGGCTATCGCGATCGTGGTTTTTCTTTGGGTCATGTACGTAGTATACTCTATACAGCATACAACGCGATGGGAAAAGTTACGACAATCATTCTCCTCTTGTTTTTCGCTCTTTTTTTTATTGTTTTAATGGAGCGAGTAAATCCCGCCAGAGACATCGTCTCTCGCGGGGATTCGCATCTCTGTAAAGACTGTAATGTTATACTCGTCACTCTCACCAATCTTCGCTACGCGCATCTGTCGCAAAACGGTTATTTTCGCCCCACATCTCCAAACTTGGACGCGCTTGCCAAGGAAAGCATTGTTTTTGATAATGCTTTTTCTCATTCGAGCTGGACTTTGCCCGAAGCAATGTCTCTCTATACATCGCTCTATCCGTTTCAGCACAAAGTTATGGATAGATATCTGGGGAGTACACTCGCAAAAGATATCCCCACCTTGGTAGATGTTCTCAACGCCAATGGCTATAAGACCGCCGCGTTCACCGGCGGATTTGATTACAATCCGGCATTCGGGCTTATGGATAGGTTTTCAGAACATCAGGAATGCCAAGAGGGGCCCGTGCAGGTTGACGACTACGGAAAGCTTACCTGTGTTATTCCCAAAGCGCTCGATTGGATAAAAAACAACCCTGCGAGAAAATTTTTTGTCCATATTCAGGGGTTTGACGCTCATTGTCCTTTTAGCGGGGCGAGTGGCGCGATGTACGATAAAGATTACAAAGGAACAGTGGATTACAGCAGGTGTTTGTGGACCTTTGATAGGACAGAACCGCAGACCATAGATGGTAAAATGTATTACCCCGTGTATTCGCCAATAACCGAAGGGAAGATGTCGGTTCTTCTTGGCGAAGAGGATATAAATCATCTGGTCGCGCTGTACGACGAGAGTATCACATTAAGCGACGCGCTCATCGGCTCTTTTCTTGAAGAAGTAGAGAGTATGGGCTTGAACAATAACACCATTATCATTTTTACTTCGGAGCACGGAGATATGTTCGGCAAACATGGACGTTTCATGAGGGGCGGCCCTCTCCGAGGCACATTTTATGATGATGTTTTGCATATCCCCCTTTTTATCAAGCATCCAAAAGTAAGCCCCACTCGTCTTGACGGGCTTGTTGAGCAGATCGATATTGCGCCAACGCTTCTTGATTTTCTTTCTCTTCCAAAAGAACCCTTTTTCTATGGGGAAAGCATCGTCCCTCTCATTACGGAAGGCAAAGAGATACATGAATACATATTCGGAGGTTCGGAATATCACCCACAAGCGGACAACCCTTACTTTACCGAAAGTACAAGGGTAGAGGCAGTAAGATCCAAGAAGTTCAAGCTTATAAAGGAAACCCTGCTTGGTCAGAATAATTCATCTCCCATGGTAGAGTTGTATGATATGATAAACGACAAGGGAGAACTGCGTAACCTTTCCGCAACAATACCGGGCCAGCAAACAAAATTCAAAAAATTTTTCGAGAAGTTTGGATTCAACCCCATTTTTTTGTCTGAAGAAGAAAAAATTTTAAATGATTTAGAATCGCGCCTATCTATTTGGTCACAAAATTTGCGTTCAGAGAAAGTCCAATACTGATGCGGAGAAATTATAAAAAATTATCAATCATTTTTTTTCTTATGTTCGGCAGTGCCGTTGGGTTTTGGTATGTTTTCTTGCTGTCTCAAAATAGAGAAGGGGGCAAAGGAACTAATGACATCACATGCAAAGACTGTAACGTCATTATGATTTCCCTGTCTAACGTGTCAGCCGAGCATATGAGTTTATATGGCTATGAGCGCTTGACCACTCCCAATTTAGACAAGTGGGCGCGAGACTCCATAGTTTTTACAAACGCCTTTACCCAAACCTCCTGGACCTTGCCTGTGGCAACTTCGTTGTTTACGTCTTTGTATCCCTACAGCCACAAGATGACGGATAGATTTATTGGTAACGTGCTGGACGAAGAAATACAACCCCCGCGTTTATTGACGCTGGGCGAAGAGATTCAAACCCTGCCGGAAATATTGAGGGATCAGGGATACAAGACAGCCGCTTTTGTAGGGGGCCTTGATTACAGCAACCAGTTTGGACATATGCGCGGATTTGAGGAGTTTTGGGAAGCGGCCAATCTTTCAACCGCTATAGAATTTGCAGGTTTCGGCCTCACCTTAGACAAAGCTTCAAACTGGTTACAAGAAAATAAAAAGAGGCGATTTTTCCTTTTTGTTCACGGGTACGATACTCATTGCCCTTTTGACCCCCCAGAAAAAATAAAGGGAACCTTTTCGGCAGTAGAAGGCAAAAACATTACAGTAGATAACAAGCTTTGCTTACGAGGATTTAAAGACTCAGAAAGCGAAAACTATGAAGCTTATTACTACAGACAAGGACCGCAAAAGGTTATTTTAACCGCAGACGACATCAGGTACTTAGAAAATCTTTATGACGAGGAGATTTTATCCGTAGATGAGTTGGTGGGTAGTTTTTTGGAAGACTTAGATGAAGCAATCCTTGAGAATACAATCGTTGTCATTTTTTCCGATCACGGAGAAATGTTTGCAAAACACGGCAGATTCGGCAGGGCTGGCGCAGTCAGGGGAACTTTGTATGATGATGTAGTCCATGTTCCGCTCGTTATGAAGGTGCCAAAGCAACAAGGGAAACGGGTGGGAGGCTTGGTTCAAATTATTGATGCGATGCCGACTCTGTTAGATGTATTAGATATACCCAAACCAGCGCAGGCGCAAGGGAAAAGTTTAGTTTCTCTCGCGAAGGAAAAAAAGGAGGATATCAATCAATACGTATTTGCCGGATCAGAATTCGGTTTGGTAGAAGGGCGTAATTTTTCTTTGCAGGTATATGCCTGGCAGAGTATAAATGAGTCCGTCCGGACGAAAGAGTGGAAATTAATCCACGAAACAATACTTGACGAGGGGGGAGGAGTAAAGGAAGATACGTACGAGTTATACAACCTGAAAGAAGATCCAGACGAATTGCGCAATGTCGCAGAGCAGCAGCCCGCGGAAACTTCGGAGTTAAAAAGAATACTAAAATCTTGGGCGGATGCGGCTAAAAGTTACGATGTAAAAAACGTATCGTCTCCCAAGTCATTGCCCCAGGGGATCATTGATGCCGCAAAAGAACATGGATATTGGTAGAAAAAACGCAAAATTTTTTGGAGCTTTCTCTTTACTTATTTTAGTTGGCGTGACAACGAAAGAGTTGAACGTGAACGATATGCTCGACTAGAGGGAAGAAAGCCAGTGTCCTAGCACCTCTCCCGGCAGGATTATCCTGCCGGGTTTTTTATTCGCCCCCTCTAATTTTCATATTGTGTACTTTAGTTTTAGGAAATATGATGAAGGAGTATGAGACCGCAAGCAATGCGGAAAGGGAATATGAACAAATACCTCATGATAATAGGCATTACCCTCGTTCTTGTGGCAGGACTCTTCCGGGCCCAACTTTCTTATCACGGTATTGACTCCATGCCAAGCGAGGCGCCCCAAACCTACTACAGTTCCCAAGGTCTTTTGATGGAGAGTATAAACCACCAAGGAAGGGGTGCTTCTGAAAACAGGCCATTTTCAAGGGAAGAAGGCGATGCCTTTGGTCTAGATAAACATAGAGATTTTTCCGCGCTCGATTTTATGGGTCCATTTTTACGAAGTTCGGCTATTGCTTCGGGAGATTTTAACAATGATGGTTGGCAAGACATTGTGCTTGGGGACAAGAAAGGTATTTTGTTATACAGAAACCTAGGGACAAGCAGGTTTGCCCTACAAGAGATTACCATACCCCAGATCGGAGATAATATTATTGTAGTCGCTTTTGTGGATATTGATAACGATGGGTGGCAAGATATATATCTCGCAAGCTATGGAAGCTATGGAGGAAAGAACCACTTCCTCCTTAACGACCGGGAAGGATTTCAAAATCCTCAAGTTATCCCGGCGCTAAACGAGGGGGCGGAAGTGCCACAGGCAGTGTCCTTTGGAGATATTGATAAAGACGGCTATCTGGATTTTGTAAACGGGAATGCTTACCCCTTTGTTGCGCACAGAAAATCGCCTCCGCTGTCAGCAGCAAATAAAATAGTCATGAATAAAGGATCGGATTTTCTGGAAGATAATTTACAAGAAACTATTGGCCAAACATTTTCAGTTTTATTGTCCGATTTTACCAATGATCATAATCTCGACTTAATCATTGGAAACGATGGCGTGGTATCAGATATTTTTTATACAGGAAGTGAAACGGGGGTTTTTAAAAAGATTCTCGCAACAGATAAGGTAGTCCCGATTTCTGTAACCTCTAACATGAGCGTTGATGTGGCAGACTTTAACAATGACCTATATATGGACATTTATTTAGGGGGCATAAGTCCTGTCGACTTTTCGTTGGAAGGTGTCCGAAATAACTACTGCTTTGAAATAAAGAGTAGCGAAGAAAAGCAAAAGTGTGAAAATAATCTCAAAATAAACACAATTATTAAGAAAGAAAATATAGAGCAATGCGCTGAACTGCGAAGCCCAAGAGATAAAAATGACTGTGCGGTTATAGCCGTGATGAAGCTAGCAGTAAAAAACAGAGACGAGAGTCTTTGTAAGAAAATCCCAGAAGATTACAAAACACAATTGTCCATGTGCCATCGTTACTTTGCCTCAGAAGCTTCACCGATGGGAGATTTTGAAGAAGACATACCCCAAAAAAAGCAAGAAAATGTTCTCTTGCAAGGCTCAAAACAGGGCGTGTTTCAAGACGTATCTAGCAAAACAGGTTCTGCTAAAGGGGGCTGGACATGGAACGCCAAGTTTGCAGATCTTGATAATGATGAATGGCAGGATATCTACGTGGCGAATGGTCGGTGGGTGTATCATCCCCCTCATTCCAATGTTTTTTTTCATAACAAAGAGGGGCAGTTTTTTGAAACCGCGCAGGAGAAGTTTAACTTAGAGAACTTCAATATGGTGGTTGCCTATACCTACATCGACATAGACAATGACGGCGATTTAGACATAGTATCGGCAGGCCTAAATGGCCCCATAAACGTCTACGTCAACAACGAAACCAGGAACAACTCCATAACCTTTCAGTTCAGAGATCAGAAGGGCAATTATTTTGGCATAGGGAACAAAGTATATATATACTACGGAGAAAACAGCGAGAGGTACCAGGTCAGGGAGGTAAAGTCAGGAGGAGGCTTTGTTTCCTTTGATTCTCCCATAGCACACTTTGGTTTGGGGAAGTATGATGAAGTAAATAAGGTAGAGATTGTATGGTCTACGGGAGAGAAAAACGAGATAGAAAAGGAATTTTTGGCCAACAAGAACTATGTTATTGAAAGGAAAAAATAAACTAGCCGTATGGGCCCTATTGTTCCTGGGAACAGCCCTTGCTTTTGCCACTGTTTACTATTTTGTGTCCCGTGAAGCGCGCGAGGAGTTTTCAAGAGATATAGAAAACTGCAACTTGGTCGAGAAAGAACTTCGATTCTCCTGCTACCGGACCGTAATAGGAAAATACTACAAGGGGAATTTCGAGAAGTTTCTAGGAAACATAGAAAGCAACACCGACTTAACATTTAAAGGTAAGGATACGTCGTACTCCATATTTGGCACCAACTGCCATACGTTTTACCATGCGCTTGGAGACTTTATAGCAACAAATAACACTGAACCAAATATACAATCTGCGCTCAATCACTGCTCGTTGTCTTGTACAAGCGGCTGCATGATGGGACTGTATAAAAGGACTGCCTTGGCAAATGGGTTTCCCACAGATCTTCTCAGGGAATTTTACAAAGTATGCAGCGAAGAAACGAGGCATCAATGCGCCCATGAGATAGGGCATCTCTTGCATGACAAGTACACCACCTCTATTCTTGGAACCTTGGACAGAATTACTGGGGAACAGTATGGTTTCAGTTATCCCCAGGAGTACAACTATACTCTTTTTGAAAGCGCGAATCTCGACGCTCCATTTGAAGAATGCAGGCAGATAGTGCCGGAGGATGAACGTTCCTACTGCTATACTGGCGTGGGCCATAATCTTTTTCTTTTTTCCGAGTTCTCCCCGGACGGCTACAAGGCCCAATTTCAAGGATGTATGGATATTGCAGAGGCAAACCGAGAGGACTGCTTTGGTTTCCTGCTTTTCCGCATAGGCATCAATAGTATGGCCCCAAAATTTTTGTCCTCGCAGTTCGTGGAGGGTAATGAGATTTGCCAGGACGCCGTAGGAATCATCGGGAGAGATGATTTAATGTTCCATTGCTACAAGGGCGTGGGGGGAGGAATTGGGCTGTTCGTAGAGTCGGAATATCCGGAATACTTTGCAGATGTTGAATTTCCTATTTTTGACGAAGAATATAAACTGGAGGACATAAAAAACATGAAAAGATCTCTCCTGGACTTTGCTACGTTGTGCGAAGTAAGCCCAGAGCAGTTTGAAACACAATGTTTTCAAGGCCTGCTTGGAACAAAATACAAGACTTTGTACTTGTTGTTTGGAGTAAAACAGGAGGACATCGAAGGGTTGCTGCCGAACTTGGACGATTTTGAAGTTTCAGGATAATTTATTCTCGAGGGAATTCTTATGAAAAAATTTATCCTCGCCTTGCATCACAGAAAATGTATCCTTCATCTGGGCGTTTTTGTGGTTCTCTCGGCGATTGTTTCTTGGGAAATGAGGATCTTCATAGGGAACGCAGACGAGTCAATTGAGTTGCCGCAAGAATGTCTCTCTCAAGCCGATGGATACAAAAAATGGTCTTGCTTCATACCATATTTTGAAGTGATCACTCAACGGGTTTCAACGGCTGCTGCCATGGCTGAAGCAAAAAGTTTTGAAAAACGAGGGGTTGTCAGCGATTGCCATCTTTTTTCTCATGTTATAGGAGAGACAAGTCTGGAAAAATATAATTTTGACATGGGGCAAGCGTTTTCGTCATGCATATTCGGATGTGGCGATGGCTGCTTTCACGGAGTAATGGAGCGCTATGTGCGACATGAAATAGATCCACACAACGTAGTTTCAAAAGTACAAAATATGTGCGATAGTGTTGGGACTGATTGGCGTCGGAAACGTCAGTGTAGTCACGGCATTGGTCACGGATTGATTGCGCATAATTTTTTACCGGTTCAAGATGCTCTTGTAGTATGTAAGAGCCTAGGCTCAGATTGGGGAGGGCATTGTGTGGGCGGATTGATGATGGAGTATATGGACCAATATCTGAATCGTCATCTTCGGGAAAGCGATTTGAAAAAAGCTTTACCCAACCTATGTGTTCCATTTGAGTCGATTGGCCTCTCTTCTAAAATGAATGAATGTTTATTTCAGGTCTCCCTTGCCTTGATGTATTATACCGGACATGACGTTGAGCGTAGCAGAGAACTATGCGAAGGACTCGGCAATCAAGATTATATTAGGACCTGTAAAAACGAAATAAATACTGTCGTACTGCAAGAAAAACCTTCGAATATAGACATAGAACAATTCCGTGAACACCTCAAAGTATTTTAAAGGGAAATGTAAAGGAAACTTCTCTCTTTATCCTACTCTCATTTTTGTTAAGTTTTTTGGGTATTATGACGGTTGGGCTGATTGCTAAAGCAGTGTGATTAAAAGAATTTGCCGCCAGAGTTAAAATTCAGTAGAATTTTAACGGAAACCACCAAAGAAAAATCAGAGCACGTAATATTATGGAAAATTTTGAGTCACAACAATCAAATCCCGCGGAAAATCCCGAACCGCAAAAGCCGGAATTAAAAGATGAGGGCTTGGAAGCCAATACTATTCCGGCGCACCAAGAGAACGCCGGCGTCAGTGAGACAGACATACTTGCCTATAAAGAAGCCGACGCAAAGAAACTTGCGGAATTGAGAGAAGAATTAGGATTACAATCAGAAATCGCCCAAGCTAACCCAGGTCAAGAAACTCCAAAATCTGAAGTATCAGAAAAAGAAGTTGCGCCAGAACAAGAAGAAGTTCTAACTCCTGAAATGGCGGCGCAAAAGTTATTTTCAGAAATGGATGAGCTCGAAGTCAAAAAAGAGTTAGAATCCGACAAAAGTGCTTTCCTTGAGAGAATGACAAATCTTTTGAGAATCGCCTCAAAGACAGAAGATCCTCAATCTTATAAATTTTTTAGAAGCGATAGCCATTTTCAAAAGTTAAAAATAGGAAGTAAATTTCTTATACAAAATTCTCTTGATAGAGATTTACACGGAAAGATTTTTACTTACCTCGACAGTATAGGAATAAAAACGACTGATGAGGAAAAACAAGAGATAAAAAGCTCTTTCGAAATAAAAGACTCCAACAAAAGAAAAGATACACTCGAATCTTATGCCCAAAATGGCCTTCTAACTCTTAAATCGGCACTTGAGAAAGGTGTATTGAAAGAAACATCATCAACACCAGGAGATATAGTTTCCGCAACAGAAAATCTCAAAGAACTTCCCGCTGATGAATTTGAAAATGTCAGAGGATACGAATTGACTGCCCAAGATGTCAATGATGCCGTGTTTTATGGTAGAAACAGTTTCTTTGGGGTGGTGTTAGAAAGAGGTGGCGAACAAATAGATAGAGCAGGCCAAATACCTAAAATTGAGGTGGAAAACAGATTGATGAACTCGATGATTTTTGTTGTAAAAACCAGTAAAATTGAAATTTCACGACGGACGGAAAATGTTAATAAAGAGGACATTATAGGTAGAGATATAAAACCGGAGGAAATTGATTATTTGATAGTTGATAGAGCAAATCTATCTCTCGCTCAAGAAGCTTACGGCCATTTACCCATTAAAATTATCGGGGTTGATTCAGCAGGAGCCAATATCGAAGGACTTTATGACGGTCCCTATACATTGCCTAACTATAAAGATAAAATTGATCAAATAGCTAAAACAGAGGGTTCAATTTGGTGCCACATAGCGCGTCTTCCGTTAGAGACTTACCCCAAGGAATTTGCCGCCAAACCCCGGTAGTAGAAGCTTCGCTTCACTACGGGGCTAGGAAAAATCAGAGCACATAATATTATGGAAAATTTTGAGTCACAACAATTTAGAGACGAGCTTGCCAAAGAAATCGAAGAAGCTCCAAAGGAAGAACGCAGAGATATTTTAGAGAGGGCGAAGGAAACGCCAGAGTATTGGCAAGCCCGAACCGAAAAAATCAAAGAACGGCAAGACGAAGAAGAAATCGATAACGGTCTTGGTGTTTTAGTGCAAAAGAAAACGCTTTATCACGGTTCGGGCATAAGCGGAATTAAAACTTTTAATAAGGCAGAAGAAGATACGGTGGGTAGTGGAGTATATTTTACTTCCGAGGCGAAAGATGCGATTGGTTACGCGAGACTTCGTTCAGAAAGAGAGCGAAATCCGCAGAGAGCAGACGGGGCACCCGTCATAGAAGATTCTGTGCCTATAATTTACGAATCATCGGTTGAAAATATGAGGTTATGCGATTTAAGAAAGGACGAAAATGTAAAAAAAGTTTTGGATGGATTTAAGGAGATTGCGAAAGAAGAGTTGAAAAAACCTGACGTGAAATGGTTCGCACAAAGAGTTTTAGAGCGAACAATCGAAACAATAAACAGCGGGAAAATCGGAGTAGGTAATTTGAAAGAGATTGCTCAAAACAACGGCAAACTATCTAGCGATTATATAAAATCATTGGGATACGAGGGGTTGATTGCCCTAGAGGGCGGGGAAGGCGGTAATGGGAATCACGATACTTATTTGATTTTTGATCCAGAAAAGGCAAAAATAAGTCAGGAGCATAAGATTTTATAAGTCGCC
>Ga0213870_1001332_pt1 | contig 11192 bp, 11 predicted proteins | sample WICALVC2017_Meta_FD_160119 | JGI IMG/M metagenome (GOLD analysis project Ga0213870, IMG submission 160119) | Freshwater microbial communities from subterranean cave lake in Wind Cave National Park, South Dakota, United States - WICALVC2017 | ecosystem: Environmental > Aquatic > Deep subsurface >... | reverse complement strand
GGCTGATAAACCATCTGAGCTCCTTTTCGGCTTGTCCACCACCACCGATTCCGACCAGGAAATTAATTGTATTAAGAAAAACCGGAGACTCCGCGCCCCACTGGTTGCCCACCAGGACGACCTTATCGACTGGGGCAGTCTCGAAGAAAATTGCATTTGAGCTGGCAACACCCTGGGTCTCGATGTCCGGATACTTTTTCGCGGCACCATAAGATGCTTCCACAACTCCAAGGTTGGTGAGCCCTGAAATAATCGAAGCGTCTGCAAGTGCGACACCTTCCGCTTTAAGCTGCTGGATAATACTCTCTATGAGCTTTTGAGCTGCGGCCTTATCGAATTGTTTCTCCGAGTAACCCGTCACACCAATTCGGATCGGACGTTCTAGCAGTGCGCTCAGATTAGAACCATAGTCTCGAAGCAGAGAGACTAAGTCTTTGGCATAGATCGGTCGTGTACCGGTTAGCCTCTCATACTCACTTATCCATTCTGAGATAAGCCAGTCCGTCGGGATTTTGTCTTCGTAAGCAACGTCAGGATTCTGAGGCGCTTTCTCCTTGAGTAACTTATGGACTTCCTTAAGCCGCATTTCATCTTGAGCTGACATTTTCTTGCGAGAAGTAAGGGGCGCGCTGAACACGGTAGAAATCAGGTAGAGCGAGATGACCGGTACAAACAACGCACTAAATGAGCGGCAAAATTCCATGGTGTAAGAGAATAGCAGCACGGACTTTAATATGCAAGACAAATTTAGTCTGATAATCAGCACCACCTGTCAAGAATTTAGTCGGCAGTCCAGTTGGCCGTACCGATATCTTCCAATGCGAAGGAACTTTTTGAGTTTACGAAAAACTTCAACAGGCATTTCTCAAGACTGACCCCTGCCGAGAGGAAACAATGCATACGGCTATTCTTTGGGAGGATTGAAATTCAGCCCAAGGTTCTCAACGTAAGATACAATTATGAGAAGGATTTTATCTATTCTGCAGGCCAGGTTTTGCGCCAAGTAATGCATGCCAATTCTCATGAGGGCGGACCTTCGGGTCCGTCCTCTTCTGTTACTTTCGCAAATTTTGTAACTACCCATAAAAGTTTGCGTACCCATATGAGTGGTGCTGAGGGCGAGAATCGAACTCGCACGCCAGTGTAACCCGGCCCAGGATTTTAAGTCCTGTGCGTCTACCAGTTCCGCCACCCCAGCCACATCACGTTTTGGGGCGGCTTGGCAGTTCCGCCACCCCAGCAAAAATTTTCTCAAGGCCCATCTCTGGATGGGATTGGATGAAATCCCAATACCAATATGCAGAAGGCTGCACCTTACGTACTAATGTTTTGTAATCGACTTGCGCTAAACCATACCGCGGTTCGTGTCCATAAATCCACACAAAATTATCTGCAGCACTCCATAAGAATTAAGGCGTAACGACTTTACATGAAAAAGGCAAGTTGGTTTTTGGGGACTATTGTTGAATGGGTGCTTTGCAATAGTTCCTTTAATTCGGTTCGTTTTGAGCAGGCGATCTTTGTGGTGGAGGTGATTCTAGTTTTTTAATGGTTTTCTCTAAGTCTATTGTTTCTGTAGGTAACAGCACTTTTTCAGAAAATAAAAGTTCTTCAGTTTGAGGGTCTAAGGGTTTTAGTTCTTCTTCATTTTCACTACTGTTTCCAACTAGTGGTATAGTTTGAACAGGTGTACAAACTACCTCTGTTTTATTTTGCTTCCAATAATGGATTGTGAAAAAAAGACAAAAGCTAAGCAAAAGTATTCCTGTAAAACAACATGCTAGCATAAGGATGTTTTTTTGAGAGTCCTGAAAGGTCATTTTTTACTCCTCGTTATAGTATTTATCGGTAGAGTAGAAAATTTTTAAAGGAAAAAGTTACCTGTTACCAAAAAAAAGTTACCAAAAAAAATACCCGTATCCCTCTCATTGTTATTGAAATGATTAGTGAAAATGGGATTAATAATCCGAGATATTGCATTTAAGTTGGTAGCGAGACAAGCAAGATGCAAGCTAGTGAAGCGATCGGAGCTTTACATTTTTTTAATCAACTACAACTTACTCTCATGGAGTCTGAGTCTCTTTACGAAAAAAGCTTATCCTTGTGCGAAGCATTTGGAACTTATCTAACTACTTATGACGCTGCTTATTTAGCTTTAGCACAAAATCAAAAAGCTTGGTTATGGACTGCTGACAGGCGATTTTTTTATACAGTCTCTCCGATTTTTAATGAAATTAAATTAGTTTAGCTAAATTATCCTTTGCTGATGCGTTTTTTATACAAAATTCTTTAGTGCCAGCTCGATTACAAAACAAAGCCAATGGCTTGTTTTACGTTTTGTAATGTCTTTTCTGCTTGGATTTGGGCTTTTTCCCCTCCAGCTTGAAACACTTGTGAGAGATAGGTTTTGTCTTTTAGGAGCGTTTGATATTTGTCGCGAATGGGTTTTAAATTTTCAATGACGACTTCAGCTGTTCTTAGCTTGAGGTCACCATATTGTTTTCCTGCAAAGTCCTCGGCAATTTCCTGCGGAGTTTTTTCCAAGAGGGCAGCTTGAATGATAATAAGGTTTTTAATCCCAGATTTTTCATTATATTTTGTCGGATTGGCATCTTTGTACTGCTCGGCTTTTGCCTCGACTCCTGTCGCATTTACATTGGATCTTATCCCTTTTACATCACGTAAAAGCTCCAGCTGCCAATCCTCCGGTGAATAAGTGATTTCACTTCCAGAATCTGTTACAGCACGTTTGATTTTTTTTAAAATCATATCATCTGTGTCTGAAAGAAAAAGAGTAGCATTGGGATTAGAATCCGATTTAGACATTTTTACATTGGGATCTTGTAAGCTCATGATTTTTGTTCCAACAGGTGGGATATAGGCTTCAGGCACTTTAAACAGTTGGTTATATATTTTGTCGCTTTTACTTCCTATAAAAGCTCCGTAGAGATTATTCATGCGGATAGCGATATCGCGTACCAGTTCTAAGTGTTGTTTTTGATCTGCTCCCACTGGTACTAAATCTGTTTGATAAAGCAAAATGTCAGATGCCATCAGCACGGGATAAGTAAGCAATCCCACTCCAACATTTTTTTCTTTTGTGCTTTTGTCTTTAAATTGAGTCATGCGCGAGAGTTCACCTAAGTAAGTAAAGCACTCTAAAATCCAAGCCAACTCTGCATGTTGATGGACATGGGATTGAATAAAAAGCACATTTTTTTCTGGATTTAATCCTGCTGCAATATAAATCGCTAAGGCTTCTAAACTTTGCCCATAAAGTTTTTTTGGGTCTTGTCTAACTGTAATGGTGTGCAAATCGACAATACAAAAATAACAGTCATATTGATTTTGTAGAGCTACCCAATTTTTAAGTGCACCTAAGTAATTGCCAAGCATCAACCCTCCACCAGAAGGTTGGATGCCAGAAAAAACAATGGGTTTACTGGTCATTTAAAACTCATGTAGAATGTGTAGTTAAAACTCATGTAGAACTCGCAGTAGAACACATGTGAAAGTTCTTATAAAACTCATGGGTTTTTTAAAAGTTCTTGAAGCTCTCCACGTTCATACATTTCTGTCACAATATCCGAGCCACCAATGAATTTTCCATTGATAAAAATCTGAGGGATTGTTGGCCACTTTGTGTATTCCTCTAAAGCATCCCAGAGTGGATCATCGGAGAGCACATCCACATGCTCTAGTTTTTTTACTCCTGAAAGTTTTAAAACTTCACAAGCTCTTGCAGAAAATCCGCATTGCGGAAACTGTGGTGAGCCTTTCATAAAAATTACAACTGGCTTTGATTTAACTAAAGTTTCAATTTCTGGGATACGTGGATGTGGCATGTTTTTTCCTTTCAAAGTATGTTTTTAATGGAGGCCTTTTTTTCAAATTGTTTAGGTGTGTATGTTTTTAAAGTCAAGGCATGCACTTCATTAGATTGGATCTCTTTTTCAAAAAGACCCAACACCATGCGGTGCTGTTCGATCATGAGTTTACCTTCAAAAGCTGGTGAAACCACGAGGGCTTCCCAATGGTCTTGGGTTCCAGTTAAGTCGATTACTTCTGAATGAGTTGCGGGTCCTAAACTTTCAATTCTACTTTTTATTTCTTGTGCTGTCATAATGTTTTAGTACTATAGCATTGTGGAAGAAAAAGAGTACAGAAAATTAATTGATGGAGTATATAAAAAGTTGTCTATTGCTTTTGAGCAAGTGGACCCTGATATCGTAGAGTTTGAAACTTCTCAAGGTTCAGGTATTCTTCTTTTTGCTGATGGAACTAAATGTATTTTAAGCACACAACCCTCTACAAGGCAGCTTTGGTTAGCCGCAGCTTCCAAGGGGATTGCCTTTCACTTTAATTACAACCCCACTCAGGACACTTGGTTTGATGATAAAAACCTAGGCATAGAGCTTTTTTCTTTTCTTAAAAAACTTGTTTTAGAGCAAACAAAGCTAGAACTTAGTTTTTAGTCCTGTTGCTTTACCAAAAGCTCAACAGCCTTATCTCTAACAGGGCTGTATTTTTCTACAACACTTTCATTGACTGCAACGGCAACGTCTGGTTCAACACCATTGTTTTCAATATAAGAACCATCTTTTCTTAAAAGGAGTGATTCTGTTTGGTTTACTGAAAAATGACTGTTAGGAGCTTCAAAATGAGTAGTTACATTGCCACCAGCTCCCATTGTTTTTGTACCGACTACTTTTACGAGTTCATTGTCTTTTAACATTGCTGTAAAAATGTCGCACATCGATGCACACATTTCATTCACTAAGAGTACGATGTTTAATTTCCCTTCTATATCTGTATTTGGAGTAAAGCTGGCAGGCATAAAGAATCGAGTGCTCCAAGGTTTTGAAAGCCTTTTGCCTGAATTCCGATCCTCTAAAAGGGATTCGTATATTTTTTTAATAGTTACTTGTTCAGGATCAAATGGCCAGTTTGTTGACCAATTTTCAAAATCATCCAACCATGTTTCATTTAAAGCAAATTGCATTTGAGGTAGTGTAAGTGGTTGATTAGAAAAAAGTTGAGCAAGCTCTATCCCTAATAAAAGTGAACCTCCTCCGTTATTAATCAAGTCAATAACCAGATCTTTTACACCATTTGCTTTTAATGTGTTTAAAGTAGTCTTTACTTCTGCTACAACGGCATCGTCTCCGAACCAAGGTGAAAAAGTATCTAAATACATATAAGCTACAGGTTTGATTTGTCCTGCAGGAGTTCCGTCTTTATTTAGAACTTTTTCAAGAGTTACATAAGTAGGATAAGCCTCTGATTGTGAAAGAATCAGCGCATTTGCAGGCACATTACGATCATTTCTAAAGTTTTCCCAAGGATACCATCCCCCTTGTTTTTGATTTCTTAAAAGTTTTGCTAACCCTATTGGTGAGTAATCAATAAATTCAAAGGAGTTCCAAAAGCGATAATCTTTTGATTGAGGTAGAAACTTTTTAGCAAAAAAAGGTTGTAGTGGAAACTCATTGGTTAAATTTAACAAAGCAAGCTCATAAACTGTTTTTTTCTCTGTTTTGTTATTGAATAGAGCTTGTGAAGCTTCTCTTTGCTCCTTTAAGAACACGAGTAAGTCTTTTACAACCCAAGACAATTGAACCATCTCTTCTTTTTCATTGCGAAGGACTGTTAATTGAGCATCCGATGTTGTTGGCAAAGTGCCATTCAAGGAGTACCGATTAAAGATTCTATCCATATGATAAGTTAAATTCGATTCATTTTGTCCTAAATCACGTGTTTGTACTTGTGTTGTCAAAGCGATCTCTTTTAATGAGACGCCATCTAGTTTTGTAATCACATCTCCAACTTTTAATGGGAATCGATTTGCAAAGCGTTGGACAGATGGAAAAAGTTCAGTGATGACATAGTTGTCACCTTTTCTAGCTCCATGAAATCCTAAAAATCCTACAAAGGTTCTACCTGGCAAGTAGGATTCGCTTAGAATTCCAGAGGTGTGTGCATCTTTAAATTCAGAAACAAATTTATATAGTACGGAATAAAATTCTTCATTGGTACGCGTTTGGAGGGCTTTTTCATCATATTGTTTTTTTAATGTTTCAAAATCAAAACCATAGCGAGCTTGCTTGTATTCCAGTGGTGCATAGTTTTCTTGAAACTTTGAATAAACCCATGCTAAGTCTGCTGATTTTTCATTGTTGGTTAAAGTGTGTCTTGGCGCTGGCGAACAAGACAAAACAAGTAATGTTAAAGCAAGATTAAATCCCCATAATTTTTTCATGAATACCCCCCGATAAACCGAAATAATAAAATAAATAATATAATATTTTTTCCATGGTCCATATATTTTGGCAAGAGGGTATAAAAAATATTTTCTTAAACCGAGATATTGCATTTAAGTTGGTAGCGAGACAAGCAAGATGCAAGCTAGTGAAGCGAGCGCAGAAGTTTTTAAGCGAGGCATATCCAGGGCGATATGTTGAGCTTAAAAATCTTCGAGTACGCTGCAATAGCGCCGCAGATTGGTTGTCGCAGTAGAACTTAAATGCAATATCTCGGTTAAACGGCAACGTCTAAGCCGAAGAAGTTCGAAAGAAAGATTATAGCTTTTAAGTGTTTTGACGAGAAGAACTTATGAGGACCCATTATATTGGATGGGCAGGTGCATCGAATGGCAGAGACACTTAAAAAATTCGGTAAATATTTCCTATTGGATCTTGTAGCCCAAGGGGGCATGGCAGAAATTTACCGTGCACGTATGGCTACTCCGGATGGTGGCGCAAGGCTTGTTGCCATTAAAAGAATTTTAGCAAATTATTCAAAAAATCCTGAATTCGTAAAAATGTTTAAAGGCGAAATTAAAACCACGAGTAGTTTTACACATCCGAACATTGTGCAGATCTATGATTATGGGGAAGAGGAGAATCAGCTTTTTCTTTCAATGGAACTGGTGGATGGAAAAAACCTGCGTCAGTTTATTTCAAGGATTGCAGATTTAAAAACAAGTTTTCCTGTGGAGATGATTCTGTACATTATGGAGCAAGCCGCTGCAGCCTTAGCTTATGCGCATCAATTTAAAGATCGATTTACAGGGAAGAATTTAAATATTGTTCACCGCGATATTAGTCCTCAAAACATCTTAATTTCTTATGATGGAGCAGTTAAACTGATTGATTTTGGGATTGCTAAGGCCGTTAATGAAGCGTCTGCCCATATTGAGGAAACTAAGGCTGGAGTGATTAAAGGTAAGCCCAGTTATTTGTCTCCCGAACAAGTAGAAGGAGAAACTCTAGATGGCCGTAGCGATGTTTTTGCTTTGGGCATTGTTCTTTGGGAGTTATTGGTAGGCAAAAGACTTTTTGTGAGCGAGAACGATTATGCTGTATTAAAGCTTATTGAAAACTGTACGCACTATGTAAAACCACCCAGCATGTATAACTCAAAAATTCCTACAGAGTTAGATGCATTAGTTTTAAAGTGTCTTCAGAAAAATAAAGACCAACGTTATTTGAATGCTGAAGAAATGCAAAGGGCAATTCATCGATTTTTGTATCAATTTGCACCAGACTTTGCTCCTTCGGATGTGGCGTATTATGTTAAAGAGCTTTTTAAAAATGAGATTGTGGAAGATCGTCGTTTGCTCCAGCAACTGAATGCGAAAGCAGAAGAGCTTTTAAAACATGTTCCACCCCAAGCAAAACCAATTCGTCGTGTTGTATCGAATTTGCAGGACGCAAATTCTCCGGCACAAACCCGTACCAGCACAGTATCTTTAGTTGAAGAAACTCCTTCAATAGATGTTCCACAAACTGAAGAGGGGACGACTCTGACACCTGTTTTTGCAAGTCCGCCTCCTCCTAGCTCTAATATAAACCCTTCTAGACCTCGAACAACAGTTGTGGAATACCAGCCTACAAATGGAAAAACAGATATTAAGCTTGAATTGAGTGCTCCCGTGGCTACCCACACAGCATATGTGTCTACTCAATCTTCGAAAACCCGAACAGGATTTACAAAGGAATCACTTAAGAAAAATCACGAAAAAACCTCTTCTTTGGGTTCCTTTGCAAAGGCTGCTGTTTTTCTGGTACTTTTAGGTGGAGGATATTATTACTACTCTAATTTTATTCAAACCCCACCAAGCTCTTCAACAGCATTACAGCAAGGGAGCGGAGTCCTTGTTATTGAAGGAAACATAAAAGCAGCAACCATTACCTTAAATGATCGTCCAGTTGGAACGGCACTTCCTTTGCGTTTAGAAGGATTAACGACAGATCAAGCTCTTTCTTTAGTGGTGGCTGCAAATGGTTATAAAAAATTTGTGGAGCCCATTTTTTTAAAGGAAGGTGAAGTCAAAAATCTTCATGTAGAGCTTGTAAGAGAGGATAGTATTGGAGAAGCGGCTCTGGGTAGGCAAGCTGGAACAGTAAATACTTTAGGGAAAACCATTCCATTGCGTCTAGAAATTACTCCTGTTGTTTTAGGTGTTTCCACTCGAATTTATTTAAATGGTTTAACGGTGGACCCTATTTCAGCGGTGGGGGTTGCTCCATTGGATACGGGATTAGAACTTGTTGTGGAACGCGAAGGCTTTAGAACTTTTCGGAAAAAATTTATAATTTCTGCTCAAGAAGCTGAAAAAACTTCGGAGTGGTCGCTGTCTATTCCATTAGAGCCTGCAAAGTTTGGTTTTTTAAGTATAAAAACCACTCCCAGTGCAGATGCATATATTCAAATTGATGGGATTGAAGAAAAAATTCCAACGCCAATTTTAAGAAAAAGAATTCCTGTAGGAACTTACCAAGTGAAACTTCTCAATAGTTTATTAGGTATGGAAAAAGCAGTAACAATAACCATACAGCAGGATCGGTTTACTTCTATTGAAGAGCGTCTTCAAGTGTCTGATGGCGATGCTCGTGTACCAGGTTCAAATTAGTTGTTCATTTTTAAATCTACAGTACAATGTTTTATGAATGAAAAAGAAATTCTTCTTTAGGTTGTTGCTATCTCTGGTTTTAATCATTTCGTTTCGTAATACTTTTTCGAAGGAGATACATAAACCCATTGTGTATCGTTTTCAAGCTGGGGATACTTTAGGCCATGTTTTGAGTACATTAAAGCAGTGTCCGCTTTGGGGAAAACAAGGTTCTATTCAAAATGTACTAAAACACAACCCTCATTTTTATGATGTTTCTGGAAATATTGTATTTATTGGCGATCAGCTCATTTTTCCTAAAGACATCAGTGAAAATTTAGTAGGTGTGTCTAGTTTAGATTTTCAAATTGATTCTAAAACGAAAATACTTTCTTTTTTAAAAGGAGCAAAAAATTTAAATTATTGTGGCAATAAAACAGGTTTTGTAGACCAAACTACACAAAATCCTACTTTGCACCAAGCTGCAAATTCCCCCCTCTATGCAGTTGCAAAAGACACGCATGTGTTAGCTTCTACAGTAACTGAAAAAACTTCGATACTTCTGCTAGATTTAGAAACAAGCTATGGGACATCTTTAATTAGAGTTTCACAATATGGTGGATTTGGAGAAAACCCAGTTCAAGCTTTTAGTCCACAAGTGCTATCTTTTAAATTACTTGGGAAATATGGCAATGGATATGGTGGTTTAGCTTTGAAAAATTCTAAGTTTCCTAAAAATTCGAATTATAATTCAAGTCAGTTTCTGATCCTAGCAGGTTTTAACCGTTTTTTTGGAGGTTTGTTAACGGATACTTCTTTTATTTCAAGATCTCGTTTGGTTTCGTCACTGGAATATGCAAACGTTACCACACTTTCTGGGTTTGCTGGAGCTTACCATGCTTGGGTGACTCAGATGCAAACTTCGAGAAAGTTTCGTTTTCTTGTGGATTCGGATTTACGGGTTGAATATCCCTTAGCAGTATCAAGTCGTACGCAAAATCTTCAGATTTCTTCTCTTAGTGGATTTGGGTCGCAAATTCGTGTTGGAGGTAAAAAACACTTATTTCAGTATGAAACATTAGATGCCTTTATGATCTTGGATTTTACTGCAGCTTACCGAAGAACAACATATCATTTGATTTGGGATAATGTTTCAGGCAAAGTGCTGCGCCCAAGTCGTGAAGCAATTGCTAGTGTAGGCTTTATAGCAAACTGGTAATTCTTATTACTATCCCAACTTATAGCCCTTCCCATATATAGCAATGAGATGCTTGCTGAGTAGGGGTATTTTCTTTCGTAAGGATTGAATATGCACATCGATCGTTCTTGTTTGTGTAGAGTTTTTTTCTTTTGTGTCTTGAATTGCAGATAGAATCTTTTCGCGGCTGAGAGTTTGCTCTTTTTTTTCAAAAAAAAACTTTAAGATTTTATATTCTGTACTTGTTAATTGAATGATTTTGTCCTCATAAAAAACTTGTTGTGCTGTAGAAGAAATTTTTAGCCTTTCAAAAGTAACCACATCGGGTTGATTGTTATATTTTTCTTTTAAACGAACCTTAATACGTGCAATGAGTTCTTGGTAGTCAAAAGGTTTGGATAGAAAATCCTCTGCACCTAATTCTAAGCCATGAGTGATATCAGAAACAGAATGTTTTGCAGACAAAAAGATAATGGGAATCTTAAAAGTAACAGGGTCTTTTTTTAAAAGCGCGCATACTTCAAAGCCACTTTTCGGGGGTAGTACAACATCGAGTAAGATGAGATCTGGTTGATTTGCTTTGGCAAGTTGAATGCCTTCTTCAGCTGTAAAAGCTGCTAAAACTACAAACTCTTTTGAAAGGGCTGTGCTTAAAAATAATTGTATGTCTTTATTATCATCAATTAAAAGGATTCGAATTTTTTCCATAACTCTTGATCAAGTTTGTTCTCAGTACAAAAATGCAGCACAGAAGCTTTAAAAGTGAGCAACTTATCCAACATGCCAGCTGCATCAGTGGGTATTTTCATTGTGAGAAGATGTTCTAATATTTTCTTTTCAAGGACATCTAGCGCTTCTTTATATTTTTGATTTGTTGCTTTTAATTCTGCTGAGATTTGAGGTGTTGCGCTTTCAACTAAACCTTTTAGACTTTTGTTTTCTTTTTCTAGTTTTTCAATCATCAAGAGTAAGGATTTTTTTTCTTCCTCCATTTGCCTTTGAGCAATCAAGACAGGTGTTTCTTTAACTCCTTCTTGCGGTGCTTGAGTTTTTGGAGTGGCAATGGAAGTTCCTGCAGAAGTGGTCATCGGTGCAGCAAGA
>Ga0213870_1001331_pt1 | contig 11198 bp, 15 predicted proteins | sample WICALVC2017_Meta_FD_160119 | JGI IMG/M metagenome (GOLD analysis project Ga0213870, IMG submission 160119) | Freshwater microbial communities from subterranean cave lake in Wind Cave National Park, South Dakota, United States - WICALVC2017 | ecosystem: Environmental > Aquatic > Deep subsurface >... | reverse complement strand
ATTTGTCCGGCGTAGGGGAAAAGATAGCAGAAAAGTTAAGGGAAATTGGGTATACAGACCCTATGGCCATTGCTGTTACAGCCCCCTCAGAATTGGCATCTATAGCAGACATAGGCGAAGGACAGGCTGCAAAGATAATCAATGCAGCTAGGCAGAAGCTTGATATAGGTTATGAGACTGCTGATAAAATTTTAGAAAGAAGAACAACCGTTACAAAAATCTCCATGGGATGCAAGGGTTTAGATAGTTTATTGGGAAATGGGGTAGAAACGCAGGCTATTACAGAAATGTATGGTGCATTTGGCTCGGGAAAAACCCAGATAGGGTTCCAACTAGCTGTAAACGTTCAACTGCCAAAAGACCAAGGCGGATTAGGCGGTAATGTACTATTTATTGACACAGAAAATACTTTTAGGCCTGAGAGAATCGTGCAGATAGCTAAAGGATTGAAATTAGACCCTGAGAAAACCTTGAAGAATATCCATGTAGCCAGGGCATTCAATTCAGAACACCAAATGCTGCTTATAGAGAAAGCCCCGGAAATGATAGAAAAGAACAATATCAAACTAATTATCATAGACAGCTTGACATCGCATTTCAGGGCAGACTTTGTCGGCAGAGGCGAGTTGGCGGGCAGGCAACAGAAATTAAACAAACACCTGCATCAATTGCAGAGATTTGCAGATGCTTATAATTTGGCTGTGTATATAACTAATCAGGTTATGGCAAGGCCTGACATTTTGTTCGGAGACCCCACCAGTCCTATTGGTGGTCATGTCCTTGCACACCAAGCCACTTACAGGTGCTACCTAAGGCGCGGAAGAGAGAATACTAGAATCTGCAAATTGGTTGACAGCCCAGGTTTGCCTGAAGGCGAGGCTGTATTCAAGATTACTGAGAATGGAGTAAAAGACGTTTAACTCATTTCACTAAAACAGCAATAATTGGGCCTATTTGATTGAACAAAATTAAATTGAATAAAATGTTAGTTATAGAATACGGCAAGTAATTTCCTATATTTTGTGGATATGTTGTTACAGTGGCGAACAGGTTAAATGCATTCAACCCTATAGTCATGTAAACACCCATGGTAACAAAGTCCAATCCAGTTATTGTTCCTGCCAAGAAGCCTATTAAAGCATAGCTTGGAACCACCCATAAAACGTAAGGTCCGGCAGCAAAATGGCCAAGTGTCAAATGCAGTATAATCAAAACCAGTCCTATTGCTATTCCCCATGAAGGACCAAATGCAAACCCAGCTAAGATTGTAGTGAATGTGACTAATTCCACGCCTACAGCTTTAGACATCTGGAACATGCCAATGAAGAAACTTACAACCAAGCTTAGGATGATGAGCACAAATATCAGGAAAAACTCCTGAAGAATCAGTGCAACCGCCAATATTGCAAATCCTATAATCAAATATTTGGTCAAGCCCCTTGTTTTGATGAATTCCCTTATGTTCATAATCTCAAATCCGTATCTAAAATTTAAATATGGCAGACAAATGGCTATTATGAAAGTGATATACAGGGGTGCTGAAAGCTTAATTGGTTTAAGCGATTTTGAGGGTCATGATGCAATAATCAAGCAAAGAGTTGCAAAATCCTATAGAATTAAGAGATTGGACGACAAGCTTAGAAAAGGGAGAACTAGGAAAGAAGTTAAACTGCTTACAGAGGCAAGGAAAATAGGCATAGCAACACCAAAAATACTTCAAGTAGATGAAAATAATTGCAGCATAGTAATGGAGAATATTTCAGGTGTTAGAGTTAAGGAATTTTTACTTTCTGCAGATACCAATGGTGTAAAAAAGGTTTGTTTTGAGATTGGGCGGATTGTTGGCAAACTACACCAAGGCAACATAGTTCATGGCGACCTTACGACTTCAAACATGATTTTGAAAGACGACACCATCTATTTCATAGATTTTAGTTTAGGCAGCATTTCTAGCAGGGTAGAAGACAAAGGTGTAGATTTAAACTTATTTTCAGAAGCCTTGAACTCAACACATTTTAAGATAGCTCATGAATGTTGGCGTAATTTCGTCGAAGGATACAAGAATGAGTATAAAAATGCAGAAGATATAATAAAAAAGGTTAAAGAGATAAGGATGCGTGCGAGATATGCTGAAAGGAAGGAATTTTAAGGTGTTTGTATAGTGGTGTTAATAAAATTAAAAGGCAAAGACAAGTACGAAACCCTAGAGAATTACGCGATTCTTTTCGTTTTTGTAGGGGGAGTGGTTTTGTCTGCTGGAATCGGGCTTACAGTCTTGAGCACGAAAGGCGTATCTGCAATTTTTGCGATGCTGGGAAGTTTTATAGCTTTTATGGCTACAGTAGCTTTAATTTCCATTTGGCTAATTAAAGAGTTCAGAAGTGGTTGAATGGCAAGAATATACAGCGGTAAAAAGGGCAAACACGCGAGTCATAAGCCAGCAGTTAAAATTAGGGCTAAATGGGTGAAGCAGACAAACAAAGAAATTGAAGATTTGGTTGGTAATTTGACAAAGGAGAAGTATAGTTCTGCCATGGTTGGTACAATTTTGCGAGACAGGTATGGCATACCAGATATTAAAGTGATAACAGGCAAGACAGTAAACCAGATAATTAGAGAAAACAACTTGCATTCAGAGTATCCTGATGATTTGCTGAACTTGTTTAAAAAAGCGATAAAGGTGAAAGAACATTTGAACTTGAACAAAGCTGACAAGCATTCCAAGAAAGGCATGGAGAATTTAGAATCCAAGATTAGGCGACTGATAAAGTATTATGCTAGAGAGGGGAAAATACCAAAAGGTTTCTCGTACGATTATCAAAAGATAAAACTGCTTGTCCAAAAGTAGATTGTCTAACAAAGATTGGTGACACATTTGGCAACTAAAAAAATCAAGGAGTGGTATAAAATCATAGCACCCCCAAACTTTGGGGAAAAGGAAATTGGGAAAACTTTAGCGACAGAGCCATCCAAGTTAATTGGTAAGCGAGTTAGTTTAAGCGCTATTGAGTTGACTGATAACTTTAGCAAGTATTATCTCAAGCTAAACTTTAAGGTAAGCAAAGTAAATAATCAAATGGCATTTACAGATTTTGACGGCTCAGAGTGTTTAAGGGATTATTTGTCTAGGATGATACTAAGGCGAGTCAGACGAATAGATACTGTTCAAGATTTCACAACATCCGACGGAAAGAAAATAAGGGTTAAAGGATTGGGGATAATTGGAAGACGAGTTAAGAGTAGCATACAGAAAGAATTAAGCAATAGGATAAAGGATATCTTGAAATCGACAATCCCGAATATTACCTTGGACGATTTTGTTGAAAAAATAATTTCAGATGAAATCAAACACAGAATCTTGCAGCAAGTGCGCAACACTTATCCTCTGAGGAATTTTGAAATAAGGAAGACAGAAGTTATTGGATAAATTGTTTTAAAAGCGGTATGCCAATAATATTGAATACAAATAATAGAAATACAACCCAAGAAACAACTCTCATTATTTTTTTGCTTCTGTCACCAACAAATTTTCTAAGTATTTCCTCATAGAATAATCCGCCGTCAAGCGGTTTTATTGGCAACATGTTCGCAACACCAACACCAAAATTTATTATATACAACCATACTATCAACCCAAAAAACCAATTTAGAGGCGCTTTATACATTTTCAAGCTGTCTTTTATATCTTTATGTGTGCCAGCATTACTAATTCCTATGTAAGAACCAGGTTTACCATCAGGTCTGCTTATTGTTTTGAGCGCGGATATACCTTCTGTAGTAGAAATTTGAATTTCACTTTCAGGTTCCGTATCATTTAAAATTCTTGACAAGTCTTGAATAGTTTTTACTTCCTTACCATCAATTGCGTATATGGTTCCATTTAAACCTACATTATAAGCTGGCAAATTTTTTACTGTCTCAGAAAAAACAACCCCCTTGACTTCATAAAAAATTGGAAAGAGTCCTTCTGGGAATAGATCCGTTGGTAAAAAACTAATCAAAAAGAGCAAAAAAATTATAGCTAATACTATATTGATAAAACTACCAGCCGAAAGTATCCTTAGTTTTTTCAAAGTGCTTAATTTCTTCAACTGTTTCTCATCTGGATCTACAAACGCCCCTATTGGCAATAAAAGAAATGTGATTAAACCATAACTTTTTATCCTAACATTATACAATCTCGCAAAGATTCCGTGCATACTTTCGTGGAAAAAGACTATTATAAAAACTCCTATCACCCAATACCAGAAAGGCATTCCAACTATTGGCGCTGGATACGAAACACCAGATACTGAAGGCAAAACTATTCCAAATGCCTGTTGGAATCTAAGAGTGAATTGGATTATAAAATATAGGCCTAGAAGAGTTGCTAAAATCCCTACTACAATAGATAAAATTCCCAGTGAGGGTAGTATTTTCCTTGATTTAGAGACAATTACATCCAGTATTTCCTTACCACGTTTCCATCTGACGATTGAAATGCCAGACTTATATGTGATATTTTTTTTATTTTTAAATAGGAACAATCCAACTAATGCAAAAAATACTAACAACGATAGAATTTCTAAATTGACCATTAAATCACTATCGATTTTTTAATTTATTAGGATGCAGAGGGTGAGATTTGAACTCACGTAGGGACTAACCCACTAGCTTCTGAAGCTAGCCCGATTGACCAGACTACGGGACCCCTGCCTATCCATTAATTTCCTTGAAATCTTTATGTGTGTCAACAGATTTCCAACTGTAACTATCATCCAATAAAAATGCATAAAGTTCACCAGATTGTGAAAGTTTAGGATAAACATCTGTTTCAACATCACCCATTTTCGGAAATATTTTAATTAAATCTTTCGGTACAACTGTATAGCCTGCATTAATCCATTCGTTGACCTTAGGCTTTTCTACAAAATTTTTTATTTTAGTGCCATTTCCAGCATGTTCTATTTCTGCAATACCGAATGGCGTCGTAGGTCTAACAAGTGCTATGACAACTTTATCCAACTTACGAAATTCATCTAACAAACCGTCCAAAGGAAAATTAGTTATAACGTCACCATTCACTAATAGGAAATCGTCTTTGATTAAATTCTTTGCATTATTAACGGCACCAGCAGTTCCAAGTTTCTCCTTTTCTACGGAATAAGTTATCTTTACTCCGAATTTTTTACCATCTTTAAAGTGCTTTTTAATTTCATCACTTTTGTGTCCGCAAAGTAGGACAAAATCATTTATTCCGTATTTTTTGATATAACTAATAACATGCTCTAAAATTGGTTTGCCTCTAAATTTTAGCATTACTTTGGGTATCTTCTCTGTATATGGTCTTAACCTTTCTCCCAACCCACCACATAAGATAACTGCTTGCATTTATTTCACCCTGAAATCTATACAGACTTTCCATTGATATGGGCTGTATGGCAGTACTTTCCTTTTGTTTGTCACCATATAAGTCTTCTTTAACATTTTTAACTCTTTATCTATTGTTTCTAATGCTTCAGAAAATAAATCCCCTTCACCACCTATGCCGTAGAAATGTATAATTCCATTTTTATTCAAACATTTCACTGCTATATCTAGAAACTTGCCAGCTTCCAATGGCAACGGCATCAATATCCTATCACATTTTCCATAAAATTCCTTACAGACCTTTTTTACATCCCCCTTTATCGGAACTATTTTATGTGAAAGTTTGTTTATCCTTACATTTTCCAACGCATACTCATGTGCTGCCTTGTTTAACTCTACAGAATAAATTTTGCTTACATTCGGCTGTTTCTTTGCAATTGCTACAGACATTGCTGCTATGCCTCCAAACATCACCAAAATTGTCTCCCCTGCTTTTACTTGTTCTACTATCTTTTGTCTTTCCGTAGCCTCTCTAGGCGAAAAGTAAACTTTCCTTGGATCTACTTTAAGTGTATACCCAAATTCTTTGTGCATGACTTCTGTATTTTTGTCACCAGCTAGCAGTTTATACTCCCTTTTCCTTAACTCACCCTTTCTCTTAGATATCTTTTCAAGCACAGATTTTACATTTTTATTGGTTTTTATTACATCATTCGCAATCTCTTTTTTCAACCTTTTCAAATCTTCAGGTATTTCAACTATAGCAACGGCCTTCTCTTTGGAACCTATTATATCATAGCCGGTCATTTTCATCACTAACTTTTATAACTACCATAGTTTTATATCCCAACGATTGCTTTCATAAAAATAAAAAAGATTTAAGTATTGATTAACTTTTGTAGTGTATGTTAACGTTAGTAGGTTTAGGTTTAAGTGATGAGAAGGATTTAACGTTGAAGGGATTGGAAGCTGCTAAATCTGCGGATAAAGTTTACATAGAACTATACACAGGCAAGTGGTTTGGAAGCTTGGAAAATTTATCTAAAATTATTGGCAAGCAGATAAGTGAATTGACTAGAAAAGATTTGGAAGAAAATTCAAATAAAATTCTTCAGGAGGCTAAAATTAAGAATGTTGTAATCTTTGTTCAAGGCGACCCATTGGTTGCCACGACACATTTCCCTTTATTGCATGATGCAAAAAAACAACTAGTTGAAACTAAACTCATACATAATTCGTCAATAATTTCTGCGATTGCTGAAACTGGACTCCACATTTATAAATTCGGTCCAATAGTTACTATACCATTTCCAGAAAAAACTAAAGGTAAATCACCAAAATCAATAGCCGAAATTATTAAAGCTAACAAGAAAAGGGAATTGCATACATTATGTTTGCTGGATGTAGTTTCGGAAGAAAGCAGGTATATGACAATAAATCAAGGATTGCAGATTCTACTGTCTGAGAAAATAATTACAAAAAAAGACATATTAGTTGCCTTTGCTAAAGCTGGTAGCGACAAACCGTTAATTGTCTATAATACTGTTGATAATCTGCTCAAAAAGTTTATAAATGAAATACCTGCAGTTATCGTCATTACAGGTAAGCTACATTTTACTGAAAAGGAATATTTAGAATTGTATGAAGCTTAAAATGAACATCTTAAAAGCTATATTGCTCGCTCATGTTGGACTTTCTATATTTGATTTGAGATTTTTGATTTTACCATGGATTTACATAATTTTTCATCTATGGGCTCTTGCTACAATTACTTTAGGTGCGCCATGGGTACCTGCAAACATGAACAAGATTAGAAAAATGTTAGAAATGGTTGCTATAAAGCGAGGTGAGGTTTTATATGATTTGGGGTCTGGCGATGGAAGAATTGTTATCGAAGCCGCGAAGATGTATAAAGCTAGAGCTATAGGTATTGAACTAGATCCTATAAGGGTTTTGATGTCTAGGTTGAATCTAAAGTTCAATAAAGTTGATAATTATGCTGAAATTCGACAAGCAAATTTTTTTGACGTACGTCTAAATAATGCAAATATAATTACGATGTACTTACTTCCAAAAACGGTTAATAAACTGAAATCTAAATTTAAAAGAGAACTTAAATCTGGTTCTCGTATAGTATCGCTACAATTTCCTTTAAAGAACTGGAGGCCTGTCAAATTTGACAGGGAAAACGAAATATTTGTTTATAGAGTATAGTTACCCTATTTCTTCTCTCCAGATACCCAATAAATTAAAAGCACCGTAATAACTATAAAAGCTAAAATTACCATGTCTTGACCCGATAAACCTAAAAATCCACCTGTAGCAGGTACACCTAAAGCTTGTATTCCACCACTATTGATGAAAACACCAATCACTACTAATGTTGCAACTAAAGCTACCCATTTACCAAACTCAAAACCCCTACCAACTAATACCGGTCCCTTATCTGTTTGTCTTATTATACCAGGTCCTATAGTTTCACCCACAAGCACCAAAACTATAAGCCCAACAACAACTGTTACTATAGCCATAGTAGACTGTGAGAAGAAACTGCCAAAGAATTTACTAATTGTAATTCCTGCAGGCGTAAATCCTATTACGAACAAAGCAATAGAAAATGCAATTATAGCGTTTAGCCCATTAGTCATTCTTCCCGCTGGACCAAAAAGGCCAATTCGAGCTAACAACCCATACATCAAAGCAAAAACTATCAAGAAAGGCAGGTAAAAAGCAAATATACCAGCACTTTGTGCACTTGCAATGAGTTGGTCGAATATTCCCATTTTCAATCCTTTTTAATAGATAATTAGCGACAAAAAGATAAATATATCACTTCTTATTTCTTCTCCTCACCTCCCATACCTAAAGCCGCTATCCCAATGACTGTAACAATCAACAAAATAACAACAACAATCGTCAAAATCACATCCTGTGGAATGCCAACTGTTGTTTGTGGCAAGAATACATTAAGCAACCCGCTTGAAAGGACAACTCCGAGTGCAAGCAGGAAGCCAAAAACTACAAACGCAACAAACATACCACCCTTAAATTTCTCTTCCAACACCTCCCCCAAACTCTTCTTGAAGAAAGCCCCTGTAATGACTATCCCAATGACTACTGTTAAAAGTACAACCACGCTATTGAAGAAGAATGTCTGGAATAGTTTTGTGACTTGAACGCCACTTAATATAGAATATGCCAACACCAGGAAGGCAGCCACCAAAGCTACTACAGCATTGACAGCGACATTCTTCTCAGGAGCACCAAATATCTGACTTCTTCTCAACAAACCATAAAAAATGGCTGTAGTCAACATGAATATTAGAAATTCCAAACCACCAAGTTCACTTAATCTGCCTATAACAGTCTCAAACGGCGAAGCCATCTATTTCTGTTCTCCTCCTGCCATCGATGCAGACGCAATCATTATCACAACTATAAAAATAATTATCCCAGCAATGATTAATATCACATCCCTAGGCGCATTGGGCCCTTCGCTCTCCCCACCATCCTGAATTATCACACCAACCAAACCACTTGTGATAAAAAGTGCTATGGCTATGCCTATGAACATGTATACATTTGATGGGGTCATGAATTTCTCTGACAGCATCTTAGGGAAATCTGGGTAGAACATGCTGGCAAACACCAAAGCCATAATAAAAAGCAGTCCTACGATGACGAGTTGTGTGAAGAACGCTGACAGTTGCTGGCCAAATGTCAAACCAACCAACACTGGATAGCCGAATACAAGGAATGCAACTATAATGGCCACCACAGCAGACAGTATCTGCCCCTCCCTCATCTCACCAAACAGTTTAGTTCTTCTCAATAGGGCGTAAAGCAATACCAGAGTTAGTACAAAAGGAAAGAAAAAGTCGAAAAATTTAAGCTCAGCAAGCTTTTGAACGATAATATCAAAGACCATTAGCCTCAATAAATTAATTCTGTTGCAAGGGATTTAAGTTTAAGCGGTGATAGGCAAGCCCAGTTTTGCTTTCAGTATGTTTATCCTTTCATTAATTTTGTTTATCCTATTCTCTACCTTTAGTTCTGCTGCAGGGTCACCTCTTGCATGCTTGAGTTGAGAAATTAAATGATCTCTTTGCTGCTCCAGCCTTTTCAAAGCCTTTTCCATCCCAGGTGTAGGCTCGCCGGCTTTCTTCACTACTTTTTTAAACAGTAGTTTACCAGAAATCTTTCCTAATACCAGACCAAGCAATAGCAATGCACCAGAAGCTATTAGTGTTCCCATAGGACCTAATGACTTTGTGATACTGGCAAACAGAGATGATAGTGGGGAGATGACTTTAGAAACTGTTGAGGATATAGAGGGCGGCAATAAATTCACAGACACCAATGCTACGGCTACAAGTATGCCAACAATTACTCTAATCTTTATACTCATCCTAATCAAGGAAAGCAGGAAGAAAATGATTGAAAACGCGATGATTGACGATAGATATTCTGGTGGAATTGTAGGCAATTTTTGCCCTATGTTAGTTACTTGTTCAACTGCTACTTGAGGTATTTGGAATAATACCATTAAATAACATTAGGCTTTTAAAGAATTTATTTTGCATATTTGAGTATAATCGCTATTACAGCTATCACCCCCAAGAGGACGAAGATGAAGGATGGTATAGGAAAGGCTTCTGTAGACAGTCCTAAGAATTTCAACACATCTGTCCTGATTAGAAGATAGAAGGCTAGTATACCGGCAACTATCAATAGCCAAGATGGCTCAGGACCTTTTTCAGGATGCGGGCTTCTGGCCAGACCAAGCAAGAATGCTATGACAACAAAAATTACTAGGAAAACCAATAAAACTGCTGTACCGTGGAATAGGTCTCTTAACAATTGGATTATAGGCAAGCCAGCAGGCGAGAATACTACCAACAGGGATATGCTTAAGGACAGAAGAATGTTTATGCGATTGTCAGGTATTATGTTGGCTCTCTTGAAAACCGTGTAGAGTATTGCATAAATAATTAGAAGAGGTATTACTGCGTCAAAAGCCCCTGACCTAAATGCACTGAATATCAAATCTGTCAAACTGTGGCTGGACATAATTTAATTTTGTAGGTTAGAAAGAAATAGATGATTCGGGACCTAGTGTATTTGCACCGCATTTTATATCACCCACAGGAAATCTTTCTTTAATCCAACCAGCCAAACCAGGGTATTCTATCTTTGTAGGTAATGTGCCAAATGGTGTCCATAGTTGGTATTCGAATACAGCATACAAGTAGAAACCTACAGCCAATAGGATAATAGTAAGTATACCTAAGTTCCATGGCGTAATATGCATTCTCGGGCCTTCTACACCACCTCGTTGTACAATTGTAGTCAAGAATGTAATACCAGCAATGAAAACAATAGGAATAAACCAAAGGTTAGTCCAACCTGAAATTAAGATATTTCCAGCAAGGAAAAAATCCGTCAAACGCCTTAAAGCAGACATGTGTTCTCTAACAACATCTGTACCCGCACCAGTTACCATAAAAGTTAAAATTCTAACAGCAATTGCCATTACCATTGTCATCCAGTTAAAATACACCAATGGATTAGGTTGGTGTAACATGAAAATACTAAAGGCTATGCTTATCAACAAAACGACACTATAAAAATGTGCTGGACCTTTTGTTAGACCACCAAGCCCTTTTTCCTCGTCCCATCCAACCAAAGGTCCTCCAACGAATCTTAGAACTACTGAAAATAAGATGACACCGAGTACAACATTTGCAATCAATGGCACTATCTTTTCTGTTATCAAACAGAATCTGCAATCAAGGCTTGTTAGAGACGAGCATTGCTCTGGCAAAAACCCTAGTAGAGCAGTTATCACT
>Ga0213870_1001330_pt1 | contig 11208 bp, 16 predicted proteins | sample WICALVC2017_Meta_FD_160119 | JGI IMG/M metagenome (GOLD analysis project Ga0213870, IMG submission 160119) | Freshwater microbial communities from subterranean cave lake in Wind Cave National Park, South Dakota, United States - WICALVC2017 | ecosystem: Environmental > Aquatic > Deep subsurface >... | reverse complement strand
TGAAAGCCTCCATTAACATAGTTTCAGCAGCGCCAAGAGCAACATCGGCATGAGCAACGGGACAATCCATCATAGATCCATCAGCTATAGCAACATCCATCTTCGAATACCGCATTCTCTGAGCCTCAGTCCTAGGAAGAACAACAAGACTCGCGTCCCCATTGTTCCGCGAAATCATGTTCACCGCCTTCTCTAAGACGGGTTCATGTGTGGGGAAGAAGCTTGCAAACTCAGGCTCAGGCCTGACTAAAACTATCGGAGGCTCAATCCCCAATTTATCATAAGGATTATGCTCGCTTATCGGCTGCCCCTTCAGATAACAAGTGTGGAAACCGTTGAACCAGACAACCTTCTCAGGATCAGGCACACCGTTCTGGTAGAGCTCCTGAAATGTATAGAATCTTGGAACAAACACCTTGCTAGCCAAAGGAAACACCATCTGATTAACATGCTTCTCCCTCTCATCATAGAAGATCGTCCAGGAAGGAATGTTAAATCCAAAAGCAACCCTAACAGCCTCAGGCCACCTTTCAGTCAGCAGTAAATCAGGCTTCTCCCTCTCCACCAAAGGTAGCATCTGCTGAATGTTTCTGGCGTAGGCCTCAAGTTTGCTCGGCAGTTCTCTGCCTCCATGCTTCCCAACCGGTACAAAATCGATCCCTTTGGCCTTCAAAATGGAGAAGATGTTGTCATGATCCCTAGCAGTAACAAGAAATTCGTATTCGCCTTTAAGCTCCTTGATGAGTGGGGCGAAGAAATTAGCTTGGAATGGTGTGCTCATCGCCACCCAAATCTTCTTTACTTCCGCGTGCGCTTTAGCCGACAAAGTCAACTGATGCCTAGGCGACAGTCAACGTGAGAACAACGGCAAGCACGGCGTAGCAGAATTGCATCAAAAGTATCACCGAAACCAACTCTCTCTCAGAAAGTTGTGAAATCTTCAGAAAAGCATGTGCAAGAGCAGGATATCCAGCGGGCTCTAAAGTACCATCACGGCGTGGAGTTGAATCGCCATATGCACTTCTCTGAGAGAAAGGCCTCTTAGAAAGCATCTTCAAAGCGAAGTCCAAGGCAGCGGGCATGCTCAACACGATAGCCTGAAACTCCAGACCAGCGATAAGACCGATAGTTGCAATGGCCGCTCCCGACATCAGCGTGCCAGTATCACCTGGAAAGATCTTTGCGGGATACCAATTTAACAGAAGAAAGCCGAAGTACCCCAAGGCAAGCAGCACTCCAGCCAATGCCAGTTCGCTTTTACCAATAAGAAAGCAAAGAAAAGCAAGTGTTCCAATATTGATGGATGCTACCCCAGCTTCCAAGCCGTTGAAGCCAGCGAGCATGTTGGTGAAATTGGCTGAGGTTGCTACGGCAAGGGGAACGATAAAGAGCGGCAACATCAGACCAAATGATATGGGGCCAACAAACGGGAAGCTGATGTCAGTCCTGTTTATCAAAAAATAGGCTACGGGGGAGCTTGCAGCTGCCACTAGCAATGGCTTGTACCTCTGCCTGATGCCAAAGAGATCATCAATAATCCCTATGAGCCCGACTACAACAATCGAGCTTGAAGCGACGAAAAACACAGAGCCAACGCCCACTCCGGGGACCAGGATTGCGGAGCCCAGAACATAGCCCACTAGGACTGCCAGCCCACCCATTTCAGCACGAAGGGGTCTACCTGGCTTGTGGACGTCTACGCCCGTGATGCCCATGTGATTGAACTTCCAGGAAAGGAACTTCGTCAACCTGTATGCAACAACGGCTGTCGTTGCAGCGGCTATCACAGCCGGGACGGCACTCAATTTCTCTTCCGAGACGCCATGCGGTCAGTTAAACTCCAAAAAACGACTGACCCGAAGGCGAAGCTGGCGATCCATACGAAGAGAGAGACCACTCCGCGAAGAATATTCGCTAGCGGAGCTGTAAGAATCCATACAGCATACATTGTCCCGCCGGACAGAACTACCACCACAAAGCTCAGGAGGATGACCGCGACTGACCTAGAAGTGATGAACCCCAATTATTCTAGGCGACTCACAACTGATACCGCTTCAGAAAGCAGTTCATTATTCACCTTCTCAAAATCACTCATCGAACCAACATCAGCCCAGTAGGCATCTTCAAAGTAAGAATTCATCTTCTCACCGTTCGCGATTAGCGTGGGAAAAGTTTCAGTTTCAAGACTTACAACTCTTCTTTCAGGGATATGTCTGAAGATTCTTGGCTCAAGCACGTAAACGCCCGCATTCGCCATAAAGCTTAGGATAGGCTTCTCCTCAAAGTTCCTTATTGAGGAATCATCACGAAGCGTGATGTAGCCGTACGGAATCTTAACTTCGAACTTCTTCATCGCAACGGTACCAATGGCACCGTTTTTCTGATGCGTATCCACCAAATTATGGATGTCGAGAGATGTGACTATGTCTCCATTCATGGCCAAGAAAGTTTCATCTAAGAACTGTTGGGCAGTCTTCAGCTGCCCGCCTGTCCCCATAGGAGTCTCGGCTTCAGCGTAGCTTATCTTAACACCAAGCGCAGAACCATCTCCAAAAGCGTCGACAATCTGCCTCTTGAGATATGCTACGCATACTACAAACTCACGAAAGCCGTACGACTTAAGATACTGTATTGTTCTCTCAAGGAGAGGCTTTCCTCCAACAGGAAGCATCGCCTTTGGAACCACGTAAGTCAAAGGTCTCATCCTGCTGCCTATACCACCAGCCAGGATCACCGCTTTCATGATGCGTTACTCAGTGATGAGTTCTGGGTCTTTTGAAGGGCTAGCTTTTCTTCTCAAGGAATTGCGCAGAGATTTCTTTGACGATGTCGTAGAGCTTCTCGTGGCTCATTGAGCGCAGCTCTTCTTCCAGCTTCTCTGAGCGTAGGCGCTTCACAAGTTTGCGGCGCAGGCAAACTTTGAATTCTTCGAGGTCGGGATCCAAGTCGTACCATTTTTCAATGATAGAAACACCCTTCGCGACCGGAATCAGGTATTTTTCGATGTCTACGGGCAATTCACTTGACCAAGAGAAGCCTCTTCAGGCTCACCATCTTTTCTCCGTAGAGTCCCTGCAGCTTCCCTAATTCTTTGAACTCCTTAAGGAATGTCAAACCCTTAGAGCTGATATGGTACACTCCGTTCTCATCACTGTCTTGTAAAAGACCTTCTTCAATCAATGTCGGAAGATATGATTCGAGCAACTCATAGCTGAGATTTGCTCCATACATTATCCTCGTCTTCCTCGCTCCATTTTTAGCTGCTTCAAGCATATCAGCCGCAATTTCCAGACGATTCCTTTTCTTCCGATTGTTCGTATCCAGCGAGAGTAAGCCCTGATTAAGAGACGATACTAAATCCACCAGGTTCCTATTTCTTAACGTAAGGAAAGTCTAACCTGACTGCCGATCTTTCGCAGCCGGGTCCGCGTTTTGAGCCATGGAAGGAGAATTCGTCACACTGCTTATCGTACTATCTGATGACCCAATTAGCCTTTGCGCCTCAATGGGCTCAGGCGGAGGAATAGTAGCCATAGTCCATCCAATCCAAGCAAGAATCCCGAGGATTAAAGCCACAGCCACAAACGCAGTCAACAGAAGTATGATTGTTGTGTAGAAGATTAGCAGCCAGGTGAAGATGCCTATTCCGGCCAGACTTCCCAGGAGAATTAAAGCTCCTATTGCTTGATCTTTATCCACCCAAATTACCTCCATGCATAGGAGCTGAGATAGTTCAAGCCCAAACATCGGACGTAGGAGACGTCTTCCTTCCAGCTCACCGCCTCCTCTACACCCCATGAAAGGGCCACTTGGATTGCACGGTCCGCCAGGGGCCTTCCGATCTGCTCGATCCTCCACGCGAACGGGTGTTTAACAGCATCCGAAAGCTTGTTCAGAACTCTCTGCAAGACTCGAATTAATGTTGGGCTGCGAATCCTCTCGACGCAACGAACCGTCAAATCAATGATGCCACGTTCCATCTTGCTCAAACCTCTGAACCAAACTCCTTTTCTTAACGACTTCCTCTTTAAGTCAAGAATGTCGTTCTTTGATATTGTAGGAGCATTAGACTCGATATTATTTGCATTGAGTAAATGAACGAAAGGGTTTCCGATTATGGAGGAAGTCGTTTTCTCGAAGGCCCCCGTCGAAGTGCCCCCGACTTCTGTACAATCTATATAACGAGTCTGCAAGTTTCAGCCATCTCATTAGAGAAGCAGAGCGCGCAAAAATACAGAACATCTTCGGGCATGTACTATGGAGCTACCATAGAGGATGACTCCTCAAAGCTCTCGCCCTGGAATCTGAGATTGGTTCTACGGTAGTTAATGAAGAATGACTCAGCCTGGAACCTGCTTGCTACAAGGTTAACTCTGCTGGCTTGGAGAAGCTAATGGGTGCGCTTCTTCCTGAGGATATGATTTCGAGTAAGGAGGTCTTCTTGCTGTTGTAAGTCTTTATGGCGTTCTCGAGATCGAAATATTCTCTCAGGAAGGAGATTCCCTTTTCAGTTAGCCTGTAGTGCTTCTCATCCGAATCGACTCGAATAAGTCTGGCGCTTGTTAGAATTTTGAGGTACCTGTTCAGCTGGTCGAAGCTGAGGTTTGCCCTGTACATTATGTGAGTTCTTCTAGCGCCGTTTCTACATACTTCTAGAATAGTTGCCGCGATCTCAAAGAAGCGTCTCTTGTGAGTGTTAGACACTGGAGGCGGCGGGTCATCTAACTCTCTATAACTGCATTATGGATTATTTCCACTTGGAACTACCACTGACGGATGGTACGTGGTGACCGACCAGTGCGTCGGACCGTAGCCCAGCCTGCCTCAAATAACGTAGAAGGCCGACTTTGTGGAATCACTAACTTTCGACTCAAAACTCACGGAAATCGCACAACGTCGCCTTTTAGGCACGTATTTCTTCCTTCATCAACCGCAAAAAAAGAGGAAGTGAGAGGATGCTCTATGGTAGAGGTTCACAAAGCTATAAAGCCAAAACTGTCGAGCCGGAGGTGCAAGAGGTAAGCAAACCGATGCTTTCTCTGCCGGACCAGGTGATAGAGCTATTAGAGGACGGAGCACCGCATAGCCTGGTCGAAATCTCTAGGGCAGCGAAAATCTCTGATAGGCAGGCGGCGAAGGTTCTAGATTTTCTAGATAGATATGGCTTCGCAAGCCTGAAGAAGAGGGAGAAGACAGCTCAGATCGAGCCTGAATTTCTGGATTTGCTAAGAGAGTTACCCTAGTCCTCTTTCTTATACAGCGATTCTTCCAACCTTCCGTACGTCTCGAGAAACTCCAGACCTCTTTGGCTGGTTTTGTAGATTGTCTTTTCAGAATTCTTCTTTTCCAGGAACTTTTTGGATACAAGGAAGTTCAGATACTTGTCTATTCCTCTGAAGTCTAGGTTGGATCGGTACATGAGACGAGTCTTGATCGCGCCTTCTTTAGCAGCTTGGAGAATGCTCGCAATTATTTCGATGCGGCCCCTACGGGCCGGCTTCTCCAAGCATTGATCCCCTTTGCGACATGGGAATGCTCTATTTAACAATAACCAAAATGATCATTACTTTAGGGTTGCTTTCGTCTGGCTAAATGCAAGCAAAGGACGAAAAACGTCAAATTCTGTTATACTTTCAGTAGTAACCTATGGATCAACCCGTCGATTATTCAAATCAGCTAAGACTTCTAGGCTTCTAGAAAATGAGACCTCAAGGTCCAACCTACGAATACCATGACATTGCTTAAAATAGTTGAAAGAATGCTCTAAGCAGCGATGTATCGGGAATAAGCATTATAACAGGCAAGAAAGAACTGAGTATTGTTAGCCATAGGAATTACGCGAATGGTCACTACAAAACGAAAGGTCAGGAGGCTTAGAGGATCCAGAACCCACGGATGGGGACAAGTAGGACAGCACAGGAAAAGTGGTAGAAAAGGAGGTAGGGGGCAGGCTGGGCTGCATAAGCACAAATGGACTTGGACCGTGAAGTACGACAAGGAGCACTTTGGCAAGGATGTCTGGGCGCCACCAAATAGATTCGTCGTAGGCTCATGGGTCAACGTGGGCAACCTAGAGGAGCTGTATCAGAGATACGGAACAGTTGGTCCCGCGAACGAGGAGCTGCCAGTCCTTGATCTAACTAGGCTTGGGTACGGGAAGTTGCTTGGGGGAGGTTCGGCCGGCCGTGCGCTTAAGGTCCTTGTGAAGGAGTTCACCTCTTCTGCTAAAGAGAAGATAGAAAGGGCTGGAGGACAATTGGTGAAGGGATAGCCCGATGAGCGCCTTCTCCAATTTCATCAGGGGCATTACAACTGTACTCCCTGAGATAAAGAAGCCAATCAGAAAACCGACCCTCACAGAAAAACTGCTGTGGACGGCCATCGCATTAGCGCTCTACCTAACGATGGCTCAGATCCCGCTTTATGGTGTGCAGCAGGGAGGATCTGACCCTAACGCCTACGCTAGAATAATCTTCGCTTCGAGTCAAGGTAGCCTCATGGAGCTGGGCATCGGACCTATAGTAACAGCCGGTCTGATTCTGCAGCTATTGAAGGGCTCTGAGATCATTAGGCTGGATTTCAAGAAACCTGAGGACAGGGCGCTCTTCACTTCGGCAACGAAATTTCTGACATTCGTCGTCATTCTGATGGAAGCCCTGGCCTACACCTTCGGCGGAGCATTTGGGAGAAATCTCGCGTCATCAACGATACTTGTCATTCTGGTTCAACTTTTCGCAGCTGGAGCGGTAGTAATGATGCTTGATGAACTGGTGCAAAAAGGCTGGGGATTGGGGAGTGGCATCAGCCTGTTCATTCTAGCTGGTGTAGCTCAGCAGGTCATGTGGAGCCTCCTCAGCACGTTGCCTACTGGCCAAGGGACTTTCGGAGTTCTCCCGTTCACAATTGAGTCAATATTTGCGGGGGCATTGAATAACGCGTTGTTCAGACCTGGCGGTCTACCTAGCCTGTTTACTCTCGCTCTATCGGTTCTGGTAATTTTGGTGATCATTTATGTTGAAGGGGTAAGAATTGAGGTCCCCATCACCTCAACGCGGTACAGAGGATTTGCTGGTGTTTACCCGATTAAGTTACTCTACGTGTCCAACATTCCCGTGATACTGACCTCTGCGCTAATAGCTAATCTGACGTTCCTGTCGCAGTTCATCTACGCCAATTACTCGAATAATCCCTTGCTGACCTGGTTCGCGAATTACAACGCAACTAATCCAGGCGAGTTGACCGGAGGTCTTCTATATTACATGACTTCGCCTCGTCTTCCTGAGGTTGCTGTAGGGGACCCGGTAAGGGCCTTGACTTACGTCCTGTTCCTAGTGGTATTCGCTGTGCTGTTTGCGAGAATTTGGGTTGAAATAGGGGGGCTATCTCCTAAGGCCGTAGCTAAGAGCCTTTTGGATGCTAAGGTTCAAGTGCCCGGGTTCAGGAGGGCTGAGGATTCCGTTGAAGGCATCTTGTCTCGCTATATCCCTACCGTCACGATAGTTGGGGCAATCTTCATAGGTCTTCTTGCCTCGACATCTGATCTTCTCGGTGTCTTTGGCTCAGGCATTGGAATTCTGCTTATGATAGATATCATTCTTCAGTATTACCAGCTGCTTGTAAGGGAACACGTAGAAACGATGATGCCCAGACTCGGTGCAGTTCTTGGAAGAGAATAAGAGGGTAGTGATTGTGGGAATTCCAGGTGTCGGGAAGACGACCGTAATTTCTCAGCTGGTGAAGACGCTGCGCCGGAAACGGTTGGACGTTAAGCATGTCGTTTTTGGATCAGTGATGTTGGATCAGGCCCTTAGGAAGTATGGAATAAGGCATAGAGATCAGCTTAGGACCCTTCCTGTTATTTCTCAGAAAAGACTCCAGATTCAAGCAGCCAATAGCATCGCCAAGATGAAGGCAAACGTATTGATTGTTGACACACACCTTTTCATTAAGACGAAGGAGGGATACTGGCCGGGGCTTCCGTTTGAAGTATTAGATGCCTTGGAGCCAACGAATGTAATACTTGTAGAGGCAACGGCAAGGGATATTCTCCAGAGAAGGATGAGAGACAGGAACAGGTACCGGGATGCCTTGGACGAGGCTGGCATATCGACTGAGTTGGAGTTGGCAAGAACCATGCTAGCTACCTCTGCTATCCTTACGGGAGCCCCGTTGCTCACCATCCAAAATGAGGAAACTCGGGCGGACAAAGCTGCGAGAGAGATTGCTTCGTCAATTACTTTTGCGTAGGTGAGTGATGATGATAGCTCCTCCGCTGTCGACGATCGTCGTGGCTCTTCTTGCAGTCGGTGTGAGCCTTATGTACGCTGTAGGAACCCGACTTCTGACTGATGTTGAGAGAACTAAGCGAATAACCGCGGAAGTAAGCACCTTTCAGAAGGAGCTGAGAGATGCTCTTGCGAAGAAAGATAAGAACAGAGAGGTCAAGCTGAGGAAGAAGGAGCCTGCCATTCGGAAGCTGCAGGCCGGGCAGTTCAAGCAGAACATGAAGCCGACCCTCCTTTTCACCGTGCCCCTTCTTCTAGTATGGTACGCTGTTCTCCCTGTGTGGATCGCACCGTTAAACTCAACGGTGGCTTACTCACCCGTTCCGCTGGATTTCATTCCTCTGCTTCCGTTGACAGACTCAGGCAAAGTCTTCCTCTGGTCTTGGTACCTAATCTGCTCTTTCGCCTTCGCCACAGTGATTAGGAAGGCTCTGAGGCTAACTTAGACAAAAAACCCGGATGGCCTCTGTGGTAGTCCTGATAATATCTGGAATGCCAGCAGTTGGGAAATCGACTGCCGCGAAGGCATTGGCCGATGCATTTGGCTTGAGGTATTACTGCGCCGGTGATGCGCTGAAGGAGCTTGCGATTCAGAAGGGATACAAGCCCTCAGGTGAAGATTGGTGGGAAACCGTTGACGGTATGCGCTTTTTGGAGGAAAGAAGAAAGAATCCAGACTTCGATAGGGAGGTTGACGGAAGGCTTGTGCAGGTTGCAAAGGACGGAAACGTCGCGATAACAAGTTACACTGCTCCCTGGTTGGTCAATAACGGAATCAAGATTTGGTTAAAGGCATCGATGGAAGTGAGAGCGAGACGACTAGCCTCGAGAGATACGATGCCCTTTGAAAGGGCTTCGCAGATTATAAGCGATAGGGATTTGGAGAATCAGGGGATTTACCGAAACCTCTACGGGATTAAATTTGGAGAGGATCTTTCAGTTTTCGACTTCATCTTGAACACAGAGCATTTGTCTAGCGAAAACGTCGTCGAGATTCTTCACACTATTGTGAAGCATTTCACATGAATTCTTCCCCTGAGCCAATAGTGATTGATGAAGAACAGACTGATGATTCCGTTGGATTCTATCCCGATAGACGGCCACTAGAACAACTTCTTCAATATGGCTTCATCCTCGTGGATAAGCCGGAAGGTCCAACCAGTCATGAGGTTGTTGCTTGGGTTAAGAAGATCCTCCACGCTGAGAAGGCTGGTCACAGTGGAACGTTAGACCCTGGAGTCACAGGTCTTCTTCCTGTTGGATTGGGCGAGGCAACAAAGGCTCTTTCAGTTCTTCTTCTGGGACCTAAAGAGTACTACTGCGTAGCAAGGCTTCACGACCCTATCGATGGCAACAAGCTGAAAAGAGTACTCTCAGAGTTCGTGGGGGAAATCTATCAGAGACCACCTCAGAGGTCTTCGGTTAGGCGTGAAACAAGAACTAGGAATATCTACGCACTGGATTTGGTCGAGGATGTTGGCAGACTCCTCCTCCTCAGAGTTCTCTGTCAAGCGGGGACTTACGTCAGGAAGTTGATCTACGACATAGGAGAGGTATTGGTTCCGGGAGCTACGATGGCTGAGTTAAGGAGGACAAGGGTCAGCCATCTGAGCGAATCCGATGGTTTTGTCAGTCTGCATCGGCTCTATGATGCCTATCAGCGTTGGAGGGAGGAGGGGGAGGATACCTCCATCAGAAGTATTGTCAAGCCCGTTGAATACGCGGTTTCAGGCTTGAATAGTGCAGTTATCAGGGATTCTGCGGTTGATGCGATCTGTCATGGGGCTCAGTTAGCTGTCCCAGGTCTTCTGAGAATTTCCCCATCAATATCAAGGGGTGAAACCGTTGCGATCTTCACCTTGAAGGGTGAGGTGGTAGCTATTTCAGAGGCCACAATGGGCTCAGAAGAGATTCAGAAGGCAGATAGAGGAATAGCGTTCTTAACGCGAAGGGTCATCATGAAGCTCTCAACTTATCCGAAGCTTTGGAAGAGCAAGGAAAAGCAAACAGTAAAGACATCATAGCCAGTATCGTACGTATCTTCTGAATAATCATTTCTTCTCGAGACGGGCAATAGGCGTATAAGATAGAGACACACCCGTTCAGATAACTGGGGGTGTCTACATGCAGACCGTGAATCACGGAGTTGAGCTACGTGTCTTCGAGGACTTGGGCCTTTTTTCCAAAGCTGTAGAGCAGGCCGGTTTCACCTTCGACTTCGATTCCGTAACTAGGTTGAACACAAGCTTCGTGAAATCTTCGGAGAAATATCTTATACTGAACGTCAAGGATTACGAAGATGAAGACCCGAACAACCTAATCTTCCTAAGCGAGGACAAAGCCTTCCTGTACTCAAAGAAGCCTCCGTCCCCGCAAGCATTCGAAGCGTTCACAAAGGTCTACAGCAAGCCGTTTGGAAAAAGCACAGTACTTGCCTTCTTAACATTGAACAAGGCACAGGCAAACTACAAGATGAAACTAGAGTATCTCATCAATGCCCTGAAGGAACTTGAGGAACGATTCAACGCGAAGAAATATCGTGACGTCGCCCTTGAATTCGAACGCCTATACGATAGGTTGGAAGATTTCCATGACATACTTATGAGGTTAGAGGAGAGAACTATAAAGGAGGTAGAGACGCGGTACATATCCTTCGATTACAGCGTATTGATAGCTGAAGGCGCTGGTCTTCTAGATCGCTGCAGGAACAGGTTCAATATGCTCAGAGACATCGCGCGTGACCATGAGATGCAAGTAACCGTAGAGCTGAACAAGAGAATCGAAAAGCTCAATGATGTGGTAAAGAAGCTCACTGCCCTGACTGTTGTGCTGATGATACCAAATGTGATCGCGGGTCACTTTGGTATGAACTTCGTATTCATGCCAGAACTTCGAGTGCCCATAGCCTACCCGATTGTGATAG
>Ga0213870_1001329_pt1 | contig 11208 bp, 7 predicted proteins | sample WICALVC2017_Meta_FD_160119 | JGI IMG/M metagenome (GOLD analysis project Ga0213870, IMG submission 160119) | Freshwater microbial communities from subterranean cave lake in Wind Cave National Park, South Dakota, United States - WICALVC2017 | ecosystem: Environmental > Aquatic > Deep subsurface >... | reverse complement strand
GCAATTACCGGCGGCGGCACAGGAACAAATAAAGCATTGGTTGTAGCTGATTCCGCCAATACCACCAGATTTGTGATAGAAGACAGGGGTAACGTAGGTGTTGGTACCACCAGTCCATCATCATTATTTAGTGTTCATGGGAATGCGCTTTTAGGTACTACCACGGTTCAAGGATTAATCGCAACCGGCACGGCAACTGTTAGCGGTAACTTAGGTATTGGCGCTACTACAAGTCCGTCAAAGAGTATCAGCGCGGTAGGAAGCGCATTATTCAGTTCGGCGGCAACAACTACAGCTACTCTTAGTTCAACCGCAGCCAGTACTGGAGGATGCATTCAACTGCGGACTACAGGAGGATCATTTATCAGGATTTATGCAACTACTACCAATGTTAATGCTACAGAATCTACCGGTTCATTGGCCGCAACCGGCTATAAAAATCTTGTGGTTGAAAATGGCTCTTGCATTAACGATTAGTCTTAATAGCTTTGTCTAATTGTTTTTAAACGAATGAATTTTTTATCACTCTTTGTCTTACTATTCTTATTATTTAGCCCGTATTCAACATTTGCGGCGGTGGTAGATGCCACGGATATAACTTTAATCTTGCCCGGAGACGGTTCCACATATACCCTTAGCACCGCAGTGATAGATTCTATTAGTATTGGCAGTAATGATTTTACTTTTGATGTTCCCGGAGGAGGCAGTTTTGAGTTAATTTCTCCTGATAAGAAAAAACTTGATAATGACCAAAGTGTATCTACCAATTGTAGGACTAATGATTCAGTCATATTCTTTTCCGTAGCAAGCGGCGGAGCGTCCAAAACCATAAAGGTTACTCCTACCGGTACTTGCACCGTGGCCGCAACCAGCGGAGGCGGAAGTCCATCTCTTGGCAGTGGAGGAGGAGGTGGAGGAGGAGGCGCTGCGGCAGCGCCGCCACCGGTTCCTTCTACGCAAACCGTATCAAAAGTAGCTCAGCTAAAAGAGAGTATAACTGAACTGCAAACCAAGATTTCTCAAAAACTTGGTCAAAAAGTTCCAGGTATTTCAATATCTCCGGAGTTTACGCAGAATTTAACAAGAGGAATGAGCAGTGGAGATGTAAGGCGGTTGCAAATGCTGCTTGCCGCGGATAAAGAAATATACCCAGAAGGTATCACTAACGGCTACTTTGGAACACTTACGGAAAATGCCGTCAGGCGTTTTCAATTAAAGTACGGAATTATCAAAAATTCTACGGATCCCGGCAACGGACGTTTTGGTCCTGTGACCAGGGCCAAATTAGGCGAGGTATTTAAAGTTGAAAAAGCAGTTGTTGAAATTCCCGCAGTACCTCCTCCCGCGCCGGTTCCTCCGCCTGCGACCCCGCCAGCCGCGCCTGCCGCAATATCAGCAGCAGAGCGTCAGTCCCTTATTGCTGCTGTCAGGGAAAAGATTCAAGAGCTCACCGCCAAACTTCTTCAACTGCAGGTAAAACTCATTCAAGAGAAAATTAATGCGCTTAAAAAATAATTACTAATTTTTCATGAATCGCCTTTCTTTAGTAGTGTCTCTTATATTACTTACCTTTTTTGTAGGCACGAGTTCAGGTTTTGCCAGTTTATCAGCTATACAGGAAAAATTAAGAGAAATTCAGGTAAAGCTTATCGGAGAAAAAATTAAATTGCTGCAGGAGCAAATTATTAGGGCGGGGCAGAAGAAGTTACAAGAAATTTCTCCGCCCCCTCCGCCGGCAGTACCGGAAGCAGTTTCCAGAGAAGAGCTTTCCCGCAATCTGGAAGAGCAGATTAAAACATTGGGAAATGTTATTGCTTCTTTAAAACCAAAAGCAGTTGAGGAAGAAACTGCGCGTCTGGAAAAAAGAATAGGAGAGATAAGATTAGAAATTGAAAGCGCTACCGGAAAACGCCTATTTGAACTGCAGGATGAATTGGGCCAAGTATTGTCTGATTATAATATTCTCCAGCTGCAAGTAACCCAATCTTTGGAAGAATCGTTAAAGCAAAAACAAGTAACTATAATTCAGGAGCAAATCCGCCTTCTTCAGGAAAAAGTGCGTATTTTGCCTCAACCAGTAGCAGTAGTCCCCAAAAACGGTGCATTGCGAGAACAACAGAAACTTAAGGAACTGCAAGAACAAGTGGAGAAAGCGCGTCTTAAACTTCTACAAGCGCAAATAAAGGTAATCAAAGAGAAGATTGAGAAAATTAAATAAAATTGCGAGAATTGTTTTACTTTTAGTGCTTGTTCCTTTTATGGCAGGGGCAAGCATTTTTCAGCGTGATCTTTTTTGGGGTATAGCTAATGATGAAGACGTAAGGACATTACAAAAGTTTCTGCATAATCAGGGGGTGTATAGCGGTCCTGTTACCGGAAACTTTTTTTCTCTTACCCGGGGAGCAGTTAAAAAATTTCAGGAACGCGAGAGTATTGCTCCGGCGCTAGGTTATTTTGGTCCTCAAACCCGCGGCCGAGCCAATGAATTGGCAAAGCCAAAATCTAAAGAAGACCAAATCACTTTCCTTAAAAATCAGATTAAGATTTTGCAAGAGCGTTTAAAAAAACTGCAGGAGCAAGCGCTAGAAGAAAATCAGCCGCCGCAGATAGAACTCTCCAAAGACACTATTCCTCCCATATTTACCAGAAGGCCCTATCTTTCCAAAAAGGAATTTTTTAAATCTCCCATGCCTTTGGGGCCTCACTATCCTTACAAGATAATGTTTGATTGGACAGTGGATGAAAGCGGTTATGTGAAAGAAGCTATTAGCTGTTCTCCCCCTCTTAAATTCGTTAAAACAGCGGGAAAATTAACCGAATATCTTCCCGAACCGCATACTTCTTATTCCTGCCGGATTTCAGCCAAAGATTTGGCGGGTAATGCAGCAAGTGAAGAAATAAACTTTACCAGTCCTTCTTGGGTTAGTATAGATGGGTTTAGAAAAACATCTTTTCCTCCAGTCAAAACGATTCCTCTTTTGTTGGGAGACATAGCTATTTATAACGGAACCACCACCGATATTCTTTTTGCTCAAATGAAGCTTTTGATTACGGATAGTATGAATTCTTTCTTAAATCGGGGCAAAGAAGTAACATTGATCCTGCGCAACGGCACTTCTACCGACGTGGATATCATAAGCAAAACCAATTTTACTTTTCATAGTACTGCTCCCAAAGAAGGCGAGCCGCATAAATATCTTGTGAGCTTGTCTTTCCCCGTGCTTTTTCAGGCAGGAGAAGAAAAAATAGTCAGTCTTTGGATAGAAAATCTGGATTATGTTGTTAGCGGCGCGCTTATATTTACTTTGGATGAGTTTTTGGCAACTGAAAAGACTGCTACGGAAGGCGGTTTAACTCTGCAGCAGGGCGCGGCTCTTATTCTATCGGGACAGAAAACAAAAACATCATCTTTGAATATTGTAGGCGGATTTGACCTCGGTTTAAATAAATAATATAGTTAAGCAGAGGCGAAACCTATAAAGTTTAACTTTAGAGGTTTCGCCTCTGAAGAGTAACACCTACAATGAGCAAGAAACTATATATTATAGTTATTATTTTTGTTGCTATTTTTGAACTATTTGTTTTCCGCGATCGTATTTCAGAATTGCTTAATTTTGGCAAAAAAGAAACGTTGGAAGATAAAAAACTCGCGGTCGAGGTTCCGGCTCGCCTGCCGCCAAAAACAGTAGAAGTTTCTCCCCCTTTGCCCGGCAGAGATGTTTCCGCAGGTTCGGATATTAAACAAAAACCAAAGTTAAGTGATTCTTTGCCTGTTTATATTGGCCGTGATCCAGAAGAAATAAGGCCTGTAGAGGAGGAAGTGAAATTATTCAGCGAGGAGCAAAAACGGAATCTTTATCTTGACATTGAAAATTTAGGACAATCAGTGAAGAAAAATCCGGACTTTTTATACGGCTGGATACAACTAGGATCAATTAAAAAAGTAATTGGCGATTACGAAGGCGCCAGAGACGCTTGGGAATATGCCAGTTTAATCCGGCCACTTAACTCAGTTTCTTTCGCGAATCTGGGGGAGCTATACTGGCGCTATTTGCCCGAATTTTCCAAGTCCGAGAATAATTTTAGAATCTCTATAAAAAATAAACCGGATGATGTGTTAACCTACATTTCTTTTTCCGATCTATATTATTACTCCTACAAAGAGAAAAAAGATTTGGCAGATGATATATTGTTGGAAGGGGTAGCTGCCAATCCGGATGACCCCAATTTCCCGCGAGCTCTTGCCGCACTGTATGAACGGGACGGAGAGTGGATTCGAGCCATTGAATGGTGGAAAAAGGTATTGGAAAAAGAGCCGGGTAATACCGCGGTCGCGGCCGCTATTGAAGCGTTGGAAAGAAAACAGTAACTCTATAGAAGCGAGTAGAGGCGAAACCCTTGAGAGGCGGAACCTCTAAAGTTAAACTTTAGAGGTTCCGCCTCTGTTTTTAAATCGTTGAGTTGCCGCTTTTTAGATTTTTTGCTAATCTTGCCGCATGCGGCAAGGTTTTTTAATTATTTTCGCTCTAGCAGTGCCTTATTTTGTTTACGCGGAAGTTTTGTTTAATGAAATTGCCTGGATGGGCGCTAAACCTAAAGAAGGAGAATCCCAGCAGGCTGCAGCCAACAATGAGTGGATTGAATTGTATAATACGGGTAATTCCGAGATTTCGCTCGAAGGCTGGAGGATTAGTGCGGAAGATAGCGCGCCTGATATAGCCATTTCCGGCGCGATTGCCGCCAACGGATATTTTTTACTGGAACGATCAAGTGATGAAATAATTCCGGGAATTTCCGCGGACATTGTTTATTCATATAAAAATAATGCTCTCGCGAACGCGGGTGAGCGTTTGTTTCTTAAAAATGGAAGCGGCGCGGCCGTTGATGAAGTTAATGCTTCTTCCGGCTGGCCGGCCGGAGATAACGAGACTAAAGAAACTATGCAGCGTTCCGGTAATACTTGGATTACCGCCAGCGCGACTCCCCGCGCCATAAATTATGGAATATCAGCCAGCGCCTCTAGTTCTCTTTTTCTCCCGCAGTCGTCTTCCCCCAGTTCGCCTAATCCGCCGCCATCTCCTCCGCCAGCCAGCGGACCGCCTTCAATCAGCGCTTGGGCGGGAGAGGATTTTACGGCTGTGGTTGGTTCTAATGTTGAGTTTTTGGGCGCGGCTCTGGGATTAAATAAGGAGTCGTTGGAAAACGCCGGTTTTTGGTGGAATTTTGGAGACGGCGAAGCAAAAGAGGGTCGGGCAGTATCGCATATTTTCCAAGCGCCGGGAAAATATACCGTAGGATTGCATGTTTCATCCGGCGGTTATTCCGCTTCCGATTACCTGCAGGCAGGAATTATGTCAAACCAAGTGGCTATTGCCGGCGTTTTAGAAGGAGAGTTCGGTTCTACACGTTTGGTTAATCCATCTTCTTTGGAGATTGATATAGGAGGATGGAGTATTGAAAATTCGCCGGGGAAAAAATTTATAATTCCTCCCAAGACGATGATTGCCGCCAATTCAGAAATAGCTCTGATGAACAGCGTTACTAATCTTTGGAACAGTACTTCTTTTTATCCACTCAATATCCGCTATTTTAATGGTAGAATTGCGTTTAGTTATCGGCCGGTTGCAGATAAGGCACCGGTTGCAGATAAGGCAGAGGAGCGAATAGCTCAACCATTGCCATTGGCAAAAGCAAATACAACTTTTTCTCAACCTCAAATACTTAAATCTTATGAGACCAGGTCTCATAAAAATCCTGCTAAATCTGATAAAGAAGACCTAATCAATCAGTCAAATTCTGCTCAAATTTCTTCTTCGTCCGGAATTGGCAGCCACGTATTTTTATTAATTGCGGCAGTGGTTAGTTTTATGGCGGCAATAGGTTTTTTTATAGTTAGAGGTCATCTGTAAATAATGGTCAAGCCCAAAATTTTAATTTTTACCACTTCTTATTATCCTTTTATTGGCGGCGCGGAGATTGCCATTCAGGAAATTACCAAAAGGCTCGCTTGCGAGTTCGATTTTTTTATTATAACTGCGCGGATGCGTCGGGATTTGCCAAATAAAGAGGTTAGAACGGAGGGTACTGTTTTGAGAGTGGGATTTGGCAGCCGCCTGGATAAATATCTTCTTATCTTCGCCCCTATTTACTATCGAGGTCCGACCTCGATAGTAATGGGGGTGGATATTTCTCAGGGAGCGGTGGCAGCGGCCATTTACAAATTATTTTATCCCCGCATATCTTTGATGCTTAACCTACAGTTTGGCTATGGAGAAGAAAGATTGCGGCAGGGACGGTTGGGCATGATCTCCTTGATGTTTAGATTTATGTTGCGCGAAGCCGATTATGTTACAGCGATCTCAACTTATCTTTTGAATCTAGCAAAACAATACGGTTATAACGGCCCTGCTATGGTTATACCGAATGGAGTAGATATAGAAAAATTTAAAATTAAAAATGAAAAATTAAAAAATAAAACCGAAAACTCAAAAATTATTATAACGACTTCGCGGCTTGTTCCGAAAAATGGGGTGGATATTTTGATTAAAGCCATGGCCGAAATTAAAAAAACAATCCCCGATATTTATTGTCATATTCTGGGTGATGGACCAGAGCGGGAAAATTACAAATTACAAATTGTAAATTACAAACTTGAGAATAACGTTAAACTGTTTGGCGAGATTCCATACGATAAGATACCCGGTTATCTTCATCGGGCGGATGTTTTCGTCCGTCCTTCCCGTTCCGAGGGAATGGGCAACTCTTTTGTGGAGGCGTTAGCCGCGGAACTCCCGATTATCGGCACTCCGGTTGGCGGAATTACCGATATTATTGAAGATGGGAGAACCGGATTATTCTCTCGGCCAAATGATTCAAAAAATCTTGCCGAGAGAATTATACAGCTTCTTCAAAACCCAAAACTTGCTAAAACCATTGTTGACAATGGAAAAAAAATAGTTGAAGAGCGGTTTTCATGGAATTCAATCGCCGCCTCCTACAAGAACCTTTTTGTACCTTACTCAGTAAGGTACAAAAAGGTTGTCGTAGCTACGCCGCTTTTCCCTCCGGATATTGGCGGACCGGCAACTTATAGCCGTGCACTCCTGGAGGAATTTCCTAAGCGTGGAATAAATGTAGAGATAGTTAATTTCGGGACAATAAGGCATTTGCCCAAAGTAATTCGACATACAGCTTATTTCTGGCGTGTGTTTAGGCAAGCCCTTCACACAGACATTGTTTTTGCCCAGGATCCGGTTAGCGTTGGTCTGCCCGCGTATGCCGCGGCAAGGATTCTTGGCAAGAAATTTTTTTTAAAAATAGTGGGGGATTATGCATGGGAACAGCTGCAGAATCAAGAATCAAGAATCCCCGCACCAGAACAAGTTCGGTACCCCAGTAGTAGAGCAGAGCTCACTACGGGGCACAGCGGGGCAGGTAAGAATCAGGGAAAATTTATAACTCTTGAAGAATTTCAAAAGCGGAGGTTTGATATAGTAACAGAGGCGAGACGGTTTATAGGACATTTTGTGGCGCGGCGAGCCGATAAAATAATCGTGCCCAGCAAATATCTGAAAGATATTATTTCACAGTGGGGGATTGTTCCGGAAAAAATTGCGGTTGTTTATAATTCTTTTGACTATTCGGAGGCGCCATCTTCAAAAGAGGAGGCGCGCAAGATTTTGAATTTGTCGGGTATCGTGCTTGTCTCGGCCGGGCGATTGGTGCCATGGAAGGGTTTTGGCACTCTTATTGAACTTATGCCTGAAATACGGCGTAAATTTCCCGAAGCCAAACTTTTAATTATAGGAGAGGGGCCGGAAGAAAAAAGTTTAAAGTTTAAAGTCAAAAGTTTAAAGTTGGAAGGCAATGTTATTTTTACGGGAAAACTGGCGCACAAACAATTATTAACTTATTTTGCCGCCGGCGATGTTTTTATTTTGAATACCGGTTATGAAGGTTTTTCTCATATATTGCTCGAAGCCATGGCCTTGGCAATTCCCATAGTTACCACCAGAGTGGGAGGCAATCCGGAAATTATTCAGGATAAAATAAACGGTATTCTTATACAATACGATAATAAAGAGGAACTGAAACACGCTTTATTTAGCATGCTTCAGAATAAAGAATTACGGGATAAAATGGTTGAGAATGCCAAAATCCGTCTGCAAGATTTTAGTAAAGAAAAGATGATTAAGGCAACGCTTAATGTTTTTGCGTCTAATAGTATGAAAATATTGATGTTAAGCAGTGATCCGCATATATTGGAGGAAACGAGTGAAGTAAAGAGGCGAATGCGTGAATACGCAAGTATTTTTACTGAATTGCATATTGTTGTAGTTGGAGGAAAGAAAGGGGTTGAAGAACTCCGCGGCAATTTATTTATATATCCGGCAACCGGCAATTTAGCGCTTCGTCTTTTACGTCTCTTCATGAGGGCAAGGAAAGTTTGCTTAACTCACGATATTGATGTTATTTCCGTCCAAGCTCCCGACGAATACGGCTTAATCGGTTATTGGCTATCGCGAAAATTCGTTATTCCTTTGCAGATTCAGGTGCATACCGATATTATGAGTCCTTGGTATCGAAAAGCTTCATGGAAGGAATTGACTAGATATTGGTTGGCATTATTTTTGATACCCAGGGCATATTCAGTCCGTGTTGTTTCGGATAGAATCAAACGTTCGCTTATACAAAATACAAAATTCAAGATACAAGATACAAAGATTACTGTTTTACCAATTTTTATCAATATACCGAAATTTATTTCGGTAAGCCGTGATCAAAGAGTTGCTGAGCAGTTCCGAAATTACTCATTTAAAATGGTAGCGGCCGGCCGCTTTGTGGATAAAGAAAAAAATTTCGGCATGCTGATTGGCTTGATGCGCGATTTTGTAAAAATATGCCCCCGTGCGCTTTTGGTGGTTGTAGGCGACGGACACGATAAAGAAAATTACAAGTTACAGATTATAAATTATAAATTAGAAAATAATGTTATATTAGAGCCGTGGCGTGATGACTTGCCCTCGTTTTATAAATTATTTGATTTATATCTTTCTTCCTCCAACTACGAAGGATGGGGGAGGACAGTAATAGAAGCCATGGCTTCCGAACTGCCAGTAGTAATGACCGATACGGGACTCGCGGGAGAAGTAGTTAAAAATAGGGAAAATGGCGTTATAATACCGGTAGCCGATAAAACCAAGTTTTTGGAAGCGATAATCGGCCTTTATCGCGATCCGGCAGAAAGGAAACGTCTTGCCGCAAAAGCTGTTCAAACTGTTTCTTCTTTTGGCGGTAAGGAAGAATATTTAAAACTTTATCGTAATGTTTTTTATGAAATTACTAGTTGTTACCCAAAAAACAGATAAGGAAGACGAAAACCTCGGCGCATTTTACTATTGGTTTCAAGAGCTGGCTCTGCGCGTAGAGCGAATGGCGATTATTGCCGATGCCGTAGGGAATGTTGATCTGCCCGCGCATGTTGTTGTCGAGAGTCTCGGAAAAGAAAAAGGCAGAGGGCGGATTAGGCGTCTTTTGAAGTTCTGGGAGCTTTTTTCATATTACTACGCTCATTCAGATGCTGTTTTTTTCCATCAGATTCCTGAATTTGTGCTTGCCGCTTCTCCTTTTTTGCTCTCTTTGAAAAAAACAACCTCGCTTTGGTATGCTCATGGAACAGTAACAAGAAAACTTAAGTTGGCGGAAAAACTGGTAGATTATATTTTTACTTCTTCCTCTGCCGGATTTCGCCTCCCTTCCAAAAAAGTGTTCTGTCTCGGGCAGGCCATTCATACGGGCATGTTTAAACCAGTTGTTGATCCGAGACAATCTTTTAACGGACTTAAAATGATAACTATTGGAAGAATTTCTCCTGTGAAAAATTATGAAAATATTATAAAAGCATGTTCTATTTTAAAATCTTACGGAGCGGGGCAATGGACGCTTTCCATAGTAGGCGGAGCTATTATGCCTCGCGACCATCAATACGTGGCATTATTAAAACAGCTTATACGGCAAAACAACTTGCAAGCGCATATCCATTTTTATGGAGCGAGGCCTTATTCAGAAATTCCTTCACTGCTCAAAGAACATGATATTTTTCTGAATTTGTCAGGCACCGGGTCTTTAGATAAGGCGGTACTGGAAGCAATGGCCTCTGGTCTTACGGTTATTACTTCCAACGAAGCTTATCGCGCGCTTGTTGCTCCGCAATATTTTCTCTCTCATGATAGCGCCGAGTTTATAGCCGAGCGCATAAAGCAATTGGCGAGCGAGCCTCGTCCCAATCTGGAATTGCGTGCCGTTGTAGAAAAACATCACAGTTTATCAAATACCATTGAGAGAATGGTGTCTATACTTGCTAAACCCATCTAAAGTTATGCGCCATACCATTTTGATAACCGGCGGAGCGGGATTTATCGGCATCAATGCGGCTGATTATTTTTTGCGTAAAAGATGGCAGGTGATTTTGTTTGATAATTTATCGCGAAAAGGAGTCAGCGAAAATCTCAAATGGCTGCGGTCCAAATGGGCAAAAAAATTTACGTTTATTAAAGGCGATGTGGTTTATGATAGAACGTCGCTCGATTCACTGGTTAAAAAGAGCGATGCCGTATTGCATCTTGCCGCCCAAGTCGCGGTAACCACTTCGGTTGAAAACCCGTTCCATGATTTTCTTTCCAATGTTCAAGGCACCTTGAATATATTGGAAGCAGTGCGGTCATCATCCAATCAGCCGTCTCTTATTTATGCTTCCACCAACAAAGTTTATGGAAATATGGATCGGGCCAGAGTAATTTTAACTGATTCCGGTTATCGTTACTCTAAATTTAAGGCCGGAATTGCTGAACACCATCTTTTGGATTTTCATTCTCCTTACGGCTGCAGCAAAGGAGCAGCGGATCAATATGTAAGAGATTACGCGCGCATTTACGGCCTTAAGACTACTGTTTTTCGCCAGTCCTGTATTTACGGTCCGCATCAATTCGGGGTGGAAGATCAAGGATGGGTGGCTTGGTTTGTGATTTGCGCGATTCTGGGAAGGCCTATTAGTATTTACGGAGATGGGCATCAAGTTAGGGATGTCCTGCACGTGGAAGACCTTTGCCGTCTTTACCACTCCGCTTTTGGCCGTCCCGATATCGCGGCAGGAGAGATTTATAATATCGGCGGCGGGGTAAAGCAGGCTTTCTCGCTCATAGGTACTCT
>Ga0213870_1001328_pt1 | contig 11211 bp, 14 predicted proteins | sample WICALVC2017_Meta_FD_160119 | JGI IMG/M metagenome (GOLD analysis project Ga0213870, IMG submission 160119) | Freshwater microbial communities from subterranean cave lake in Wind Cave National Park, South Dakota, United States - WICALVC2017 | ecosystem: Environmental > Aquatic > Deep subsurface >... | reverse complement strand
GGTTAAGAACATTAAGAACGAGCAACCAATTCCAGGAAACTGCATTCAGTTGACAGGAGGAAATCCTGAATTGAGAGACGATATAGAAGATATAATAAAAATCTGCAAGGAAGAGGGAATCGAGCATGTTCAATTTAACACAAACGGGACAAACAAACTCTACAAAGATCCTGAATATGCTAAGAAGCTTAAGGCTGCCGGCGTCAAGGCTGTTTATCTGAGTTGCGATGGAGTTTCCAAGAGAACTAACCCGAAGAACCACTGGGAAGTTCCATACATTCTAGATAACTGCAGAAAAGCAAATCTGAGCGTTGTTTTAGTTCCGACTGTAATAAACACAGTAAATGATCATGAGTTAGGAGAAATAATAAAATTTGGTTTTGAGAATTCAGACATTGTAAGAGCAGTAAACTTCCAGCCTGTTTCTCTAGTGGGAAGAATGCCTACGGAAGAGAGATACAGATACAGGATTACGATTCCGGACTGCATAAACAGAATTGAGAAACAGACAGGTGGTGAAATTTCAAGATGGGACTGGTATCCAGTTCCTTGCACTGTCGTTTTGAGCAGATTCATAGAAGCTTTGAAAGGAACTCCAAAGTACGAACTTTCAATCAATCCCTTCTGCGGAATGGGAACATATGTATTCAAAGACGAGAAGACGGGGGAGATGGTCCCACTTCCAAGATTCGTTGATGTGGAAGGATTGTTTGCATTCTTCAACGAGAAAACAAGGGAATTGCAGGAAGGAAAGAACAGAATGCTTGTAATAGGAGATCTTTTGATGCAGTTGAACAGGTTCATTGACAAGGAAAAACAACCAAAGGGATTGAACCTCGCAAAGCTTTTGTTCAACGTCGTTGTAAAGCACAACTACAAATCCATGGGGGCTTTGCAGAACGCATCTCTTTTCCTCGGAATGATGCACTTCCAGGATCCATACAACTGGGATATTCAAAGAATTAAGAAGTGCGACATACACTATGCAACCCCAGACCCAAGCATGCCAATAATACCATTCTGTACGTTCAACGTTATTCCAAACTGGTATAGAGACAAAGTTCAGAAGAAGTTCTCTGTTCCGATAGAAGAGTGGGAAAGACAGAGAGGAAAGAAGCTCGGACAGCTATATTATAAGAGAGATGTCAAGGCTTTGGAGAACTCGGACATATACAGGCAGACTTATAAGAACTTTTTGCACTTGAATGCTCCAAAGTTAACAGTTATTAACAGCAACCCAACAAACACTTGCTCAACAGGAGACTGCGGTTGCGAAGTTAAAGCAGCTTGAGAAAATTTTATTTTTTTCTAACTTCTCCTTTCATATTAATTCCTCTATTATCTCTAAACCATTCAGGAATAATAACAGCTCTTAAGACTTCCTGGATAGTTACATACCGCTGTTTAGCTTCCTGCTCAAGTATTTCGTATGTACGAGGTCCAAATGCCACCATTACTTTATATGATGGCCCTCTTGATTTAGAATTATATTCTATCTTGCTAGAGTTTTGCGAACTTTCTAAATTGTAAGAATTTTCTAATCTTGGTTTCCCTTTTGGTTTGTTCATTTTAAGGTTATGAAACCAAAAAGATTTAAGCAAATCTAAAATCGAGTTTTAGTGCCCGTATCTTCTTTTGAAGGGTTTTTGCCCAGCATGTTTTCCTTTTCTTCCCACATATTCTGGATTATCTGGGCTATTATGATGATCTTGATACCATTCAGGGATAACTACACCTCGTAGGAGTTGTTGAAGAGTTATACCTCTCTTACGGGCTATATCTTCAAGGTCAGAATAGACGCCCCTTTCCAAAGTCTGCATGAACTTTCTTGTTCTGATTGTGGGCATATTACAGAATTGAAGGCAAAAAGACTTATACTTATTTTAATACCTTCAATTTCAATTACTTTTATGGGTGTCCAAATAGCAGAAATTTTGCCAAAAAGAGAAATAGAAATTAAAGAATTGGTGGGGAAAAAGATTGCGATAGATGCCTATAACTGGCTATATCAATTTCTTTCAATTATAAGACAGCCCGACGGAACCCCCCTAATGGACTCAAAGGGAAGGATCACTTCTCATCTTTCTGGAATTTTCTACCGTTCTTCGAAATTGATGGAAGTTGGATTGAAACTTGTCTATGTTTTTGACGGCGAGCCTCCCAGCTTTAAATATGTGACAGAGGAGAGGTCAGAATTTAGAAAAGAATCGGAAAGGAAATGGAAGGAAGCTTTGGCTAAAGGAGAAATGGAACAGGCAAAAATGCATGCAAAAGCTTCGTCTAGATTGACAGACGAGATGATAAAACAATCAAAAGATCTGTTAAGCTACATGGGAATACCTGTTGTTCAGGCACTGTCCGAAGGAGAAGCTCAATGCGCCCATCTCTGCAAGAAAGGTTTAGTTTTTTCTACGGCTTCACAAGATTCAGACTCTCTACTTTTTGGTTCTCCTAGACTTGTCAGAAATCTTTCTATAACAGGAAGAAGAAAAATGCCAAAGAGAGATGAGTATTATGAACTTAAGCCAGAGATGATTGAATTGAATAAAACATTAGAAAGTCTGGGCTTGAAGAGAGAACAGTTGATAATAATGGCATTGTTGGTAGGTTCAGACTACAATCCAGGAATAAAAGGTATTGGACCCAAAAAAGCATTGGGTTTGATAAAAAAAGAAAAAAATCTTAAGAACGTATTGAAGGCGATTGAGTGGAATCATGAAGTGTCGGCAGAAAAAATATATGATTTCTATTTAAACCCACCAGCTAAGGATGCGAAACTCGAGTTCAGACCTGTGCAAGGTGAAAAAATCTTGAAGCTTATGGTCGATGAGCATGAATTTTCTCAGGAAAGGGTTGAAAAAGTTATAAAAACTTTGTCTGAATCTAAGCAGTCTACTCTAGGAAGCTATTTTTAAAATTGGAAAAATAAAAAATACTATGTTCAAATTTGTCAAAGCTTTGGAACTGAGAGACTTGGTTACCTTTGTTCCAAATAAAAAAGAGCCAATACATAATTGGTATTATTTTAAGGAAGGCTATTCAAAACAATTAGTCGACATTCTACTCGAAAAATTTCAAGTAAAAGAAAACTTTACTATTCTCGATCCGTTTTGCGGCGTAGGAACGACTTTGCTTGCATGCAAGCAGAATAACATAAAATCAATTGGTTTTGATGTCTCTCCTTTTTTTGCTTTTGTTGCTAAGACCAAGACTTATGACTATGATTTAGAAAATCTAAAACAATCTGTTAAAAACTTCTTTTCTTTAAAAAGAGAAAGACCCAAAGAGCTTCCTCAAAACAAATTCATTAGAAACGCCTTTCCAAAGTTCAATCTAGAGGATACGATTTTTTACAGAAACAAAATTCTAGAGATTGAGGATGAGAAAATAAGAGACTTTCTATTGTTAGCTCTAATAGATTCTTCTCTAAAAACCTCTTGGATTTTCAAAGACGGTGCTATTGTTAAAATTCAGAGAAGAAGTGTGATGCCATTAAGAAAATTTTTTAGAGTGAAGGTTAAAAATATGATTAAGGATTTAAAAAAAATAGAAACGCCTAAAGTTAATACTGAAATTCATTTGGGCGATTCTAGAAGGTTGAATCTAGAAGATGATTCAATAGACGCTGTGATAACGTCTCCACCATATCTTAACAAGATTGAATATACCAATGTCTACAAATTGGAGACGAGCTTGTTTTTCGATTTTCCAGAAACGACAATAAGATCTCACATAGGCTCTAGGGTAGAAGACATAGACACAACAGAATTGGGTCTGAATCCTAATCTTCCATTATCAGCCAAAGCTTATTTTCTGGACATGAATTTGGCTTTAAGCGAAATTCACAGAGTTTGCAAAGGTGGAGCGAAAATCGCAGTTATTGTTGGCGGGGGTTGTTTCCCGGAAATAAATGTGACCATTGAGGTTGATTCGGTCCTAGCTCAACTTGCAAATAAGATCGGTTTTGATATTGATGAGATATTAGTTGCAAGGAACTCTTGGTGCACTAGGGCGAGAACAATCAAGATTGGTCAAATAAGAGAAAGTATAATTTTAATGAAAAAGTGAGTTATCCTAAGAAGACCAATATCATTCCAAGTGCAAGTCCTCCAGCCAGAAGATCTGCCCCTCTTCTAATCATTTTGAATTTGTGACTTAACTCCAAGGATAGATCGTAAATTTCATCTGAGAATTCTCTCAGAATGTGTTCATCGCTTGCAATAGTTTTCTTTAAGTTTTTGAAGTAGTCATTTCTTGAATGACTTAGCAATCCTCTGTAATACATTAGATTAACTTTGCTCATACCAATTTTCGGCCTTATGACGCCTATTGAAAAAATACTACAATAAAACAAGTGAGAGATATCACTGCAAATCCTATTTGGCATAACCACTTGCTGCAAATACTTGAGTCAGTGATATAGCAAGTACTATTCCAGATAAACCAGATAGAAAATCTGCACTTTCATGTGCCACATCGTTCAGTTCCATATTAGTTTCTAAAATGCTTTTCAAAAAATCTAGTTGCGCCTCTTTTATCATGATATATATTCATATTTTTTATTTAAATCCGTATTTGCCAACTAACGGAACAAACTGAAAGTGTCCTATGATTTCCTTTTCTATTTCCTCTTTCTTCTTCATTAAAACAAACATTTCTTGCAAATACATACTGCCAACGGGAATTACCATCTTTCCATCTGTTTTCAGTTGTTCAATCAGAGGTTTTGGTATTTCTGGACAGGCGGCCGTTACTATAATCCTATCGAAAGGGGCGTGTTCTTTCAAGCCCAAAGAACCATCGGCCCTTATAACTTCGACATTTTTTATTCCAACTTTCTTTAAATTATTACTTGCAAATTGAACCAACTCCTGTATTATGTCTACAGTATATACTTTTCCTTTATTTCCTACCAATTCAGATATCAATGCGGCCTGCCATCCAGAGCCTGCCCCAATCTCAAGTACCTTTTGTCCTTTTTTTACATCTAAAAATTCTGTCATTACTATAACAGTAGAGGGTTGGGATATCGTCTGCCCATGACCAATGAAAAGAGGAATGTCTCTGTAAGCTAGTTGTTTTACATTTCCAGGAACAAAGAGTTCTCTGGGATATTTTCTGAGAGCATCTACTAGCTTTTTGGTTTTCAAATAGCCGTTGCTTATAAGATGTTGGATGAGTTGTTCGTTTGTTTCCATGCTATACATCTAAAAAGTTTATAAATTCTTATTTAGAACATAAAGAATTAAAGGTTGCTTTACATTAATGAAGTAGGTTAACATGGTAGAAGAACATCATGAGCATCACGATGAACATAAACATGAGGTAAAGCCTCAAGAGCACAAAGCCGAAGAGAAAAAAAGATTCAAAATAAATTACAAATTAACAAGGGGCGATTTGATAGGAATAATAGCCTTGATAGTTTTCTTGTTTCTCGTGGCAATTCCAATATACGGCTCGAAAAATGGTTGTGAAGTTGCTAGACCAGCCTATAAATGCGAATCAGCAAAAGATGTTTTAATTGAAAATTGCAACCTGTGGTCAAACTATTCTTGCGACTCATCTGGAGACGTTAGTCTGCCCCAAGTAGAATGGTATATAGGAAATCTATGCAATATACAAAACAAACTTCACAATTCAGGTTTAGATTGTACAAACCTCAAACAAGTTTGCAATACAATTCTTGAAAGACAGGTCTGTCAATAGGTGACTTTCTGATCAAATTTCTTTACAAATTTCAAAGCAGAGTTGTTTCAGGTAAAAATACAGACTACCCGCTTTCAAAAAATGGACTTCTTTGGATACATCTGACAGACCCAACTAAAAAAGAGATTGAAAAAATAAGAAAGGATTTCAATCTTCACGATAGGATTTTTGAAAAATATTACAAGGAGCGAAAATCTGTTAGATATGCCTTTAGACCATTTAGCTTTTCCCTAGTAGATTATTATGTTGACAAAGGAAAAATTTCTGTTGAAGATGTCTTGTTCATTGTTGGAGAGAATTATATCATTACCATGACTAAAAAATCTCTCCCCCATTATAATGAGGCATTTGAATTAACAAAAAACAAGTTCTCAACCATAAAAAATGTTGGCTATCTTCTTTATGAGATTCTTGATTACGATGTAGAGGAAACGTATGGTGTGTTAAACATACTTGAAACAAAAGCTTCAGCCATGGAAAAAGCTGTTCTAACTCCGGAAAATGTTAAAGAAAAAATAACTAACATTGTTAATTTAAAAAGAGATTTGTTAACTATGTGGAGAAGATTTTGGAGTTCGTCCAAGATTTTGTTTTCATTGAAGAAAGGTTTGACACCTGTAAAAATTGATGAGAATCTTGTGAGACTTTTTGACGATATTCATGATACCTTTGTTCATCAGATGGAAATCGTTTCAATCCAAAGAGAAATTTTGACAGACTCGTTAACCATATACGAAGCTGTTCTGGCAAATCGTCTTGCAATAATTTCCAACAAGATAAACTTCAGTATAAAAAGATTGACTTGGATTTTGTTTGTCCTAACTGGAATAGCTACTGTCCTAACAGTTCCCAACACTATTGCAACTTTCTTTGGAATTCCAGAACTTCCACTAACTGGTTCTGACTATCAATTTATTTTAAACATCCTTGTTGTTTCTATAATAATCCCTTCTGTTTGGTTTTACTTGTATTGGAAGAAAATCAAGAAAGAAGCAGAGAAAAACAATATAGAATAATATATAGGTTATTAAGTCTATTGAAAACCAATATTATTATGCCAAAAAAGGTTCTTTTTGTTATTCTTGATGGTGTTGCTGACATAGGTGATAGGACACCTTTACATGTTGCTGGCAAAGAAAATCTCGATCGACTTGCAAAAAATGGCGTTTCAGGTCTTATAGAAAACAACATATCAGAACACCCTGACTCTGGTCTTTCAACTTTCTCTTTGCTAGGTTATCCAAAAAGCGAATATCCTGGCAGAGGATATCTTGAGGCTCTTGGCATTGGTATCAGTCCTACGCCAGGAAGTGTTTACATTAGGGCAAATTTTGCAACCGTAAAAATAGAAATGACCCTAAACTCAAAGAAAAAATTCATAGTTGTTGACAGAAGAGCTGGAAGAGACAAGTCAGGTTTGTATGAGATGTCTAAAGATATAAGAGAATTTTTTCTCGACGGTGTTAAAGTTGATTTTTACAAATCAGTAGGTCACAGAGGAGTTGTTATCGTAAACGCTCCACAGATTTCTCCAAATGTTTCAGATTCAGATCCCTTGCAAGAAGGAAAAGAGGTTTTGGACATTCAACCACTTTCTCCTGACGACGCTTCTGTGAAAACTGCTGCAGCACTCAACAAGTTCTCGGAAGAAACCCATAGAATTCTAAACAGCCATCCTCAGAACAAATACAGAGAACTTCCAGCAAACTACATCTTGTTGCGTGGGGCAAGCTCTTTCAAAAGCATCAGAAGTTTTAAGGACATCTACGGATTCACTGCGGCTTGCGTTGCCGTTTCTCCTGTTGTAAAGGGTATCGCAAATGCAGCTGGGATTTTTACAATAGAAGTTTCAGGTACTTCCGGAGATTTAAAAACTGATTTGAGAGAAAAGACACTTAAAGCGCTGGATCTTTTAAGGAAGTACAACTTTGTTATTCTCCATATAAAAGGTTGTGATGTGGCTTCTCACAATAAAAGTTTTGACATGAAAAGACTCTTCATAGAAAAAATCGACAGAGATGTTCTTAGGAGAATAATAGAATACACAAATCTTGAAAAGACTTTGCTTGTTGTTGCTTCGGATCATCCTACATCTTCAAAGACAGGAATGCATGTATCAGGATTCATGCCTTTTCTCATATTTCATAAAGGAATAAAGCCGAATTTTGTAGAGAAATTTAATGAAAAAGACTGTAGCATCGGACCAACCATAAACATACAGAGCTTTATGGAAGAAGTTATAAAGTACATTTAATCATTTAACTTTTTCTTCTACTAAGAAATCCTTGACAACCTTTTCATAATCTTCTGGAACACCTATGTCTATCCAATAATCATAATATTTGTATCCGTAAAGTTTTCCCTCATCAACAAGAGTGGGAAAAACTTGTTTCTCGAGGGAATAGAATTTGTTGGACGGAATATAATTGAAAATTTCAGGTTCGAGGACATAAATTCCGGCATTAATCCATCCAGGTTTTGATAGCCTTGGTTTTTCAATGAAATCCTCTATTTTTCCTTCTTCATCTAAATTGACTAAACCAAAACGTTTTGTGTCAGAAAGTTCTTTCAAAACAATTGTCCCTAGTCCTCTCTTGTCCTTATGATATTGCAGAAGCTCTTTTATGTCAAGTTTTCCGAAAAACACGTCTCCAAAAATAACTATGAAAGTGGAATTTAGTTTCATGCTTGCATTTTTAACAGCGCCTGCAGTTCCAAGTGGAGTCTTCTCGGAAATATAATCTATTTTTACTCCAAGATTGGAACCGTCATTGAAATATTTTATGATTTGTTCCCCGAGATAGCCGATCGAAAGATAAAAATTATAAATGCCCTGTTCCTTTAGTTTCAGTATAATATGTTCTAGCATAGGCCTGTATCCTAGCGGAAGCATTGCTTTCGGTGTAGACAATGTCAACGGTCTTAGTCTTGTACCTTCTCCGCCGCATGCAATCAGAACCTTTATCGATTCTTTTCCCAGCTTGTCTTTTATCGCCTCTATGATAAAATTGCTTCTCTTTCTAGGAGGGACTTTTCTAGAAAGCTGTTTCCACAAATCTGCTGGGAATTCTAGTGAAGTTCTATGCTTTAACATGTTATATGTATAGCAATATGTACATAAAAAGTTTATGCATAACTTCTGACAATAGCTTAGCAGGTGATAAAAATCGATGAAAATGTTTTTAGTGGGGATAGAGAGATTCTTGCACAGATCTTAGTTTTTGGTCCTAGTGATCTGGCGTCTGTGAATAATATCTACAAAGCATTGAACAGAGCTGGTAATAGTCACACCAGACAAAGCATACAGTCTATCTTCGATCTATGGGAAGAACTTGGTTATGTTAGACAGTTTAATGGTGGGACTTACTCAAAGAAAAAACTTGTAGAAGAAATCAAACAACATCCTGCTTATGCTGAGATTTTTGAGAAAAGAAAAAGTCCTCAGATGAAGTGATTGATATGTAAGCCCACAACTTGCTTTTGACCTTTGAAACATATTTCTACTAAGACATTTAAAGATTGGTATCGATGTAAATCTATGAAAAAAGCGAAAGATGATGTTTCGCAGTTCAAACCGAACCATGTTTATTCCATGGTGAGAAACGTGCCAGAATATTCTAGAGATTTTTTGGAAAGATCTGCCGGTTTTGTTAAAAGAGGCATAGGAAAAATTTCAGGAAGTTTTGAAGCGTTTTTTGCTGTAAATGCTAGTCTTGACGTACCTATGTTATACTATTTAATTAAACCATCGTTATTCCCATCTCCTTTGAATGAAGTTGCTTATGTAACCGCCGAAGGAGTTTCTTTAGCACTAACTGCTCATGGAATACGCAGATCGCAAAAAGAGTAAGCTTTAAATATTTCTCGGAATAAATTGACTTTTGCGATTATTATGCCAGCATATTGATTTGCATTGGCTTTTGTTAGGCTGAATAGGCGACTAGATGATGCTTCTTCTGACAAACACAATTCAAGTTTGTCAAATATCATGTTCATAGCTATCGCTATGATTGCCGAATGAATTCAACATTCGTGGTGAGACAATGTCGATGAAAAACCCACGGGGTATATGACGGTATTCAATATGACCATTGTAAGTTTGACTTGCGATGTGATGGTCGATGTGACAATGAAAAATTCGAACACCTCTCGACAAAAATATGAGAGAAAGACGGTATATTGAGTCACTACTTATGAGACCAGCAGAGGCAGAGAATAGGGTCCAAGCAGGAAGCCGTCTGGTGGATGGCTCGGTTTCATAGAGCGAAGAAGTTCGTAGCAAGCTGCGATAAGCTTGGGGTAGGCGCAAGCGGCCTTTGAACCCAGGATTGACGAATGCGACTTCGCGCTAGCCTCGGCTAGCAATCCGAAAGGATAGCAAACCCGCTTAATTGAAGCATCTAAGTAAGCGGAGGAAGAGAAAGCAAAAGCGATTCCCTTATTAGCAGCGAGCGAAAAGGGAATAGAGCAAACCGAATGGTTGCAGAAATGCAATTAAGATGTGGTGATTGGGTACAGCTTAGCTCGTTCACTCGAAGTCTGCTGGAATGCAGTACCAGAGACAGTGATAGTCTGGTAGAGAAAGATGAGAAAGTTGGTTCCAATCAACGAGTACTGTTCCTCGGATATGGAGCAGGAATATGGGAGGCATCAACCCCCAACTCTAAATATCTATGAAGTCCGATAGTGAAAAAAGTATCGTGAGAGAATGCCGAAAAGTATTCTTAACCGAAGATTAAAAGATCCTGAATCCAGACGGTTATAGTCTTTCATGGCCTGAAAGGTTTCTCCCAGAAGGAAAATGCTGTGAAGCATGAGTAGCAAGGGAGAATTACAGGGTCATGAAGTCCGTTTCGAACTTGGGATAAGGTAGAATTAAATCTATTTTTCCTGACGAAAAACATGGAGCAGGGAGTTCTATTTTGTGGCGAGGCTAAGCTGGAAAAGCGGAGCCGTGGCGAAAGCGAAAAGTCTGTAGCAGATTTATTCTGTAAGAGACTTGGTCTGAAAGGGCCATAGTCACAGGGTAGAGACCCGAAAGACCTTGATCTAACCCTTGCCAGGATGAAGCGCAGCGAAAGCTGCGTGGAGGTCCGCTAGCGTTGTTGAGCTGCAAATCACTCGCGTGAGCAGGGTTTAGGGGTGAAATCAGAAAAAAGAAAAGGTTTAAATCTTTAATTAAACTATTTATCCGTATGCCAATAAAATATTATTTCCTTCGCAGTCAAGGAAAAAATCCTACCTATACAGTTAGTCGAACAGAAACATCTGTTGAAAACAGGACTAATGAAGGTTATGAATTTATAGGTGCATTTGAAATAAGTTCTAGAGATTTGGGAGGTCATTATCAATCAAAAGAACTGAGAAAGATTTTTGAAGGAAAAATAAAATCCTTAGAACAAGGAGCTTCAGCTTTAACAAGCGAAGCAAGAAGTATTCGAAGAATAATGAGAAAGATTAGATAATTTTTTTCTGACACCAAAAGCCAATCGAAAGGTCTGATAG
>Ga0213870_1001327_pt1 | contig 11214 bp, 10 predicted proteins | sample WICALVC2017_Meta_FD_160119 | JGI IMG/M metagenome (GOLD analysis project Ga0213870, IMG submission 160119) | Freshwater microbial communities from subterranean cave lake in Wind Cave National Park, South Dakota, United States - WICALVC2017 | ecosystem: Environmental > Aquatic > Deep subsurface >... | reverse complement strand
CAAAGCCTTGTCAATAAAAGAAAGCAGAGCAAGGCAAACTCCGTTTAATATTATGAATTTATTATATTTTGAAAATATTTCTGTTAAATTCATGCTCGAGATTGATTTAAAATTTTATCGACTAAATCCACCCATTCTCTTTTAAACCTTTCTAAAGTAAAATCTTTGGCAAATTGATAACCCTTCTCCCCCAGCAACCTTCTTTCTTCTGGGTTATTCAGCAGAAATTCCACCTTCTTTCTTAAATCCTTAAAATCTTGGCATATGATCTGCCCTCCTCCTTCTAACAACTCCTTCATGCCCCCAAGGCCCGAACCTATTACCGGCGCCTTACAAAGCATTGCTTCATGAGATGTCATACACCAGCCCTCTTCAAATTTTGACATTGTTACTACTATTGCTGAGGCTTTTAAAAGCTTTAAATATTCTCCATATTCAAGATCAAAATTTGAAGCGGGAATTTTTACTGTTTGCCTGCCTGAAGTGACAAAATGAACATCCAAATCACAAAGCTCTTTATACGAATCAACGACGCCCTTCGGTCTTTGACAATTCCCCAGATATATTATCGGCTTCATTGTTAATTTATATCTTTCCTTAAATTCTGAAACTTCCTGATCTTTGATATTAAAATTATTTAAATCAAAACCGCAGTAAATTTTATAAATATTTTTATATCCCTTTTTTATAAAATAATTCTTCCAGTATTCAGATATTACAACAATGGCGTCTGTTTTTTTTAGCTGCCTATAAAAAAATAGTTTTTCTAGCAGGGGCAGCAGTATGCTTGGAATTCTGCGAAACTCTGAAAAATCCATATGGAAAATTAAAGTTAGGTTTTTTCCTTTTGTATTTTTTTTATTCAAGGCAACTGTTGAGTAAAAATCCCTTATCCAAAGGTCTTTTTCACCCTTAAGGAACAAAAGTTTTATAAAAGATTCTAACGCCCTAAGATACCTATTCTTAAAATAACTTGCCTCTAAATTTACATTACTTGCCTTAAAATTTTTGGACAATGCGCTTAGTATCTGGTTTTTGTAAATATTACCTCCTGATCTATTTAAAAATATTTTTATTAAACTTATTTCCTTGGTCATATTACTTCTCTCCAATAGTTTAGAGTGTCTTCCAAAGTTTTTTCAAACGGAATTTTAGATTCCCAACCGGTTTGGTTTTTAAACTTTGTGCAATCTCCCAAAAGAACCGGTATATCAGATAGCCTCATTCTGGCAGGGTCTTGTTCTATTTTTATATCTTTTACAGTGCTTTTACTCAGAAGTATGTCTAGAACACCTTTAATTTTCCATGCTTTTCCAGAACAAATATTATATGGCTCGCCGAATTTACATTTTTCAGTGGCCAACCAATAGGCATCCACCACATCCCTTACATCCAAATAATCCCTTTTAGCCTCTAAATTGCCGACATAAATAATCGGTTCCCGTTTCCTTTTCTCTATTAAAGCTATCTGTTTTGCGAAATTGGAAGTAACAAACTGCTCTCCTCGCCTTGGCCCTTCGTGATTAAATGCCCTTGTAACAACTGTTTTTAACCCATAACTATAATAATATTGGCAAGCCAAATTATCCTGCGCCACCTTTGAAACTCCATATGGAGATAAAGGCCTCAAAGGATTTTCTTCTTTTATTGGTAATTCGTTTTCATACACTAAACCGTATTCTTCAGAGGATCCTGGTATTTGAATTATAGGATTTATTTTTAATTCCCTTACTGCTTCAAAAATATTCAACTCAGACATTATATTGTTAAATAAAGTGTCTTCTGGCGATTGCCATGAAGTTGGCACAAAACTTTGAGCTGCTAAATGAAAAATTTTGTCGGGCCTTACTTTTTCCATAACCCTTTGGACTGCTACCCTGTTTTGCAGATTACATTCTAAAAGAGTTATTTTATCTTTAATATGTTCAATTCTCTTTAACTCATCTCCTAAGTGATGGGAAAAAACAGTGCCAAAAATCTCGATACCTGGTATTGTCAAACAATATTCGGCTAAATGAGATCCTACAAACCCAGTTATGCCCGTAATTAAAACATTCATTATTATAGTCTGACATCGATGCTAATATACTAATTGATACTAATTATACTAATACTGCTATTTTTATTCGTTGCATTAGTATGCATTCGTATATTGGCATCGCGGTTATTTCTTAAAATATACACCAGTATAATCTATTTTTATCAAATCAGGTTTTATGTTGCGACTCACAAAAAACTCTTCGCAAGCTTTTTTTACTCCCTTCCAATGGCCATAATCATCAACAATAATATATCCTCCTACTTTAACATTATCGTAAAGATTATCAAGGCAGCATTTAGTTGACTCATACCAATCCCCATCCAACCTTAAAACAGAAATTGGCCCGATTTCTTTCTGGGCTTTTGGTAAAGTATTTTGAAACCATCCTTTTTCAATCATAATATTTTCTTTTGGCAATCTTAATATTTCAAAGAATATTTTTTTTACATCTTCAATGGGGCCAACACACTGCTCTATGGTGTGGAGTTTGCCTTCTGATCTGTCATTAGCATATCCTTTTGCCACCAAACCATCTACTTCTGTTGGTTCGGGTAGCCCTTCAAAAGAATCAAAGAGCCAGACTTTGCGGCCAGATCCCGCTTTTTTTGCCAAAAAAGCCATTACCGCTGCGCACCCTCCCCTCCAAACACCGCATTCAACAAAAGATCCTTCTAACTTTTCCTTTTCTATACTGCTGGCTAACTCATAGGCATTTGATAGTCTTTTATAGCCGACCATAGTATAAGGACGAACTAGCCAAAATAACCTTAATTTTTCTAAATTAAAAAAATCTTTCAAGGAAATATCTTTCCAAAACCTTATTTTTTGATAAATTTGACTATCTTTAATGCGATTTCTAATATTCATATATCAAAATCCTAATGTCGTAAAATATAATACTAATCTACGAATTCACCCCGTTAAATAATTTCGCTCTGCGAAATTAGCCCTTTTGGGCTATTTAACGGGGTGAATCCGAATGCCACGAATTTGTATGGGCGCTTTCGTGTAATGTTTTGCCGAAGGCAAAACTTTGCGCTATTCGTGTGCCAAAAATTTCCATTCTTTAATAATATTTTTAATATCAAAATTTAACGCTCTTTCTTTGGATTTTGTCTTATATTTTTTAAGTAAATTTTCGTCTGAAAGAATCTTTATTGCCGCCTGAATTAATAATTCTTTATTTTCTTTTTCTACTAATACCCCGTATTCTGCATATTCAATATTTTTTGCCTCGAGACCCGGGTCTGTATTTGGAGCCAAAATTTCTCTTGGCCCAGATTTGCAATCCACTGATATAATTGGAAGGCCGCAAGCCATAGCTTCTAAAACTACGTACGGCAATCCTTCCCATAAAGAAGATAAAACGAACACCTTTGATTTGGTTAAAAATTTAAAGGGATTGCTTTGCCAACCCAAGAGATGAACATCATTTTCTATTCCCAAATCCTTAACTATTTTCTTTAATTCTGGCCGTAATTCCCCAGATCCCAGGATTACTAACTGAGCTTCTTTGATTGTTCTCTTTACCTCTTTGAATACCCTTATTAAATACCACTGGCCTTTTTGCTTAGACATTCTTCCCATATTAATTATTACCGGTTTTTTAAATATTTCTTGATGGATTTTTTCAAGGGGCTCTTTTGCTAATTTTTCTATTTCTTCCACATTCAACGGATTGTAGATTACTTTAATTTTTTCTTTTTTAACACCGAAGTTTTCTGCTAAATCTTCGGCTGATTCTTTGGAAACATCAATAACCATATAGGCCTTGTTGAACAAAATTTTAATTAAAAACTTATAAATCTTGCCGACGAAGCCATGGCATAAAGATGAATAAAAACTATCAATCCTAACTATGGATTTTGGGTATCTGGCTGCAATGGTTCTTTCTGAAGCCCAAACTCCCAAATTAGATAAAATATTCATTATATTGGCTGGAAGGCCAAAACTCATGACATAGTCTGGTTTTTCCAGCTTTATTATTTTCTTTAATTTCAACAGACCTAAAAAGTAGTAGTTATAAATCTTTAAAAACGGACTTTGTAATATGGGAACATTAAGTGAAATTACTCTCCCTTTGTAAGGATAAGAAATTTCTTTTTGAAACAATACAATAACTTTGTCTATGGATTTAGGCAAATTCAGTGAAAGTTCTGAAACAACTCTTTCTCCTCCTCCAATGCTTAAAGTTGGAACTAAAAATATTACTTTGCTCATGGAAATAATACTAATCTACGAATTTATGCGAATGCTACGAATCATTGAGGCATGCTTTTATGCTATTCGTGGCATTTGTATTTATTCGTATGACATTCGTATTATGCTTTTTCTATTTCTACATAAATAATGCCGTTATTTTTCCTGCTTATTTTTGACCATAGCCATAAGAACACTGCTGGAATTTTTCCTAAAAAGAAATGCTTCACACGACCTGAAAAATAAAGAATTTTGGGTAAAAGTAATGATTTTTTTCCGACTGAAGCTAATTCCAAAGACTTGCTTACTAATCCTGTTTTGAATATTGAATCGATTGATTCTGAAAGGATTTTAAATTCTTCTATATAACTAATGAAAGAAGCAGAAAATTCTTCTTTTGAAAATAAATTTAAGATGGCTTCTTTGTTCCATCTTGTGAAGTGATGAGGGGGGAAGTCCCAGCTATTCATATTTGGCAGCATCCTTTTTCTAAAAGGAGCGCTTAAGACAATCTTTCCTGATGGTTTTAATAATTTTTTAACATTCAAAATAAAATCAGCGGGATCAGGTAAATGTTCAATGACTTCAAAAAAAGTAATCATATTAAATTTAGGCATATTCTCTTTTTGGAAAAATTCTTCAAAGGACATTGCATAAATGTTTTTTAAATTGAATCTTTTTTTTGCTATTTTTATTGCTTCCCTGTCAAAGTCCAATCCAAAAACTTCACAGCCTCTTTTCTCAACCTCTGCCAGAAACTCACCTGTTCCGCATCCCAAGTCCAGCAGTTTTTTCCCTTTAAGAGAATCCTTATATCTTTTTAAAAATAATTTGTGGTATCCCCTGCTTATTCTTAATTCAGTTAAGTCCCTGATACGGTAAGGGTTTCCTTTTTCTTCATACCATTCTTTAGCAACCGCAATTTTAGGCAGCCAGAATTGGACTTTGCATTCAGGGCATTCATATAAAGAATATTTGATATCACCTCTTATAAAATTCCTTATAAATAAGGGGCTTTTATCGGCCCTGCAAATTGGACAAATTTTAGGATAGTTAAAATCAGTCATAGTTATTTACATTACTTTGTTCTAAAACCCATTTTTTTACTTTTGAAAAAATCATTTCGTAATCGTTTTTATCTTCTTTTTGAGAGGCTTGAAAAATATCTGCCATAATACTGCTTCTTAAATAAGAAATAATAAAGCGCGTGTTGTTATCTTCTAAATGATCATTTTCCATATTCTTCTCCAAGCCTTCCCTTATCTTATCTTCTAAATCCTGAAGGTTTATTATTTTAGTGCACGAAGGATGATAGGAATAAAAAACATTCCCCAAAACATAAACCGGTTTCCCGGCAAGGGCTGCTTCCATACCCACAGTGCTGGTCATGGTGATTATACCTCTAGAACCTCCAACAATTTTGGGCGTTGATTCTTCAGGGGACAACAAGACTGCGTTGGGTATTTTTTTAATTTCTCTATAAAATTCATTTGGTCTTGAACCAATTGAACCGGGATGCTCTTTTAAATACAACTTGTAGGGAAGGGGCAGGGTTGCAGCAACATACTTTATCGTGGCCAATTGATTGGAATAATAAGTTGCAAGAACTAATGTTGAAGCTTCTGGTTCGTACTGAATGGGAAAAAAGAAATATTGGTCTTTTGGATCAATTTTGCTAAAAATATTTTTTTGAAAATAAATTTTAAAATTTTTCATAACTGTTCTAAAAGGAGCTCTAATACTGCGATGCAGTATCGCTTCGCTCTCATAATCAAAATTTTTAAAATCATTTCTTTTTAAAAAGTATTGCACTAAAACATTTCCTACCTCTTTTAATCTTTTTAAATAATGTTTTATAAAATCCAACAAATTGAATCTTATTTTACATAAATAATAGGAGGAATAAATGGTTTTGTGCGATATAAATTTTTCAATAAAATCTCTGGCAAACTCTATTTCTTTCGGTAAAATATCTTCTTTTTTTAATTCTTTAAAACTTTTTTCGTACCCAGAATCCGTCCATTCTAAATCATAAAAATCTATTCTTTCCGGGAAACGCGACTCGGCAACACCACAAAAGGGAATATCATTTTTTTGGCAAAAATAATAAGCTGCCAATCCAAATAATCCGGCCGGTGGCTCGCCTATTACAACGTCGGGCTTCTCTTGTTTAAAAACATCATTGAGAAATTGGCAAAGCTGATTTATCGTATCCACAGATTTATTATAGCCATATCGCAGGTTAAATCTCTCGTTAACGGTATAAAATTGCCTCCAAGCTATATCCCCAAAACTTTTTTGACTGCTGTCATAATTTTTAATGCACCAGTCAATCTTGGAAATAATTCTTATATTTTGGGGGAAAAACCTGCTTTTTTCATATTCAGCCATCTTGCTGTTTGCAACAACCAAACATTCCTCGTTTTCTTTCACCAGTTGATGGGCAACTTTACCCAAAAATTCAAATAAAAAAGAGGCGTCATTTACTAAAAATAGCCATTTCATGGATTAAACTTTTTAAAAATATAATTTCTTTGCTATTTAAGCCTTTTAATAATACCATCAGAGCCAAATAAATAATAATTCCAAACATTATTGACAATATTAAGCCTGCCAAACCCTCTAAATTTAGAATCATTACAAAAAAACTCATCGAAACGGATGCTATAAAAATTTTAAAAATAAAAACCCATTCTATTTTGAACCTGAATTCCTTAAAAGCGAAATAATACATTAATAAAAGGGCGCATAAGTAAGCTATAAAAGTGGTAAAAGCTGCTCCCAAAATCCCTAATACTGGAACTAAAATTATATTTAAACCTAAATTTAAAAAGGCGGCCGAGGTCCAAACAGAGGCAACAAGTTTTGTCTTTTTTTTTAGTGCTAAAATCTGGCTGAAAAAATAAGTGAGACCGTACAGAAGAATACCCGCAGCTATAAAAGGAACAATAAAATAAGCATTAGCGGCAATTTCTTTTGTAGATAAGACCGAAAGAAGCCCTTTTGAAAGAATTGACAAGCCAAATGTTGCTGGAATCATCACCATTAAAAAATACTTAAAAGAATTCCTTAAGTAGTTTTTGACTTGTTCCATATTGTTCTCGTCAAAAAACTTTGGCAGAACTACCGATAACATAAAAGAAAGAGGGAAAATAAAAGCAGAAAGAAGATAGGTAATGGAGTAAGCGGGCACATAGTATCCCACAAAAATTATGCCCAAAAAAAATGCTATTAGATATCTATCTGAAGATGTGACCACCCAATAAGACAATCCATCAACTATTGTAGGCACTCCAAAGGATAAATAGCTCCTTATTAAAGAAAAATCAGGGACCTTAAAGCCGATTTTTTTAAAAACATACAAGAACAGGACCAAGAAAAACATTACTTTAATGAACAATAATGAAAAGATAATTCCAAAAAGCCCGTGGCCAAGCAGAATCATAGCCACCAAAAACACTATTTCTAAAATTATTCTTGAAACCACAAACCAAAAATATTTTCCTATTTCATTTTTTGCCCTGATAAAAACCAAAAAGATGTTATTTAAAGATTCAAAAATAATTATTAAAGATAACATTCTAACAAATATTTGGTTAATCTTTAAAAATTCCGAAAGGGGTCCAGAAAATACCATTAATGCTAAGGATATTGCTAAATTCATTAAAAATATCAAAGAGGCTGAAGAATAAAAGCCCTCCTTAATTTTTTTCTCATCTTTTTCACCGGGGATAAACCTTATTAAAGATTCGTGGAGCCCCAAAAAAGCAAAAGAAACCAGCAACCCCATGGTAATCCTTATCTGAGACCAGACACCGTAATCTTGGACTCCCAAATTTTTTGTTATTAAAGATAAAAAAACCAGGCCCTGAATTATGCCCAAAAAATCAAGAAATCCCACGGTAAATATATTTTTTGCGAATTTAACGTATGACATTTATAATCTTACCGTTATTGTCGGCGCTTTTTTTAATTGAAAATAAAATTTTTAAGACTGATAAGGCTTCTTCTCCCGTGCTTTTTGGCTTTTGCTTTTTTTCTAGGCAAGAAATTACATAAGACACCATCTGGGACATTAAACTTCTCTGCTTTTCCATTGTTGTATTTTTATAATTTATTTCCATTCCTAATTTTTTTAAAAATAAATCTCCTTTCTGGCCGTAAAAAAACCACTCTGTAAGCCCTCTTTTTTCCGGCAAGGACTGAATGAAAGCCCTGGCGCTATTTTTAAAATAAATTACAGCATCAATATTTTTATCCCTTTGGGAGTTTGAGGTTAAGGAATTGTAAACACCGCTCACTTTCTCTGCTTTGCCTAAAAACCAGATCAAAAGGTCTATTATATGCGTCCCATTATTAAAAAATCCATTATGATAGAAAGAATTGACTTGTAAGACCTTGCCTAAAGCTCCGCCCTGAACTCTTTTCTGCCATTTATTTATTAAAGAATCAAAGTGCCTTGAGTGGTTAATAAATAAAAGACATTTTTTTCTCTTGCAGGCTTTAATCATCAACTCCGCTTTTTTTGTGGAATCAGCCATAGGTTTTTCACAAACTATTGCTTTTGCTCCAAAATCCGCCGCCATTTTAACAAATCTATAATGAGTATTAGTGTGGGTCGCCACTGAAACAATATCGGGTTTAGTAGTTCCTAACATCTTTTTGGCTGAATTATATAAAAAGACACCGGGAAAAAATTTCTTCGCTTTCTTTAATTTTTCAGAATCAATATCGCAAAGTCCGACTAACTCAATTTTAGGATGCCCAAAATAAGTCGCGGCATGAGTAGCCGGTCTTATATTTTGTGGGTAACACCATTCTTCTGCTCCTATTCTTCCGCAACCAATTACTGCCGCTTTGTATTTTTTCATTTTTCTTTAATGCAATCCACCAGAAAAGCATTGGCCATCAAATGGCCGTACCATTCTTGTGATCTTTTTAATTCAAATTGCTTATTGAATTTTTCTAACTTGTTTTTATATTTGCTTTCTATTAACCTTGGCAATGGGAAAAATGTGTAAAAATATTTTTGCAGAAGCTTAAATTTATGGTTGGCAAGCTCATCTCCAATTGTTAATGGATTGGTCGTTTCAACGTAAATATTATCCCTGGCAATTTTAACTGAATAATCGGGTTCGTCCGGATAGGTCATCAGACTTTTTAAATCTTTGACTATTTCAGAACCAATAAGTTTGTCCAATTTTAACGGCTTGAAAATCTTTTCTTTAAAAAAATCAACAGTGTACTTATTGAAAGTAAAGAGGTCAAAAAAGGCGTTTTGAAAGGTGGCCACCATATGGCCCTTGGGTTTTAATATGCGATGAATTTTCATATATAGCTGACTTCTTTGCTTTGGAGACAGGTATTGCAATACTCCCATTAAGATGGCGAAATCAAAAGAATTTTTAGGCAAGTTATCAAGCTCTTTTATGCTCCCCCTAATAACGTCTTCTTTGTTAAAACCGGCTTCATGGAGCCTGTTTTGGGCCATCTTCCACAACTCACTGTGTTTTTCAATCCCCTTTGCCTTCACACCCCTTTTAAGAATTTCTAGAAGCAAGGCCCCTCCCCCGCAACCAAAATCTAGGGCCGTAATTTTGCCTTTATTTTTTTTACTCCGGTTAAATAATTTTTCTGAAGGCAAAATTTCCGCTTCACGGAATTTAATTGGGTGAATGTATTTTGGCAAAATTAATTCAAGAAAAATTTCATCTCTGGGGGCATGGGCTGAAAAATAACCTTCTGCTAGGTCTTCAAAATACTTTTTTGTTGCTTTAGCATTATATTGATGGACCATAATTTTAATTAATTACTTTTGTTAATAGAAAATTTATTACTTTATTAGTTGAATTATTTTTTGTGTATTCACCTCTTTGTTTTTTCCCCTTTGGCATACCTCTTTCAAAAATGTTCTTAATCTCCTTGTAGAGACTAATCTTATCATAAGCCACCCTGGACCAATCGTATGAATTACTTTTTAAGGTATCATTTAAGATATCTCCGCCGGGCTGATAGCTGATTACTCTCTTTTTCATCAGCGAGGCATCGAACAAGGCTGTTGAATTTATACCTGCAACCAGCTCTGCCTTGCCGCTTAAATCTTCCGCCCCTATATTATTATCTGCTTTTTTTATTTTGATTATTGAACTGCCGATAATATTATCGTATTTAGATCTGTCCTTTGAGTTCGCCTCCCGAGTAGGATGGAATTTAATAATTATTTGCTTGTTAGGATGAAATTTCCCCACAGCATCTGCTAAATCTTTAAAAATCTCTATCTCATCTGGTTTTTGATTGTAGCGAGGCTGAGAGTAAAAAACTATTAATCCTTTTTGTACTTTTTTTATTTTCATCTTGGAAAAACGATCGAAGCGGGGATTCCCGGTAACCTTGATTAAATCAGCAGGAACTCCGATATCAATCAAGCTTTTTTCCATCTCATTATCTGTCACTAAAATATTATCGGCGAGATATTCTAAATTTTTACCCAATCTTTCTCGGTATTTATTCCAGTAATCTATCAAACTTGCTGTGAGTTTATTTAGATCTCTTGCCGATCTAATAAATTGCTTGGATATGGACGAATTTAAGTTGGTACCACTTGTGTCCGTAAAAACTAAATTTGGATTTATTTTTTTAATAATCCCATCAATTTCGTTAAGAGAAAGCTTAGCCAAATATTTGCATACAACATTATGTTTTTTAGCAAATTCACAAATAAGTTTATTATCCGAAAACAAAAAGGGGATCAATTTTTTACTACTTTTGATTTTTTTAATAACAGGTAAAAAAACATCGAGGCCTCCTCTTTGTTCAGCAACAAATATAATTTTTCTAGCATACTTTCTTCTCATAATTTTTAAGTTTATCAATATTTGCTTTAATTTTTTCTACAGCCATTACAAATAAATCAATATCTTTTTTTGTTTGCGATGGCTGGCAGATATTGGTGCATAAAAGTTCTTTTTCATACA
>Ga0213870_1001326_pt1 | contig 11220 bp, 6 predicted proteins | sample WICALVC2017_Meta_FD_160119 | JGI IMG/M metagenome (GOLD analysis project Ga0213870, IMG submission 160119) | Freshwater microbial communities from subterranean cave lake in Wind Cave National Park, South Dakota, United States - WICALVC2017 | ecosystem: Environmental > Aquatic > Deep subsurface >... | reverse complement strand
TGTCAAGGATGGTGAAGGGGCAACCAAATTTATTGAGGTATACGTTTGCGGGGCATCTCACAATCGGGCCGCGCGCCAGATCGCCTCTTCCATTGCGCGTTCGAGCCTCGTTAAGACGGCCTTCTTTGGAGAGGATGCTAATTGTGGCCGAATCATTGCGGCGATTGGAAACGCTGGGGTGAAGATTGCCATGGAGAAAATCGATCTCTTTTTTGGGGAGATCCCACTTCTTATCGGAGGAATCTATCAGGGGAAAAAGGCCGAGGGATTGGCGTCGGCCTTCCTTAAAAATAAAGAGATTTCGCTTGTCATCAATCTGCATGCAGGGAATGGATCGGCAACGGTTTGGACATCGGACTTAACCATAGATTATATCAAGATTAACGCAACTTACAGAAGTTAGGAGGATCGCTTTGAACAGACAGTTTAATCAATCTGTTTTAACGCGATAGTTTGACCGCCTGTTTTTAAAATCGTCAATCCGATTTTTCTTTTTAATATCATTTCTGTATCTTGAAGTTCCTTGATCGGTATGACAAGAAATGGAATATTCAGTTGTAGAGATGATTGAATATGCACGGTGATTTCGTCATCTCCATTCCTTATTGTGTGACGGCGAAACATGACAAAATTCAAGCCGAGCAATGACAATAGGTCTACAGCGGCTTTCAATACGCTGGAAAACCTATAGTCGATCCGGTCGTTTGTTGTCCATCCAAGAGTCACCTGTTCAGCCGTACAAGGAATTGCAGAGATGACGCTACCGATTACAGCCAGCGCTGTTGTCCTGTTTCCGTCAACCGATCCGACACTGAATGTCCCGTTCGAAATCTGAAAAGAGAGCCGGGTAACCTTTGGCAATGATACAAGCATCGGATTTCCATAAAAATCCAACTCCATACGCCAGCATTCCGATCCCTCTTGATCCCCTCTGATTGATCTGAAATTCCATGCCTTGTTGAGTGCATAGGGGAAGAACTCGCTGTACGCAGGGGCAGGGATCATGTTGCGAACGAATAGTCCTTCTTTGACGATTCCGCTTGCAAGATACTGCCGATCGCCAACAATAAAATTGGAGAATTCAAAGCTGATCGTCGGCGACCCAATGAGAGGGAGTTGCTGAAACTGAAGATGAATATGGGGATAGGGTGAACGACCTGAATTTCCGCAAGCGGCGATGATCTCCCCTTTTTGCACTTCCTGTCCAGGAATCACCTTAATACTCCCCTGTTTCAGATGCGCTGTACAGGAATAATAACCCGGGGTATGTTCAATAATAATGTAATTCCCCCAGTTATCCTCACGATTGATTGTACCAATAAGATTATCTGGAACGTCGTTCCTCATGGAATAAATCTTACCCCGCGCAGAGGTAAGAACAGGGAGTCCAAACGCATAATAATTTTGAAGAGACAGCCCATCGCCCTTATAAAACCTGCCCGCAGAATCTACTGCCTGAAAATCAAAGGCAAATCGCCAATTCTCCTTGTGCGTAAAGGCGCCATCTACCCCCTGCGTCACCTTCCATTTACCATAAAAAGGGAGGGCTACGGTTATCGGGGTTCTCCATTGGGCGAGCATTGCATGTTGTGTTCGCATCTTTTTTTCCGGGGAGAGCGTGCTATTTTCAGAAAGCGTAATATGCCTGAAGGGATGAACCCGATGATGAAGGGCGTAAAGAACAATATATACAGTGATATTAAACGGAAGCGCCAATGGCGAAAAGGGGGCCGAAAACAGGGTGTCGCAGGCGATAGTAATAATGACAGCCACGGCAGAGGACAACAGTCCCATGAACAGACTGGCCGTATTAGGAATAACAAACACGCCTCCTATCGCTAACGCGGTAAACATATAGTTAAACCCCAACGCATGGATCGTCATGCTGTATGGATCAATGCCCAGAAGGTTATGAATAAAAGATGCGGCCAGCAATCCTCCGGCCATGAGTGTGAAGGCAATTCTTGAATAAAAAACAACCGCAACAATAATGAAGAGTCCTGAAAGTGGATTGGACTGAAAGAGTATGGTACTGAATGTAGAGAGAAAAGTCGTAACAGATTCTGACATCGGAATAGCAATAACGATAACAGGAGAATTCTGTGCAGATGCAAGATGACCCAGCGCAATACCGGAAAGCACGATTATCCATACAGTGATATTGAAAGGCATACTCAACGCTGGCAGGCCCAGATAGTGCTGAAAGAGATAATCAAGAAAGATGGTCACCAGCGTGAGAAACAGTGTCGCCAACAAAAGCAGGACGCATAACTGTGGATTCAGTGCGTAGAAAGAGCCAGTAGCCAACCCTACCAAAGCGCCATTCAGACCAAAAACACCGTTTCGTATCGACGATCGATCTGTTCCTAGAAGATAGGCCCAGATGTTGGAGAACAGAACGCCGAGGAGCCCGCAAAGCCCCTGTAAAGGATAAAGAAACGTCGTGATAAGAACCGAAATCCCCAGCACCATGCTTTGAGAGAAAAATATGGCCGCGTAGCTCGCAGGGACGGATTCAAAAATGAGTTGAAGAAAAAATGGGAAGACGGTCGTTTGCTTTAAAATAGTCGTTTCTGCCTCTCTTATCAAAAATTGATCTCTAAAATACCACAAACATCAATATTACTTCTTCAAACTTACTTATGTTTGCGACGGAGTTTGTTTAGGGTTAATCTATTCCCTGCTCTTGAGGCAAATATATTGTTTTCATCATGATTTTGTTGTAGACTGAGGCGGTTTGGAAGATCGTATAAAACGCAATAAATAAAGGAAAAAAATCAATGAAGAGAACAAGCGGATTTTTGCTGGGTCTGTTTTTAGCGATGGGGCAAATTCATGTTGTGCATGCACAGCCGGAGTTGGAAAGAGGGATCAGTTTTTTAGAAAATTCTCAAAATGTTTTTGTCCAGCTTGCCAAACGCGTCACCCCATCAGTTGTCACTATCTCCCCACTCAATGACATGCCACACGCCATGCTCCTTCCAAACGAAGAGAAGAAGGGAAAGCCCCCACGAACGCCGTCTGGTGCCGGTTCTGGCGTAATCATCGATAATGCTGGATTTATCATCACCAATAGCCATGTTGTCGGTGAGGACGCAAAGGTGAAGGTACAGCTCTCCGATAAAACAGAATATACAGGGGTTGTCGTCGGCAGAGATGTCGATACAGACCTGGCGGTTGTGAAGATCGTCGCTGAAAAAGAGCTTCCCTCTGTTTTACTGGGTGATTCCAAAAAGGTCGAAGTCGGTCAATGGGTAATGGCGGTTGGAAACCCATTTGGGCTTGATCGCACTGTTACGATTGGAATCGTCAGCGGATTGGGCCGGGAAAATATTAATCTCTCCCGATATGAGAATTTCATTCAGACTGATGCATCAATTAACCCGGGAAACTCTGGCGGCCCTCTTTTCAACATTCAAGGACAGGTAATAGGGATTAATACCGCTATTATTAACGTGGCGCAGGGGATAGGTTTTGCGATACCGTCGAATATGGCTCAAACCATTAGCCAGCAACTTATTCAGAAGGGAAAGGTAACGCGGGGCTGGCTGGGGGTTGGTATTCAGCCTCTCACAACAGAGTTATCCAGAAAGTTTAATGTCAAAGAAGAGGAAGGGATATTAGTCAATGAGGTTTTCAAGAGTGATCCTGCAGATATAGGAGGGATTCTGCCTGGTGATATTATTCTCAAGGTTGAAGAAGAAGGGGTGGGCACAACGAACAGTTTAGCCCGCGTCATTGCCGGATATGCACCGGGGGCACGGATCACAATTGAATTCATACGTAATGGAAAAAAACAGAAACGAACATTGGAATTGGGAGAAAAGAAAGAGGAGGGTGCAATTACGGCGGCCATTCCTAAAGCACCTGAACTATTTTTTGGCCTTTCTGTGCAAAATGTTACGCCGGAGAATATCAAGGAATTCGACCTTCAGGAAGAGAAGGGGATTGTCATTGTCGGTGTCTTAGAGGGATCGCCTGCAGAGTCAGAAGGGCTCAAGAAGGGTGATCTCATTAAGGAGATTGAGGGGGAAGAGATGGCCAATCTGGATGATTTTAAGCGGTTCACTGAAAAGGCCAAAATGACTGAACCCGTTCTCCTAAGAATGAGCCGAGACAATCGATCTTTTTACATTGTTCTCAAAAAACAAGAGGAATAGGCGACTCCAATCAGCAGTTTTAGAGCCTGCCCTCCCTACCCTGCTGGCGGCGATCTTCTGTATGGCATCTCCGCTCATTTTTTTCTGGATCAAAAGGGAGCGATATCGTGATCGTTGTCCCCTTTTCCATCTCGGAACTGATCTCGATTGATCCTCGATGTATCTCGATAAATTCGCGGCTCATCGTTAATCCCAATCCAACGCCATGTCCTTCTTTTGTACTGAAAAAAGGAGAAAAAAGTTTACAGATATTCTCCTTTGGAATCCCAGTCCCTGTATCTTTTATAATAACCTTCAGATGATCGGCGCCATCAAAGATGGTCTTCGCGAGAATCGTCCCATCTGATGTTGCATAAATCGCGTTCAAAAGCAGATTCATAAAGACCTGTCTTATTTTTACCGAATCGATAAGGCACTTCTCAATCTTTTTATCATATTCTTTTTTAATCAAAACCCTCTTTTTCCTGGCCTCGTTTTCCACCAATAAAATCGTTTCAGAAAGAAGGGCATTGATATCTGTCTCCTGCAAATTTAACAAATTATTGACTTCTTTTTCGGGTAATTTCACAGAGTAGAGAATATGTTTCACCATTTCCTGAATCCGCCCAATCTCACCCAGCGCAACGGAATAGAATTGACTCCAAAAATCATGGTCATGCGTATCCCTCCCCGGGCTAGACAGTGTAGCAGTGGACTGTTGCGCCTCTCTTTTTTGAGGAATCATTTTTAAAAAAGTATTTACAGCAACAAGAGAGTTGTTAATATTATGTACCAGACCGGCGGTTAATGTGCCCATCTCCGTCAGTCGCTGCATTCTTGCCGCTTTTCTCAACCATTCTATATGGTCGGCATAAAGGCGATCCCGCTCCCTGAGCAGATGATATCTCTCAATCCCTTGAACGATCTCTTGTCGGAGCATCTTTGCGTTATAAGGTTTCATCACATATCGATAAAGATTGCCTTTATTGATCGCATCAATAATGAGAGCAATATCGGAATAGGCGGTGACAAGAATATTAATCATTTCAGGTCTTTTTTGAACAACATGGGTCAAAAGCTCAAGTCCGTTCATTCGCGGCATTCTTTGATCCGTTACCAGCACAACAATTTCCGGATGCTCCTGTATAATCTTTAATGCCGCTTCTCCATCCGACGCCGTATAGATGACCATCTCCCCCTTAAAGAGATTTCGATACGTTAAAAGGGCCATCTCTTCATCGTCGACAAATAAAACCGGATAATTTTTATATACGCATGATTCAAGCACTAATATCTCCATGATGGGCGTTATGTCCAAATTGAGACAGAGGAAGCGTAATCATCATTTCCGTCCCCCATCCAATCTTGCTTTTGACATCAATCGTTCCGCGATGATTTTCAACAATAATCTTACGGGTAATGGCCATTCCCAAACCGGTCCCTTTTCCAATTTCTTTGGTTGTAAAAAACGGATCAAATATTTTATCAATGCTTTTCTCATGAATCCCGACACCGTTATCACGGATAACAATCGTGACTTCTTTCTCTTGCGCCCGGGTTGTAACCCATATTCTCCCTGTCCCTGGAATCGCCTGTATTGCATTCAGAAAAATATTCATCAACGCCTGGTTGATCTGTCCTGGACTTGCTTCAATGAGGGGTAGTTCTGTGTAATCGCGGCAAATCTCGATTCTCTGTTTTATTTCATGATAGAGCAGACGTAGCGTTGTCTCCAAGCTCGCCTGTATGTTGACCTCAGTCCATTGATCATCCTTGCGAACGAAAGAGGAAAGACTTTGAACGATAGCCGCCGCACGTTCTAATCCCGTATCAATAATGTCGAGTGACATCTCAACCTCCTGAATCCCCTTCATTTCTCCGCGTTTCATCCCATCAACAGCGTTCCTGACTACGGAGAGAGAGCCTTTGGCAAAACTAACAGGATTGTTAATCTCATGGGCGATACCCGCCATGACCACACCTAACGCCGCCATCTTTTCGGCATGAATTAAATCATATCCAACCCGTTTGACTTCCTTTAAAGCCTCTTCTAATTGTTGATTTTTAGTGATCACCTCCTTTTGAAGCTTCTTAATCTTGAGAAGAGAACGAACACGTACCTTAAGTTCTTCTTTATTGAACGGCTTCGTGAGATAGTCATCCCCCCCTTGTTCAAAGCCTTCTATTTTATCAGAGATATCTCCTTTTGCGGTAAGAAAGATAAGGGGAATGTGGGATGTTTGCGTATCACCTTTTAATTCACGACACATCTGATAGCCATCTTTAACAGGCATCATAATATCCGAAAGAATCAGGTCAGGCTGTGCCAACTTCGATATCGCCACACCCTCTTCTCCATTCTTTGCAAAAAAGAGATTGTAATCGTTTTTTAACTGATCTGCCATATAACGAAGCATATCGGAATTATCATCAACAATCAGAATCTTTTCTGCACCATTCCGAACGGAGACGTTTTGCCAGTCGATAGATTCTTCATCAGACGGCAAACCCAGTTGCGCCGATGAAATTGTTTTTGTGCGGTTCTCGACAACCGCAATCTTCTCTACAACCTCCTCAATGAGAATCGGAATGGTGAAAACAAATGTCGATCCTTTGCCCTCCTCGGATAATGCCCACACGCGGCCTCTATGGAGTTCCACCCACTCTTTTACCAATGCGAGTCCAATGCCGGTTCCAGTCGACGCGCGACTCTTCTCATTGTCGACCTGAAAAAAACGGTCAAAGAGCATTGGGATTGATCCTTTTGGAATCCCAATCCCCGTATCGGAGATTTTTACGACGACGTTACTTCCCGACCGTGTGCAGGAAACACGGATACGCCCTTTCTCCGTGAACTTTAGCGCGTTAGAAAGTAAATTTAACAGGATATCCTCCATTTTATCTGGATCATATAAAAACTCTGGAATCGGTTCGTGCGCAGAAAATGTGACCTTAATCGATTTCTGCTCTGCCACGATCATAATGGAATGAATGATTTGACGAATAAATTCTATGAGATTTCCCCGTTTTAATGACAGTCTTGTCCTTTCCGCATCAACCTTCGAAAGATTTAAGAGATGATTAATCAATCTGAGAAGGCGTGTGGAATGCGTTTGAATCATCAACAGGTACTCCTCTTGTTTATGAGTAATTTTTCCAAATTCACGATTAAGGAGCATCTCTGTCGGCCCCATTATAAATGTAAGCGGTGTTCTTAATTCATGACTGATATTGGCAAAAAAACGAGATTTGAGATGATTCATTTCCTGAAGTTTCTGATAGCTTTGTTCAATCTCCATCCTAGCCTGTTCTAATTGGGAACGGGCAATAAACTCCCGCCTCCGTAATGAAGAGGTAAAATAACTGCCTACGCATACGACCATAATCGTGCCAAGTAGATAGATATTATTATTCACAAAAAAGAGGGTATTGCCAATCTTCTCCAGCAGAAGAATCGGAACAAGATAAGAGGAATAAATTACTCCGCTTCCAATCAGCGTCTTCCAGACATCCCATGGAAGAATAATCCCAATGGCAAGAATGATCAGATTGAATCCGGCATAATAGGGTGTATCATCTCCTAAATATCGCATGGTTACCGCAATCATGATCGCAATGTTGGATAAAGTAAATATCTGTAGTCCCATGCAATAAGAGTTCCCGATCTCTGTAAAAGATAAAGCAAATATGAGCGCCAATAACGAAAGACAGATCACCCGCATGGGGAGAAACATGCCAACATATTCCGGATAAATAAAATAATCGATCACACTAAAGATCGGCACAAAAATGATGGCCGATGTCAGAACAACACGTAACCTTCCTATATTAAGGTTCTGTAAAAAAATCTTATAATCGTCTTCAAAAGATATCATCATAGTCTTAGCGGACGATTACACAATAATGCCCACCCAACAACAACGCTAGTTTTCATCTATAAATTAAACAATATTTTAGATTATGCATATTTTATGCCATAAATAAAACAACTGTTATTATTTTAATTGCATATAATTATACATCAGCCACGAAAATGCACTCTAGCATTGCTGATTAATTAAGTCGGTTGAACCCGCTAAAATCTGGGCACAGATGCCCTATTATAAGAAGGTCTTGCCAAGAGCAGGCTAAAGAGACAGCCTCAGAAATAGAACGGTTCGCTATCTATAAATCTATAATAATTTAGCAAAACCCAAACGAAGTCAGGAAGTTAAAGAGGATAACAAGAATACCCTCCTTAGTCAAGCACAACGCGAATCCCGCCATCACCCCGATCGACCAATGGCATCGATTTATTGCAACCAGGACATTTTACATGGACGAGATTATCAAAAAGACCAATACTGTAATGATTCACGAGAAGATCGAACTCCCTCTTACAGAGGGGGCAGGCAGTTAAGTACCTCTTGCCCTGGGCCTTCAGTTCCCCTTCCAGAATCGACACCTTCTCCGTAAGCCTTAAGAGGAGCGATTCCATATTATCAAGCCGTCTTTCTAATTCATCTTGCATAGATTCTCCATTGTTTCTGGTGTTAATTCAATAAGGCTGTCAACCACATGATCCGCCAATCCCAGCAACGGCTCTCGTGGATAGGAATTCGTTACGGCGACTGTTTTCATCCCCGCTGCACGTGCCGCCATGACACCATGAATTGCGTCCTCAATAACGACACATTCATGAGGCATAATCAGATCAATCGGAATGACAGCGGCAGGTTGTAGTAGCCTGCTCCTGCTGTTTAATTGTGCTAATGCCGTTAAAAAAGGCTCTGGATGGGGTTTACATTGTTTTACATCCTGCGCACTGACAATTACAGGAAAGGCGGCGCGAATACCGCCTTGATCAAGCGCCATTTTAATCTCGCACCTGAAAGCCCCAGAGGCAATCGCCAATTTGTACCGCCCTTGAACGCTCTTCACAAAATCAACCACGCCCGTATAAAGATGAAGTTTCTTTTTGGAAAAGGCTTGATAAATGGCCATTTTCTGGTGAATCAATTTCTTCACAGTTGCTTTATCCGCTAAACGACTATGAACGGCTAACACAGTCTCAAAACAGCCCTTATCATCCATTGCAAGGTAGGTTTTGTCATATTCTTCTTTAGAGAGGGAAATTCCAATATCATTGAGAACGGATTGGAAAGCCTTGAGATGGTTCGGCTCGCTGTCAACGATGACACCATCACAATCAAATATGATGGCCTTCAGCATCTTTGCGAACCCGCACCCGTAGTGGGGCACTCGTGGAAGACGTTACTCCCGTTCAATGGGCGCCGACCGCTCCTTTCTAACCTGTACGACGACAAGAGATAACCCCAACATAATCATAATAATGAAAACGCCGGGGTATGAGATGCCAAAAACAAGCGGCGTTAAAGACCATCGCACCACTGTTCTTATCCCCTCATGCCTTTCTATATAATTGGCAATAGGCGGGGAATACTGATAATAGAACTCAACAAAGATTCTGCCCGGCCTATTTGTCATTAAATGGCGATCCCTGAATCCCCTCAAGACAGTCACATGGGGATCAAGATAACTTCCAAACGCAGCAGTCGCAATGAAACATTTGCCTTTTTTGACTTGCGGTGCTGGTGGATCGCTCGTTGTAAAACTCCATGTAAACGGAGAAACCATCTTGTTCCCAGCCGAGTCATGTGGGCCATATGGATCAACTGAGATCGTGACGGTATAGGTCTTAGAAAGCTTCATCTCATTTATGTCCGGCGTGAAGGTTGCAATCATGGTCGATACATTGTAGGTCAGCTTACCTTTAACAGGACTACTATTAGGATCAGAATCCTTGACCTCAAAAATATCTGGATCACGTGCAATATTGGTATGAATTGGTTCCGAAAATGTTACCGTAATGGTTGTGCTGGCAAAAAAAGATGAGGAGGCATTCGCTGGAGGAAAAACCGATAAAACCGTAGGTGGGGTTGTATCTGGAGGATCAGGAATGATTTTGGCAATAAAGGCATCTTTTGAAGCGGCTGTATGATTTTCCTTTTCTTCCCCCGCATGAAGCGATTGCAATGGGGAAACAGTGCGAAAATCAGTTGAATTTGTTTCTCCTGTGACAAAGATTGCGCCACTATTATTATCAACAGCGATCGCACGACCTTGATCGGTACCCGCTCCCCCCATGAAGGTCGAGTAAACTGGGGATAATCCGCTAGGATCAAATTTTATGATAAAAAGATCAGACCCACCTGCATTATATCTCTGAGTAGGGAAGATCGTTGGGAAATCTTTGTCTTGGACATCATTCGAAGATGTCACGCCTGTTACATACGCATATCCATTATTATCCACAGCAATACCATGCCCTTCGTCAAGATCAGTACCCCCAAGGTATGTAGAATAAACAAGGCCTTGACCAGAAGGATTTACTTTTACCACAAAGGCATCAGAAAGGGGATCAGTCGTTCCTGCCTCCTTAGCAATTGTCCCTTGAAAAGAACTAACGGTTGGGAAACCGACGGATGACTTTGTCAATCCTGTTACATATGCACTATAGGCCTTGTCTACAGCAATACCCAACCCCTTGTCATCATCACCACCACCCAGATAGGTTGAATAAAGGATCGCTGTTCCGTCTGGCTTAATCTTGGTGATAAAGGCGTCGAGCTTTTTATCACCGATAGTACCGGACCGGGCAGCCTGAAACGCCGAAACATTTGGAAAATTATCAGATGAAGTCTGCCCAACGATATAGGCTGCCCCTGTGTCGTCGACAGCGATACCATTACCCTGATTGGAGTCTCCACCGTTATCCGGAACAGGCGTACCATTCCCCCCTCCAAGAAAGGTAGAGTAGGTGAGCTGTGACCCTGTTGAATTAATCTTTGTGACAAATGCATCACTGTAACCGGATTCAGAAATCTCTGCATCGAACGCAGAAGTCGTGGGGAAGACGGCACCAGACACACCGGAAGAATACGTATATCCCGTCACATAAGCATCATCCCCATGCAACGCGATACCACTCCCACCATCATCCCGCCCCCCACCGAGATAGGTGGCGTATGAGATAATCCCTTCTCCACTGATCTTTGCAATAAAGGCATCAGGATATGTC
>Ga0213870_1001325_pt1 | contig 11237 bp, 8 predicted proteins | sample WICALVC2017_Meta_FD_160119 | JGI IMG/M metagenome (GOLD analysis project Ga0213870, IMG submission 160119) | Freshwater microbial communities from subterranean cave lake in Wind Cave National Park, South Dakota, United States - WICALVC2017 | ecosystem: Environmental > Aquatic > Deep subsurface >... | reverse complement strand
GTATAGATAAAAAATGGCAGGAAGAAGGATTAACGTTGTTCCAATACCAGGAATTAATGCGGTTATTGTAGCAATACTACCCCAAAGTGTGGCATTGGGAACTCCAAAAATAGCCAATCCGACTGCAGTGAGTACACCTTGAAAAAGCGCTACCGTAAGATTACCCCGTATAACTGAATTTACTGCCAAAGCAAGTTTATTTAAAATTGTCTCATCATACATATCTTCTAGTGGACTTACTGAAACAATAGCAGCTTTAAATTTTTGACCATCTTTAAATAAATAATACAGAGCAATAAGAAATATAAAAACACCCCCTATTACTTTGGCAATATTGGCAAAAAGAAATCCCGTATGCTGAAGCAACCAAGTAAGCCCACCTTTTACATAATAATTAATATCCAGAGAAAATTCTATAGGCACTGGAGAAAGTTTTTTAAAATTATTTAAAACATCTTCTAATTCACCAGAAAAATTTGATGCGCCACCATTCTCAACAAGAGAAGCATACAGTTCTGTTGTTTCCTGAGAAATCTGTACACCTAAAAACATAATGGGGGTAATAATAATTATAAAAATAGAAACAGAAGACAGTAGTGCCGCCACACCCTTTCTCCCACCACTAATAACAAGTACTCTTTTATGAACTGGCTCAAAAACAGTCGCAAAAATTATTGCCAAAATAAGGGTATAGAGAAAGGGCTTAAAAATGAAGAAGATGAGCGTAAGGATTCCTACGAGAAGAATACATAAAAAATAAAGTTTTGATTTTTGCTGCGACATGATAATAAATTTAAATTAAATTTTCTGTTTTACTTGAAATTTAATCTCTTCTTCCTTCTTTTCTTCTTAGCGCCTTTTATATTCAATAAGAATTTTGTCATTATCTTTTAAAACCAAGTTCTCATTTTCTTCATTATATTTCCCATTAACAGTCACAGAAACGATATTAATATCATTACTGTGATAATTAAAAATCTGATCTTTAGTAAATGACTTATTCCAGACCTTAAAAAATTCTCCTAGGGTAAAATCCTTAACTGTTCCCCATTCAACATGGATTTTTCCTGTGGCATCGTGAGTGTGAACAGGTCGCATACAAACAGACGAGTACATACCAACATTGGCGGGAATTTCTTGTTCCTCACCATTTATAAAAATACTTAAATTAGGATGAATATGCATTCCTAGCGTAGTATGAGTAACACATTCTTTGGTAATATCAAAGCCCACTTGATTAGGAGAAGATTGTTTATTGAAATTAAAAATAGCAAAAATACCAGCACCAAACAACACTAAAATAATTACCCCAATAAAAATAAAAATTTTACCAGTAATCTTACATCTACTCATTCGTGATCCTTCTTGTTTTTTTTCTTGTTCCCCTAACATATAGTGTTCTTGTTTTGTAAATTGTTGTTTGCTATTTTCCATTACGTTTATACTATCAAAATACCTAACGTTTAACAATATCTATATTCCACACGAATAATCAAAAAGGAGGTAGAAGTTCTAACTCGTTAATGGTTGCTCGGTGGTTAATGTCAACATTAAGGGGCGTCACTTACTGTCTCCTTTTCTCCTTTTCAGTATACCCAAGAAGTTTTAAGTATCAATGAAGCAATACCAAAATAAATTATGAGGCTAAGTATATCTCGAATAATTGTTGCGAATGGGCCGGAGGCAATAGCGGGATCAATTTTTGTTGCGCGCAAGAAAAACCAAGGTAAAAATAAGGCTACTATAATTGCGCTGATAATCGTTAGAAAAAATGAAATTCCAAGAATCAAACCCAAAAGAGGTGGTTGCCACCAGAAGAAAGAAATCCCGCTTACTAAAAGACCAAAAAGTAAGGCAATGAGAGTACCAACGATCAGCTCCCGGATAATATATTTTTTCATTCCCATTGAACGATCAACCGCTATGCTTCTAATAAATAATGTTTGGGTTTGAGAACCAACAGCATCAGCCATATAAACAACAGCCGGCATGAAAGCGACCAGCATTAACATTTTATTAATAACCCCCTCAAATAGACTGATCATAAAGGCTGTTGCTAAACCCCCCACTAATCCGAACATCAACCACGGGATGCGTTTTTTAAAATATAAAAATGTGGGGGCAGAAATAATATCGTGAGCCTGATCTGCTAAAATGACAACACCAGCAGAACGCATGATATCTTCTTCGTGTTCCTTATGCAAAATTTTTAATATTACATCAGACGGCACCACTCCTAAAAAATGCCTGTCAATGTCCAGCACCGGAATAGCTTTCAAGTTATTTTTTAACGCAAGGTTTGCAACTTTTTCCTGATGAGTACCGAAGTGTACCGTCACAAGCTCAGTTTTCATCAGACTTCTAACGGTTAAATTTTTGGGGGCACGAAATATTTCTTTCACTGAAATAACTCCGACTAGGCGATTTTCCATATCGGTTATATAAATATAATTTATGGTTTCGAATTCTTTTGTGTGATGTAATAATAATTGCTCTACTTCCGCGATCGTCTCATCTGGCTTCGCAATCGGAACCGTCCGTATCATTTGTTTTCCAGCGACATTTATTTTTACCCCATTAGTAGTCAGACATATTCCATTATTATGATTTATTTTTTGCATAATTATATATAATTAAATTTATTAAAAGATACATTCCCCTGCTTTGATTTCAAATTTTCGTAATTTAGAAGCAAAGGATACTGAGCAGCGTGAAGCACCCACACTTATTTAATTTTTTTAAACACTATCCAACAGCAATCTGTTGAATTTCAAATTTAAAGACTAGTATCTATAATATATTTTGTTAAGTCTCCTACTGCAATTCGTTCTTGATTACTGGTGTCGCGATCGCGGACAGTAACGGTGTCACTGGTAAGAGTGTCAAAATCAATGGTGATGCAAAATGGGGTGCCGATTTCGTCTTGGCGGCGGTAGCGTTTGCCGACATTGCCGTTGTCATCAAACATTATTTGTGGGATTTTTTCTTTGAGGGTTTTGTAGACTTCGCGGGCCTTGGCGACGAGTTCTGGTTTGTTTTTTAATAACGGAAAAATGGCTGCTTTGATGGGGGCGACTGCGGGGGGAAATTTTAAATAAACACGGGGTGAACCACCGAGTTCATCTTCAGTGTACACGGAAAGCAAGACGGCAAGAATTGTACGATCAAGACCGAAGCTTGGTTCAATAACATGGGGGATAAATTTTTCATTTTTCTCTTGATCGGAGTACAAAAGATCCACGGTGCTGGCTTCACCATGCCGACTCAAATCAAAATCGGTGCGGTAGGCCAGTCCGTACAATTCTTTTTGTCCAAAAGGGTAATCAAATTCAAAATCAATAGTGCGTTTTGAATAATGGGCACGATCACCATCAGAAATTTCAACTTCATGAATACGAGAATGATCAATACCAACCAACGTAATCCATTTGACCATTGCTTGTCGCCAATCTTCAAATACAGTGTTCCAGTCTTTTTCTCGTACAAAATACTCAATTTCCATTTGTTCCATTTCTCGCAAACGAAAGATAAAATCGCGAGGAGTAATTTCATTACGAAATGCTTTACCAATTTGCCCGACACCAAACGGAATATCGGGATGAAAAGAATCAACAATATTTTTAAAATTAACAAAAATCCCCTGCGCGGTTTCTGGGCGAAGGTATGAAATGGATGATGAATCTTCCATTGCCCCGACCCGTGTCGAAAGCATCATGTTAAACTGACGCTCCCCACCAAGTGAGCCACCACATTCAGGACATTTTTTCTTATCTTCAAGATGATCACTCCGAAAACGCTTTTTGCATTTCGTACATTCAACGAGTGGATCTGAAAATCCTGCCACATGCCCCGTTGTTTCCCACACCCGGCCATTCATCAAAATCGCCGCATCAATTCCATACATATCATCACGAACATCAACAAAATTCCGCCACCATAAATTTTTAATATTATTTTTTAATGCCACACCAAGTGGACCGTAATCATACGTCCCCGCCAGCCCCCCATAAATTTCAGACCCCTGATACACAAAACCACGCCGTTTACACAGCGAGACCAATTTTTCCATCATTTTATCACTATATATATTCATAATTTAAAATTTTTTTAAGTTTCAATTATCAATCATCAACTATCAATTACCCCTTACCGTATCACACCCGCCCTGCCCTGATCAAACTCTGGATCAGATAACAAGGTAGTCACCGGTGGCTTCTTGTCACTTACTTCACTCTTCGTAAAATCATCGATAGCAATAAGTGTCGTTCCGCCGGTTAATGCGGGTGCTTGATTAATTTGACTTACACTGGGAATAAATGATACTTGAAATGCCGCATCACGGGTCCCCCCATAGGGAATACGACCTAATTTCCACAAAACTTCCGAGGTGTTTTGGTTATAAGAAATATCTTCACCCTCAGGAAATACTTTTCCAAGCCATTTTACATAAATTGGCAAGATTGTCTTTACCACAACACCAGAAACATTATTAGAAGAATTGCGAGCAGTCCATGCTATGGTATAGGTTGTTTTTTTATCTGCTTGAGGATTGAGGGGGCCACTATTTTTAAATGGTCCTGACGCATAGAGACCACGCGTAACAAGACTAGTATTCGTAATAAATTTTACTTTTCGATTTACTAATGTAGTGACATCTTCTGGTATATCATTATCTGAAGTACGTTGTGCGCGTGCAGTAGCCTCAAGAGAAATTGTTGGGTTCTTTGTTAAACGACCCGTAGTACTACTAAAGGCTACTGGGGAAAAATTAAAACTCACCACTCCTCGTGCACCCGGCTCAACCATTGAAAGCTCTGGGTTTGCGAGTTTATTCCATATGATCGTATTATCAACTGAACGATAAAATCCGCCCTGTCCTGCATAAAGGGAATACCGATTAAGTAACTCTCCTTTCAAGTGGGCCTCAATAACAAGATCCGTCATTGGAATTTTGCTATTATTCTTCCACATAATATCAATGTTGATATTTGCTCCGGGAAGTGACGAATGTTCTGGTTTATTATCATTATCAATAAGAACATCGAGTGCAACCACTGACTTCGTAATTATTGTTGAATCAACAACGGTATTGTATATAAGGCCAACAATTTTCTCATCTTTTGAATCCTGCTCACCAACTAAAATTTTATGTACCTTCTCTTCATTTTCCTGACCCTCAATTGTTCCACGAATAGTTATTGTTTTGGTTTCCTCAGGAGTAAGTTTTATAATTTTCCAACTATTCGTCCCATAGGTTGGTGGTGGATCAGCGCTTTGAAAATCAAAACCGGGAGGATACAATGCCTCAACAATAATATTCTGGTTATCATTCTTACTATTCGAACTGATGAGGGCTGATAGCACCACTTCTTGTCCCGATGTTGATTCTTGGGGAACACGAAGCTGTACGGTAATAGGAGAAGAAGAAATCTTTATACTCTGAGTTGCTGTTTTTTTTAATGTCGCATTTGATCCAAGCATTTTATACTCAAGAATAACCTTCACCTCTTTGTTTATATTTTCTTCTCCAAATAAAACCACATCACTTTCATCAATAATCAACTGACCTACTAAAAGTTCTCCTAGTTCTTTTATTGTTCGAGATAGTTCGGTTTTTAGGCCCGTCTTACTATCAATCATAAAAAAACCTCTCGGGTATTCAATTAAAAGTGTTGCGTTAGCGAGAACAACCGTATTATTGTTTACAATTGTTGTCTTAATTTTAAAAGGTTCACCACCCGCAATAACTACTGGTGCAACAATATCAAGCCCAATTTTTTCTCCGGAAACAACATTCAAGCCGTAAAACCAAACAAACCCCGCAATCAAAGCCGCACCAATAAATAGTATAATAGAAAAAGTAACAAATTTTTTCATAATACGGTTTCGATTACTTATCTGCGCCTGCTCCTCAATAAATTCTACCGCGTCTTTTTCCGTATCCCACTTTGGATCACTAGATTTTATTCCACGCGGCAAAAGATCACCAACAGATTCTGATTTAAAATCTTTTGCATATAACTTTTTTTCTAATTCAGCAATTTTATTTTTTAAATCAACCATTTGTTGGTAGACCCTAGGCTTTAGGCTTTGAATTCCCTAATGCGTAGCGCCTAGTCGTCCCCACTACCTCCACAATAAATTTCGCCCTAAGTTCACCGACAACCACAAGAATTTCATACCTACCCACTTCTTTAATGGAACGATCAAGAATGATGGAATCTGAGCTTATTACTATGTGGGTGACACGCTTAAGCTCAGTACATATTTCATCTTTACCAATACTAGCAAAAAGATGACCCTTCTCATTTACTTTACCATGAATGGTAATCACTGTACTAGAAAGAACTTTAAGATTTTTTTCTAAAATATCTGCGTGTATTTTTTTTAGATCACCAGCTATTATCTGTTTTTCTTTAATACGTGCGACAGATTCTTTCGTTGCAGCTTCAGCAAATTTCTGGACAATAAGATGCCTGCCATACCCATTAGCAACTTCTTTTATCTCATATTTTTTTCCAATTCGAGGAATGTCTTTTAGAAAGATGATTTGCATAATAATTTAGATTGCATGTTGTAACTACAAACTAACAGATGGTTTCGGGTTTTTATAATTTTTATCTTTTAAAATTAATGCCGCTTTATCCATTTGTGGATCACGTTTTTTTTCAAAATCTTTTTTTTCAAATTTTACTTCAATATCAGGATTAATACCATCGAGAGATATTGATTTACCATTTGGAGTAAGCCACCGCGCGATGGTTACTTTTAGTGATGTTTCTGGGGTAATATTGATAACCTCCTGCACCGACCCCTTTCCAAAACTTTTTTCACCAACCAGTGTTGCAACACCATGATCACGCAGTGCACCAGCAAGAATCTCTGATGCAGATGCAGAACCCTGATTGATAAGAACAACCATTTTAAGATTACTATCTTTGAAAAGATTAAATCCTTTGCTTCGTTCTAATTTTGGATTTGCCCCCCCTCCTTTATCTTCAATAACAATTACTTTTCCCATAGGAAGAAAGAGGCTTGCCATATCAATAGCCGCATCCAGATACCCACCGGGATTCCCCCGTAAATCAAGGATTAATTTTTTTGAACCAGAGCCCGAAAACTTTTTGACCGCATCACGAAATAGATCTGCTGATTGCGCAGAAAAATTATAAAGAGAAATCACAAAGATACCATCATCCCGAAGTTTTGTATCAATCGTTGGTATGGTGATAACTGCGCGGGTAACCGATATGTCTTTCGTACCATTATTCTTATCACTATTTCCCCGTATCGTAAGCACCACAACCGTCCCTTTGGGTCCCCGAATTTTATGGATTGCATTCTCAATTGACATTCCACCCGTAAAAACTTTATCAATACGGATAATCTGATCCCCCGGTTTCAATCCAGCCCGTTCAGCAGGAGTACCCTTAAGTGGTGCAACAACCGTAAGTATTTTATCTTTGATACCAACCTCCATACCAATCCCTTCAAAATTTCCCCGGACCTCATCAGCAAATGCTTTTGTTTCCTTTGGTGGGAAAAATACAGTATAGGGATCTCCGTATGAAGCAGTCATTCCTTCAATAGCTCCCCACACCTTATCCTCATTTTTTGGTGCTACTGACGTAGGAGTTGTAGACACAAATCTATTATCAAGGACCCGCATTGCTTCCCAAAATGGCTCAAGGTTTATATCTTTTGTCTGTGTTATCTGATCACCCTGAGAAGCCATAACTACTCCTCTCGATTGACCAATAAATAACCCGGCTATAAACATACCAAAACTAATAAACAAAGCGAAAGAGAAAAGTACTTCTGGTCTCCTAAAAAATAATTTCATTATTCTAGTATTACAAAAATTTATAAAAGGGTCAATGGGAATTTAATTTTTAATTTGTTTTTTGTAATCATATAGGTATACTAAAGATAAGAAATTAAAAATTACACAATCACGGATTATAGACTGAATTTAAAATCTAATATCTGAAATCTAAATTCCCCTACCATGCTCTCACGCCATACACACAATGACCTCGTTTGGATAGATGCGCAGTCACCAACACCGGATGAAGTTAAAATGCTGGTTGAAGAGTTTAATATACATCCACGGGCTGCGGAAGAACTCACCATAAAAACACTACGGCCAAAAGTTGATGTGTATGAAAATTTTATTTACTTAATCCTTCATTTCCCAAAAATCTCATCTGCACAGGGTTTAGAACGGGAGCAGGAAATTGATTTTATTATCGGCAAAAATTTTCTTATCACCGCACACTACGGGCTTATTGATACTATCTATGAGCTTTCAAAAATATTTGATGTCCATTCAATCCTAAAAAAACCAAACGTAGAAAAACACGCAGGGTATATTTTTTTTCATATTATGCGTGATCTTTATAAAATGCTTGACGATGAACTTGATCATGCTGCGCGGCATTTTAATAAAATTGAGCCACAAGTTTTTGGTGGAAATGAACACTCAATGGTACGCGCACTTTCAAGCCTAAACCGTGACTTAATTCATTTTAAACAAACTCTTCGTCCTCATAAAGAGGTTCTTGGGTCTTTTGAATTTGCGGGGACAAAATTTTTTGGTGAAGAATTTTCACACTCTCTCCGTACTATTATTGGAGAATACTATGAAGTTTCTGCTACATTAAATGCCCAACACGAAACTCTTATTGAACTTCGCAACACGAACGATTCACTCCTTGCCACAAAAACAAATGACATTATGAAGACCCTCACGATCACCACATTTATCATGTTACCTATCACTTTTATCACGGGATTATTTAGTATGAGCGTACAAAACACACCCTTAATAAACCACCCACAAGCTTTTTGGATTATCATAGGAACAATGTTTACCGTTGGTGCTTGTATATATAGCTATTTCCGGTTTATTAAGAAGTGGATGTGAGTTTAGTTGCTAGTTTGTGAAATAAATCAAAAGTTAAAATTCAAGAGTACATTAAAAAGCAAAAAATTTTGACTTTTTAATTATATGTTTGACTTACCCATACTACTCATCGTTAACCCCCAGCTATCATGAAACTCTTCAATACTCTTTCGGGTGAGCTTGAAACATTAACACCTATTCATGGCGGTGAAGTACGCATGTATCACTGTGGTCCAACTGTTTATGACTATGCGCATATTGGTAATCTGCGTTCATATATATGTATGGATATTCTTCGTCGTACGATTGAATACGTAGGATACGCCGTCAAACAAGTAATGAACATCACCGACATTGATGATAAAACACTAGAGCGAAGTCAGAAAGAAAAAATTTCACTCGCAGAGCTTACAAAAAAGTACGAGAATATTTTTTTAAATGACCTCAATTCATTACATATAAAAATTCCTGAGCATATTCTTCGGGCAACTGAACATATCGATGAGATGATCACCCTCATTACAACATTACTAGATACAAACTATGCCTATATCACTGAGGATGGCGTTTATTTTAGTATTGCAAAATCAAAAGGATATGGCCTCCTCGCACACCTTGATTTAAATGCAATCACCCAGTCACGTATTACTCATGACGAATATGAAAAAAAAGATGCGCGTGATTTTGCACTCTGGAAATTTGAAACAACCGAAAAAGATACGTTTGCCACACCATTCGGTCGCGGTCGTCCAGGTTGGCATATTGAATGCTCTGCAATGGCAATGGGTGCACTTGGGGAACAAATTGATATTCATACTGGAGGTATGGACCTTATTTTCCCCCACCACACTAATGAAATTGCACAATCAGAAGCGGCCACAGGAAAACCATTTGCACGGTTTTGGCTCCACAATGAATTTGTTATGGTTGATGGGCAAAAAATGTCCAAATCACTCAATAATTTTTTTACATTAAAAACAATTATTGATCGTGGTATCCCTCCACTCGCCTATCGTTACTGGGTACTTGGCACACACTATCGCGCAAAATCAAATTTTACTGAGAAGGGAATTGAGGGGGCAAAAAATGCACTCCATCGGCTGGGTAGTCATATTAAAAAAGAAATAGGCACAATAGATAGAGGGTACCAAGTTCGTTTCAAAGAAACGATTCTGAATGATCTTGATACACCACGTGCACTCGCACTTGCATGGGAAGTAGCAAAAGACACCATGCTCTCCCCTGCTGACAAGACTGCTACCCTTCTTGATTTCGACCAAGTTCTTGGACTTGGTTTGTATAACTACCAACTACAATCTACACAATACACAAGAGAAAAAATTCCCCAAGAAATTACCACGCTCCTCGCCGACCGAGAAACAGCCCGCCAAAATAGAGACTGGGCAAAATCTGATAAAATTCGCGAGAAAATAAATACTCTTGGTTTTGATATTGAAGATAGCCCACTGGGTGCGAGGATTAAGAAATTTTAGGTTTTAGATACAACACCCCCATATTTTTATATCCCTACTTCTCTACTATTTGAACGACCATGCGAATAGTAGAGAGGTAGGGATATAGGGTATTATTTTTTTTCTTGCTTTCTTGATTCATTATATTGTATACTTTATTTATAAATTAAAACTTAGTCTTGATACATACCACCTACAAATATGCCAAAAGAACAACTATCCACAAATGGTCCCATGGAAGGTGACGGCAAAAAAGAGGTGTCGATTAGAAAAAGTAAGCCGGTTAGGCATAAATCTAAAAAAAAATTAAATCAATAAGTATGAAAAAAATTCCTGAAAATTATGGTTTGGGTAAAAAAAATGAAGTCCCCGATAGTGGTAGTATAGAAACTGGTGGTGATCCAAAAAAAGAATTAATAAAGGAGAAAGGACTCGCACAAACACCAAAAAACTACACAGATAAAATTGGGGGATTACAAAAATTAATAACTGATTTAGAAAAAGAAAAAGAAACACTAAAAACCTATACTGAAAAATCTGAGTGGGGGGGAAAAGTAAAAAACCTAAAAGAAGAACAATTGAGGATATGGGAGTTATTTAGAGTAGCATATCCAGAATTAACAAAAGACATACATCAAAAAAAAATTCTTCCTACTGAAGCAGGATCTATGCATCAAAATTCTCCCGAATTCTTGAGTAAGTATACAAATATACCAGGTCGTGGTTTTGTCTCGAATGAACTATTAGAAAAAGAAACACGCATACAGAATAATCCTGTAGTAATTCCACTCGATGTATCTAATCCTCAAAAATCTACAGGAATAATTCCTAATACTAAAAATGAACCATCTCCAACAACC
>Ga0213870_1001324_pt1 | contig 11239 bp, 14 predicted proteins | sample WICALVC2017_Meta_FD_160119 | JGI IMG/M metagenome (GOLD analysis project Ga0213870, IMG submission 160119) | Freshwater microbial communities from subterranean cave lake in Wind Cave National Park, South Dakota, United States - WICALVC2017 | ecosystem: Environmental > Aquatic > Deep subsurface >... | reverse complement strand
CCTCCACTCCTACCCCTTCAAACATCTGTGCTCCTTCTGATTGTCTAGCTAAAGGTGATATTTGTGCCCAAGGCTTTGAATGCCTTCAAGACCCAAATAGTCCAACAAAATCGTGCGCGTGTATAAAGCCAGCTACCCCTACCCCAACCCCAACTCCTACCATAACTCCCACGCCTACGATAACCCCCACCCCAACCCCTCTTCCTGGCAGTATTCTACTTGCCTTATCTTTTAGGCTTGATGGCATAGGTGCAAATCGCGATGATCTTAACTCTGCCGCACTACAACCAGTAACCATAGAAGTATACGATAGCAGCAACAATCTATTAAAACTCACAACGCCAGCCAATACTATTAACCAAGTTGAATATCAACCTGAAGATGGTAAATTTAAGCGAACCATTAACATAGGCAACACTCTAGCCTCTGGGGATTATACAATTAAAATAAAGGTGAGCAAATATCTAAAAAAGCAAGTCTCCCGTATTTTTACCATAACTACTACAACCAACACTCAAACCATTCCAGTATCAGCAAACCTTCGAGACGGAGATATAAATAACGACCACAAGATAAATATTGCAGATTATAATTTACTTATTAGCTGCTTTGGTGTCAAGCATAGTACCTCTTCTTGCATTAACAAATCCGCGGATCTAAATTATGATGGAAAAGTTGACGGCATTGATTACAACATAATTATACGAAACTTTGGCAAAGAGGATGATTGACAAGGAAAAATAACTATTAGATGATATACTGCAAGGCAGTATATTTACAAATGGAGAGATTACTATACTAATCTAAGTTTGCTAAAAAAGTTGCAAACCAAAGTACGATAGGTATATAAAGATAAATATTGACGAAAAAGAGGTTTTTTAAACTATGTCAAAAAGAACACTTTCTTTAATAATAGTACTATTATTAGCAGCTTTAGGGCTTTTGTGGATTGCCCAAGCAACACCTCAAGACCAGCAGCAAACTTCTATGCAACCCACTATCACTCCTAAAGTAACTCCACCTGTTGCCCAAACAGTTCTTTTATTTGACGATCTATCTATGTCTACCTCCTCTGCACAACCTTCTTATTCTATTCCTATAATTATCAATACTCAAAAAAATCTTGTAACAGCAGTGCAAATCGAGCTATCGTATGATCCTCAAATTATTACAAATGTTTCCATCACACAGGGCTCCTTCTTTTCAAAGCCCATTGTGCTTCTAAACCACATTGATGATGCCAATAGTAGAATTTCTTATGCGCTTGGAATTAACCCCCAAGACAGCGGCAAAAAAGGCGAAGATATTGTAGCAACCCTCACATTTAAAGCCAAAATATCTACACCAACTGCAACAACTATCTCTTTTCTTCCCAAAACTTTCGTAACAGCCGAAGGTGTGGCTCAATCTGTCTTAAAGTCAGCTAACCCAACACAGTTTATTGTGGGACAAAATGTAACATACACAAAATAATCACTATTGACTTTTAGGCTTTTTATTTTATATACTATCATTGTTCTTTGATATTAGAGGTGATTTTAAAATTTTCTCTACATATTAAGTTCTCTTGAGGTACTACGTTCAGTTTACATGAACGTAGGATAAGGCGCATAATGTTCCGCCGTGGCGGAATATTGAGCCTTCCTAGTTAATTGGTCGGGAGAAACAAGAATCACACTCGGTATCAAAGGCAGGATTTATTTTTACTATTTCAACTTTTCTGTTTCTTTATGTTCTGTAACTTTTCTGCAGTGGCGGCACCACTTTTTAAGTCTTAGCTTTTCGGGTGTATTAACTTTATTACGAGTCGTTATATAATTTCTGTTTTTGCAAACAGTACAAACCATTCCTATTTTTACCCTATGTTCTCCTTTTACTGCCATAATTTCCTCCTTTCTCTTGAGAGCCCTTGTCCGGGATCGGACCGGAGGCCTCGTTCTTACCAAGAACGCGCTCTGCCAACTGAGCTACAAGGGCAAATGTTCTATTTTCAATAAAAATTTTTTTAACTGTTTTCTTAATTGCATTTTTCCTTTTGTTGTCTTAAAGAATCTTTCTCTTGCTCTTGCATCTGATTCTAGTATATATGCTTCATACATTATTAAAATTAATGGTCTTCTTTTGCTAGTCGAGATTACTAGCCTATCATAATGTTCTTTGATTCTTCTTTTAAGATTATTTGTAAACCCAATATAAAACTTCCTGTCTTTTTTGCTAAATAGAATATATACGTAAAACATTCTTAGCTTTTTAATCCAGTGCTTGCACTAACGAAGCGCTCTTCAGCAAAGCAATTATTGCAAGCTGAAGTAAGCGAATGTTAGTGCTGGGTGAGGGAATTGCACCCCCGGAGTCCCTTCGGACGCTTCGTCTACAGCGAAGTGCGATTGCTACTCTGCCAACCCAGCCTGCCCAAGAATTGGGCTTAATTCGTAACTTACTTTTTGTCTAAGTATCTAGTTTATCAGATTTTGAGCCGACAGCGGGATTTGAACTCGCGACCTTCGCTTTACAAAAGCGCTGCTCTACCACTGAGCTATGTCGGCGAAAGACTAAAACATTTTACCAAACAAAGCTAGATCGAGCAAGCCCCATGCTAGTTGTCAACCAATGGATATTTCAGTATAATTACAACATAAAGGGCTGTGGTGAAATGGCATCACGAACGTCTCCAAAACGTTCTTTCCAGGTTCGAGTCCTGGCAGCCCTGCTGACATGTTTTTTACTTTGGAAGCTCAAAAATAAGATATTTGGTTGGTGAGAGTGTCAATATGTATCGTGCGACTCCTTCTTGTCTTTCATTTATGAAGTGTGCTACAGTACCTGTATCTTCTTATCATGATAAAAGCAATTACACAAAAAGGGGTTTTAACAGTAGGTTACGTGGGACTTGGGATTAGAGGAAATGCTACTGTTGGTAGCATCTTGCAAGAAGTCCATGATGGCGATACGATTACTGTTAGGGCGCTTGGGAATTTAAGTGTTCGGTTTTTAGGCGTTGATGCGCCTGAGATTAGCCTTACTCTTCCTAATGAAATAGTATTCACTAGTATAGGGAATGAAAAGTGGGAAAAGTTTTTAGAAAATCCTTTTGCAAGCAACCTTCCGCCTTTTACTCCTCCACTAACAAAAGATCTTGCCTTCCATTTACAATCGAAGTTAAAAAATAGAACAGCTATAAATCATTTTTATCATGCGCAAAAAGCAGAAGATACGCTAGAAGAAGAGCTTAAGAAAGATCTACATGCACTTCATCAATCGGAAAAAGAGTTTACACTTTTTCTTGCCTTTGCGCATGAAGTCATGGATCGATATGGACGACTCCTCTGTTTTATAAATCGCAACCAAGTAAGCAAAGAAGACCCTGAGCCTCGACCACTTACATATAACGAGCGACTTCTGAGGCTTGGCAAAGTAATGCCATATTTTATTTGGCCTAACATTAATCCTTTTCGGAAACAAAAAAATATTGTCGATGCGGTTCCACAACCTGGGACAGCAAATACTATAGTCAATAAAGAAGGTACCTTGGGTCGAGCTCGTGAATGGGTACAACATGCAAGGCAAAGACAAATTGGCATTTATGATGAAACCAATCCATTACAGATTGAGCCATTCGAAGTGAGATTCTTGGCGAGAAGACGTCCGCCAGATAGATGGGTTATTGACTTAAGTAAGAATGACAATATACTTATTCAACCACAGCGGTATTATAGAGTCTCCCACAGTGAAGATCGGCTTTTTATCCCACCAGAATACGTACCACTCTTTCTAGAAGCTGGGTGGCAGCATGGCTAAAGTTGACACAAGGGCTTAATTGCTTTATCGTCATATAATGATGCATTGGCTCTGGAAAGCAAAGTTACATCGCAAATTTATCATAGTACTAATAATCGCTAATCTATCTCTACTTTTGATTGGGGTATTTTACCTTCTCCCAAACCACAAAATTACTACTTCAAATAGAATAGAAAGTGTAAAAATCACTCCCCAAGCTATAACTGATCTTCCTTCCTTCAATATAACTCCTACAAGCCCCGCAACAGTCAAACAAAAATCACAAGCAATTGATACTAAAATATTTATTAATCCAGTTCCGACTACAAAAATCTCTCCTCTCTTTAAAGTACTTGTTACACCTAAGCAAACTCTAAAGACTTCTACCCCTAGTAGTTTCTATGTTCAAAAAACTGTGTCTGTTGCACCAACAAATTCTCCAAAAAACATAACGTTAACTCTAAGCGGTCAGGTCTATAACGATTTAAACTGTAATAATAAAAAAGAAGAAGAAGAAACAGGCTTTGCCAACCAACAAATTTTAATTTTGCAACCAAGAGATGGCACGCTTTTTGATACAGTTTTGTCCGATGGTAAGGGAAATTATTCTTTCCAACGTTCTGTATCCGAGGCTACGTCATTAATTGTAGAACCAATTCTCATAGATCCAAATATTGTACACATTCCACCAGAAGTAACACTTAGTAGCAACAATCAGTCTGCAAAAATAGATATCTCCCGTTGCCCTAAATAATCTTTGGAATTATATCGCAAGTGTTGCCAAAAGTCCAAGACTAAACCCCAATAATCCTCCGCCAATTACGTCCGATGCCCAGTGTTCGCCAAGGTAAATTCTGCTAATAAACATAACAATGTCATATAATGCTAAAATAGAAATAACGATTAATTTTTGTGTATAAGACAATTTTTTGGAACGTATAATTATTACGGCTAATAAAACTGTCAGAAAAGCAGCTCTGGCCGCGTGCCCCGAAGGGTAAGAAAACTCGGACCGAACATGAAATTGTGGAAAATCTACCAAGTGTTTAACGCGAAGCATAAATTGCGGAGGAGGCAGATGATCTACAAAAAACTTACCATACAGTTCAAAAATATGCAATAATCCAAAAAATACGATAGGAATAAAACCCCAAATTTTTCTTCTTAGGATAAGAAATAAAACCAAAAAAATAAGTACCGGCTCAAATTTACCTATATCACTAAAAATAGAAAATGAATCATCAAATCTACGCGATATGTTATCTTGAAAACGAACTGTGGCATCAAAATCAAATTGAGTAAAAATATTTTTGTGAACAAGAAAGGAGAAAAAAACAAATAAAATAAAAATCCCTGATCCTACAAAAAAAAATAAAATTTTTCTATTCATTCATAATTATAACTTTAATCCTTTGAGGAACTTGCGGAAATCCCCATTAATGTCTGGGTGTTGTAATCCCATTTGTACAACTGTTTTCATGTACTCAAGCTTATCGCCTGTATCGTAATACTTGCCATTTTCGATTTCACATGCGTATACGGGATAACCTTGTTTAATTAAATCATCTATCGCTTTTGATAAATAAATTTCCCCATCTCTCGCAACCTCTTGTTTACGCAACAGATCAAAAATATCAGGCGGAAGAATATAGGCGCCGTGTGTAGCAAGGTCTGATGGCGCCTCATCTCTTTTTGGCTTCTCAACAATTTTTTCAATTCTATAGATATTTTTCTCAACATTTTTTACCTTCGCGATTCCATAGCGACCCAAGTCTTTTTTATTGGCTATACGAACTGCCGATATTACTGCTCCACCATATTTCTCATAAACCTTTATCATCTGTGCAAGCCTTGGGGGATGGCTATAGATAAACTCATCACCCCACATAACAGCAAATGTCTCGTTATCAATAACTGGTTCTGCCGAAAGAACTGGCGTACCATTACCATAAGGACCTTTTTGCCTTATATAGATAAAGCTTGCTAGTTCTGAAATTTCTTTAATTTCATCTATTAGTTTTTCTTTTTTGCCATTTTGCAGATTCCTTATAAGCTCGGCATTTGGCGAATCAAAATGATCCTCAATCGCCCGCTTTAGAGCTCCTGTCACAATAACAACATGCTCAGCGCCAGAGGCAACTGCCTCCTCAACTACATACTGGATGACTGGTTTGTCAACAATTGGGAGCATTTCCTTGGGCATTGCTTTGGTTTGAGGCAAAAACCTTGTACCGAATCCTGCGGCTGGGATGACTACTTTTCGGATTTTAGTCATGATATTTAATTTTTATTCTACCCTTATCCCCTTTACATGTCAAATCATATTTGATAAGATACGATCACTATGCTTACATCCCCTGCTACTTTTTTAAAGCAAACACGTGATGAGCTTAAAAAAGTGGTTTGGCCAGGAAGACAAGAAGTAACAAGACTAACAACAGTAGTAATCTTAATAAGTCTAATCGTAGGATTTTTTTTAGGAGGATTAGATTTTGTGTTTACAAAGATTATGGAAGTAGTGATAAAATAAAATGGATTTTCAACAAACACAAACACAAGAAACAACTAAAGATCCTAAAAAATCTCAGGATCTAGCCAAGTGGTATATAGTACACACTTATTCCGGACACGAGAATAAGGTAGCAAGATCTCTACATCAGCGTATTCAAAGCTTAGGTTTTGAAAATCGAATTTTTGAGACAATTGTTCCAACAAGAAATACAATTAAGGTATCTGGCGGCAAAAAAGAAACAGTAAAAGAAAAAATCTTCCCTGGATATGTTTTGATAAGAATGATTTTGGACGATGAAACATGGCTTTTGGTAAGAACCACCCAGGGAGTCACTGCTTTTATTGGAGCTGGCAATAAACCAACACCAATCTCCGAAAAAGAAGTTGAGGCAATTCAAAAGTTCATGAAGCAAGAACAACCTCTCTACAAAGCAGCCTTTACTAAAGGTGAGGCTGTTAAAATTGTTGATGGGCCTTTTGCAGATTTCTTAGGAACAGTTGATGAGATAGACGAAACTAAAGGAAAACTAAAAGTTTTGGTTTCGATATTTGGCAGAGAAACGCCTGTGGAGCTGGATTTTTTACAGGTCGCCAAACTCTAAGTTTAAAGTTCAATCCCCGATTCAATCGGGGACAAAGTTCAAAGTTACAATTAAAAATTCAAAATTATTTAAACTTTTAACTTTAAACTGTAACTTTTAATTTTTAATTTGACTGACTGAAAGGAAGAAGCATGGCTAAAAAAATTAAAACAATTATAAAACTTAACATTAAAGCCGGAGAGGCTACTCCAGCGCCTCCGGTTGGTCCTGCTCTTGGCCAACATGGTTTACCAATAATGGAGTTTGTAAAAGCCTTTAATGACAAAACTCGCGACCAAAAAGGAACTATCATTCCTGCAGTAATAACTGTTTACCAAGACAGAACCTTTTCTTTTATCACCAAAAAACCTCCAGTTGCTGAAATGATTAAAAAAGCAATCGGGAAAGAGAAAGGGTCACAAAAGCCTGGTAAAGAACAGGCAGGGTCTATAACAAAAAGCCAAGCAGAAGAAATAGCCAAAGTAAAAATGGAGGACCTGAATACTAGTGACGTTAATGCTGCGGTAAAGATAGTTATGGGCACAGCGAGGAGTATGGGAGTTGAGGTAAAATAGTCTTCCCGTGTCATCCTGAACTTTCCTAAACAAGTTCAGCATGACACTGATAAATTCGGCATGACAAAGAGAAAGGAGATTTATGGGAAAAATAAGAGTTAAAACTTTAGGAGTAGAAGATGTCGAAAAGCAACAAAAAAAAGAAGCATTAAAACGTAAAGAGCAAAAAAAGACTGCAAAAGTTCCCGGACTTAAAGGCGGTCAAAGAGTAGTTGCTGTTGGTCCAACCGAAGAAGAGTTAGTCCGCCTTGATGAACTTTCCACGAAGCAGAAAAAACTAGAAGTACAAGAAGTATCAAAGGTATCAAAGGAAAAGGCTAAGGACAAAACACGTGATACTCAGGGCAAACGCTCTAGCCGGTACCAAACTGTTGCAAAACTAGTTAAAAAAACAAAATATACACTCTCTGAGGCGTTAGGTCTCTTACCAAAACTTCACCTCTCAAGCTTTGATGAGACAGTCGAACTGCATATAAATACAATAGACAAAGGTATTACAGCAACTGCTACTCTTCCCCATGGAAGTGGGAAAAAGGTTAGAGTTGCAATTGCAAACGATCAAATAATTTCGGACGTATCAAAAGGAAAGATTAACTTTGATGTTTTGCTCGCAGAACCCTTTATAATGCCAAAGCTTGCTCGCGTTGCTAAATTTTTGGGTCCCAGAGGCCTTATGCCAAACCCAAAAAACGGCACTATTACAACAAATCCAAAAGAATTAGCAAAAAAGTACGAAGGAGGGCAAGTAAGCCTTAGAACCGAATCTAAAACACCGATAATTCATCTTAGTGTTGGCAAACTTTCTTTTGGAAAAGAAAAACTAGAAGAAAATATCAAGACAGTTCTTGGCGCAGTGAAAGCGGAAAAGATAAAAAACGTTACTCTTAAAAGCACCATGAGTCCTGGAATAAGGATCAAATTAGTCTAATGAGACTAATTGGTCTAATTTGTCGAATTGGACAAATACCCCGAGAGATTCGCAAACCTTATGATTACGCTAATTTCTAAAGAAACTTACCTTCTGGATCAAATGCTTCGCTCTTTGGAACAGAAATTTATAAATGAGGGTGGCTATTCTGAAAACCTCTTTAGGAAAAGGCTGAAACAGAGAAAAAAGATATAATTCCCTTCATTTTCTCTCGTAAAGAGTTCCAGAAGAGGGCGGCTTGGACCAATCAACTCCCCCATGATTTTTTAAACTCTCTTCAAAAAAATTGTCTAATCGATCTGTTGTGACACCCCAACCAAAAGTTCTACGAACATGATCTGCATTAAGCTCACCAAATGCTCTTTTTTCTTCTTCTCCAATCTCACTGGCTTTTTTAATTTGCCTTGCTAGATTGTCAGAATCCATTGGTTTGGCTTTAAGAACAAATGGCATCCCCTCTACAGCTTCGCTATAGCCATCATTTGCGCTTACTACAAGTAATCCTCCAGATGCAGCAGCTTCAATAGGCGCTCTCCCAAAAGCTTCTCCTTTAAATGCGGGATAAACAGCGACGTCAGCTGTTTTTAAGGCTCTTTTATACTCCTCCCAAGGGAGATTTCCAACAAAAATGACGTCTTCCCGTAGTCCTCTTTTTTTTACCATGTCTTCGAGTTTTGGTCTATCTTCTCCAACGCCAGCAAGATAAAGGATAAAATTATCATATCGTTCTTTTTTTAAAATTGAGATTGCTTCGATAAGATACTCTTGGCCTTTACGCCCCTCAAGTCTTCCTGAGCTAAAAACTATTTTTTTATTACTTTTTCTCCACTCATTCTTGATAGGTAAGTCTTGCGCAAATTGATCTGAATCTATTCCATTATAGATAACTTCACAATTTACTTTATAACGTTCATTTACAGTTTTTTTTGTAACACTAGAAACTGCTATGCCAAATGAGTCTTTACGAATAGTGTTAGCGATTCCGTCTGTAAAACCTCGTGGAAATCCAAGTCCGTCAAGCTTTGGTCTTCGTGCTATTTCTAACATGCGAAATGCTGCCTTTGCTAATATATCCCATTTATCTAAGTATCCATGAAAGCGATTAATTGTTACAGGAATTGGTTTACCGTCTTCTCTTCGTGGCATACCAGACATAATTGTGTGAGTACCACAACCTAAAAAAGGTTCTTCAGTAAGAACAATATCTGGTTCTACTTTTTTCAATTCATCTCTAGCAACTTTTTTATCATAAAATAATGGAACACAATAACTAGTACCATAGAGTTTGGCAATAGGACGAGGAATCTTAACCGCTTTTCCCATCGTAACATCCGCCACATTATCTTCTTCTTTACCCTTAACAAGAGGACCTGCTGTTATTACCTTATAACCTGCGATTTTAAGATGAGGAACAGATTCTTGAACTAAATTGTTAACACCGTCAGAATTCCTATGTCTATTTAGTATCCCATATGGAGAATAATTCAGAATTACACGCTCTCTCTCCATAATCTCAAATAAATTATACCATTTTCAAAAAGAAAAAATTTTTAGCCCTAGAAAATATCTTATAGTCAAACCCCGATAAAAGTTATCCACAATTCTATGGGGATAAGTTTTTTATCCCATAGTCAATACCCCTTGACTAGATACTTCCTCTCTGCTAAACTACATCTAAATTCCTAAGACCTAGGTCCCTTAGTTGGGTTAAAATAGGCCTACCGAGGACAATATGAACGAAACTGGCAAAAAGCCCACTTCGCCCCGAGTCGGGGCTTCGCGGGCCAAGAAAGAACAAATTGTCGCCAAGCTTTCTGAGAAAGTAACTAAAGCTAAATGTCTGGTATTTACTAATTATCAAGGACTAACCCATAAACAAATTGAGAATCTTAAGAGAAAACTCAAGACAGGCAGTGCCGAGTTAGTAGTTACTAAGAATACGCTTCTGTCTCTCTCGTTAAAAATTTCAAATTTCCTTGAGGGTCCCACCGCTACCCTTTTTATATATGGCGATCCGTCTGAGCCTCTTAAACAATTAGCCCAAAGTATAAAACAATTTAATCTTCCATCTGTTAAGTTTGGAATCTTAGATAAAAAAACAATTACAAAAGAGCAAGTAATTAAATTATTTACTCTTCCATCGAGGGATATCTTGCTAATGCAAGTTTTTGGACAGATGAAAGCGCCGATTTTTGGATTACACAGGGCACTAACGTGGAATATACAAAAGTTGGTTATGACAATTAAAGTAATAGAACGGCAAAATTCCAACTGAAAGGAGGTGGTATTATGGCAGATAACAAATTGACCAAAGATCAATTCATTAAGTCGATTGGAGAAATGTCTGTATTAGAATTGGCTGATCTTGTTAAAGCTTTAGAAGAAAAGTTTGGGGTAAGCGCGCAAGCCTTTGCCCAAACACAACTACCATCAACTCAAGCACAGGAGGCTCAAGAAGAGCCAAAAGAAGAACAAACTGTATTTAATGTAGTTGTAGCTAACGCGGGTAGCAATAAAATTGCAGTCATTAAGGCTCTTCGAGAACTTGTCCCAACATTAGGCCTTAAGGAAGCAAAGGATTTAGTTGATGCTGCTCCAAAAGAGGTAATTACTCAAGCAAACAAGAAGACAGCAGAAGAAGCCAGAGGTAAACTTACTAAAGCAGGAGCAACTGTGGAGCTAAAGTAAACCCCGCACCCACGACCTTATCCAGCACCAGCTTGGTGCTGGACTTACGGTTGGGGCATTTGAGAATTTCGCTTCGCGCTTTATCCAGCACCTTGAAAAAAAGGTGCTGGATTTATTATGAACCCTCGTTCTGACGAACGGGGCATTTGGGTGCGGGGTAAATATATTCAAATTGCGCT
>Ga0213870_1001323_pt1 | contig 11240 bp, 11 predicted proteins | sample WICALVC2017_Meta_FD_160119 | JGI IMG/M metagenome (GOLD analysis project Ga0213870, IMG submission 160119) | Freshwater microbial communities from subterranean cave lake in Wind Cave National Park, South Dakota, United States - WICALVC2017 | ecosystem: Environmental > Aquatic > Deep subsurface >... | reverse complement strand
AATTTTTCTACCCTTAAGAACAACTGTAAAATTAATACTATTATCGCTAAAGCTATGATATCTTACAAATGGCTCAAATCCTTTAACTGCCCCGGCAACAGTTTGTAGCATTTGTCTTGCAGCTTCTACAGTAACCTGCTCGACCTTTTTTAAATCAGAACCTAATGCTACCTTACATTGTACCAGTGCCGTAATTTCCTGTTCTAGTAAAGAATTATTAACAATTATGCTCTCAGCAAGTTTTGAATTTGGTACAATAACAATACTATCAGATGGTGTTCTAATCTTTGTTGATCTCCACCCTATATCATCCGCATGCCCAGAAATTTTTCCTTCATCTATCTCTATAAAATCCCCTATATTTATCGGCTTATCAGAAATTATATGCAACCCAGCAAAAAAGTTAGTAAGTGTATTTTGAAGTGCTAAACCAATTGCCAAACCACCAACACCCAAAGCAACAATTAGTGGAGTTATTTCAATGTTAAAATAACTCATTATTATTAACGTCGCGATTAAATAAATAATAATAACAACGATTTTATTAAGAAGCTACGGAGTTTTTTCAAATCTTTTTTGAACCCTAAGCCATTTAGCTACAAATAATGATAAAATTCTTGATAACAAAAAAGAAGTCAATAATACAAAGAGCACAAAAAATATATTATTTATCCATGAAATATATTTATCAAAAAACGATAATGATCTTAAAGCAAAGAATACTCCAACAAAAATAATTAATAAGTATAATGGTTTTGTTATAATCCTAATAACGGTATTATCAATCTCGCCTTTAGTTCTTTCTGTAATCTTTTTTAAATAATTCTTAATGATATAATGAAAAACCTTTGCAAATATCAACATTATTACCAAAATCAAATATGCCTGAAAATATTTATTTCTAATTAGAATATTCAAAGTGGCCATAGCTTTTCTCTTATAATTAATCATATAAAAACATTATTTACCTAACTTGAGTAACCAAAACATGAAAAACCTTAATAAAAAATTAAAATAATTTAATCATACATTTTAAAATTTAGAAAGGTTTATTAGAATGAAAGACTATTATACTTAAATAATAAAAAATATTAAGTCTATTTCACTACCTTAATAGCATAAATGAGTGTCAATAAAATACCGTAACCTTTATATAGTGATTACATACCATAGGCTACATAAAAATAGATACTGGGGGGTTTGTGAATGAACAAATTTATAATAAATATATTCGCTATACTTTTATTTGGACTAGCTTTGGTGAGCGCACAGAACATATCAGTTATTCCTACTGAGGCTATAGCTACAGGAAATCCAGGACAAGCATTATTTGTTGATCATGATAATAACGGTGATACTTTCACTGTTCGAAATGATAGAACTTCTTCCGTGAGTTTAGCCGTTGAGGCCAATAATTTAATTGGTAGAACTGATCCCACTAAAAGAATAACTGCTTCCAGTATAGCAATCAATCCAAGTTTTTTTAGTATAGCTCCTAATGGAGGAACCCAAAGGGTAAATATAACCGTCAACATTCCAAGAGGTTTACCTGCTCAATCTTATAATGGAACAATTAACATTAAAGAGGGCCAAAATATTGTGGCTATATTTAATTTAACCATTAATATTAACCCAGTTGATGATATAAGACTTGTGCTTTCTAGTACTCCATTAAGAATAATATCCCAAGAAAATGAGCAAAGAAATGTCACTTTCCAAATAGTAAATGATGGAAGTACACAGCTTACATTAGATGATCTAACTAGCTTTACATTTTCACAAAGATCTTTTAGTGATAGTCGCAGAGATATAACATTAAATTTCAATATTATTAACGAAAACCTGGCACCTGGAGCCACAACTGATGTAAACCTAAGAGCCACAATTCCTAATAATATAGAAATAGATACATACCCTGGTAATATAACGGTAAGGGGTGGCACAGATACGGCATCCTTTATTCTAGAAATTCAAGTACATCCAGAATTATGTGAAAATGGGCCAGTAGGAGATCTTTCTGCTACAATAGAAAAACCAGACAGCGGTGATAATTTTGCCCCTGGTGAAACTATGAGAATTAAAGTAAAAGCAGAGAATAATGATATTAGGGATATCTCTGATGTTATTGTTGAAGCATTTTTATTCAATGTCGATAAGGATGAAGAAGTTGAAAGAGTCGATAGTGAGGCTGTAGATATCGACGAAGGCGATGAGGAAACATTTGATTTGGATCTAGAAATTCCATCAGATGATATAGAAGAAGATGATGAATTTATATTATTCGTTAAAGCATTTGAAGATGGAGATGAAGATAGACATTGTGGGGAAGATCAAATAGAAGTAGATATAGAAAGAGAAGACCACGATGTAAGTATAGCAGAAGTTTCTTTAACTCCATCAAGCGCAGAAACTGGAGACATTGTGGATGTAACAATAAAAGTCATCAACCTAGGTTCAAAGGATGAAGATGATGTTACTGTTAGAATATTTGCACCAGATCTAGGATGGGATCAAACATCTTCCTCTGTAAATTTAGAAGATGCAGAAAGTAGAGACAATGACGCAATACTAAGATTAACATTTGAAGTCCCTGAAAGAGCTCAAGCAAAAACATACTCAATTGAGGCCACTGTTAATTTTGACAATGATCGTAAGAAAAACACTGAATTTGTAACATTTACCGTTCTTGAGAAAACTGAAAGAGAAGAAGAGCCTACAACACCACAACCTTCAGAAGTTATTAGAGTACAGTCGGTAAGTGAAACCGGAAATAATGTATTCACAGCAAGCATTTTGCTAACAAATCCTGGAGATAAGCAAAAAACATTTAATATAGAAACATTAGCAGGTTGGGCATTACCAGTAGGGCCACAAATTATAACATTGGGCCCAGGAGACAGTAGAAGTATACAAATCATCCTTACTGGAAATCAAGGATTGCAAACTGGAAGATATGCAGCAACTATCTCTGTACGTGAAAATAGCAAATTAGTTGACAGTGAAACACTTAGTGTTGAGGTTGCACAAGAAGGCAGAGTAACTCCGACCTTTAACATCGGATCCTTATTCGGTGGCACAAGTAGCACGATAGTCTGGATACTAGTAGATATTGTGTTAGTGATTATAGCAATATTCTTTATTAGACTTATTTTCACAGCAGGCAGAAGCAGAAGAGTTCCAGTAAAAACAGTTACAGAAAAAGTAAAATTATAAAATTTACATACATATTGCAAAAAATGACAGAAAAATAAATACTTATAACAAAAATTTAATTAACTGTAGAAAAAAACTAGAAGAAATGGCATTGCTCCCAAGATTTGAATGATGCGAAGACCTTAATTCCCAAAGAAAGCAGGATTTAAAAAAATTGAAAATGATTATTGTAAAAAATTCAGAATAGAGGCACCAAAATTAGAGAAAATTCCTAAATATAAATCAACAATCAAAAAAATAATCTCTCTAAACAAGAAGGTAGAGGGTATTTAGCTGAAATTATTGGAGTGTGTATTTGCATTCAGACTATGATAAACTTCAGATTTACGTAAGTTAGATATAATGAAGGATATTTCTTATTTTTATGCAGCTACTCCATAATGCCTGCTAGGAAAAGGATTATAACCAACATTTGCAGTGGCTTCCATATCTACAAGCGTTTCATTCTGAGATTCACCACTATAATGTCTTCTTCTATGTGCTCTTTCATGAGCATATACCCATCTCTTCACATCGCTTGGCAAATTTCTTAAAACATAAACCGTATCTGTTGAAGAATCATAAATCCCCAATATTCTCCACCCATTCCCACCACCCAAATAATCAACCTCCATCTCCTTTACACTTGTTCCAAGAACCTCTTCTAAATCTCCCCTACCATTATCAAATCTGTTGCGATAATACCCTGGATTTTTTCTTTCTTGTCTTTGAACAATTCCTTCTAATGATTTTTCATTGACTAGAGCAGATCCTAATTCCTCTAAAATAAGATTAACTAATTGTATCAAAGAATGATTTTTTCTATCTAAATTAAACTTCTCTTTAACTAGATTAAACAATACGCATGTTTGTTCTTTATTTAAACCTTCTATTGTTATATAATAATCTATGTTTATCCCTTTTTCATTCTCTGTATCATACGCTTTTCCTCTATATTTTATGTAGCCCATTATGTTTAAAAATATGTCCCGGCTTTTTAATTTTTTCCTTTGTTCCTTCAATCTTTTATTTGCTCCATTAGCCAAAGAGCTAATATAACATTTATCATTATTTTTAAGTATCTTCTCTATTATTCCAGAAAGCGTGCGCCAGGATTTGAATTCCCAATCCTATAAACTGAAGTCATAAGATTCCTGGGAATACCCGCTCTGCAGGCGAGCGCTTATTATTATGGTAGTCTTAACCGTTGCCATTCAGAGCCTGAATCTTGGCTACGCACGCTTATACATGATTACCGATGGAATCTTTATATACATTTCGTATAATGTGCATTGTTGCGTTATCTGGACTTCATAACAATCAAAGATAACTACCTTTACTACTAAATAATAATAATAAACGATAGTTTTAAAAATAGTGGTTTCTTTTGATTTAAAATGCTGTTAGAAGAATTAGTTTCAATCGGATTTGAAAGAAAAGAAGCTCAAAAGTTAGCTGAAAGCAATGGATTTCATCATAGAAGGAAAACTCGTCAAGAATTAACAGATTTATTCAATAAAATTTCAGGAGTATATGATTGCACTTTTGAGGATGTTAAGAAAGCAGTTCTTAATTTTCCTCCATTTGCAGGATTAGATCATGAAAGAGTTGTGAGAAAAGGAATAGAAGTTTATGGAGCTGGTAATGAAGATAAAGTTAAAAGAGCAATATTAATTCATTCTCCATTTGCAGGATATGATCATGAAAGAGTTGTGAGAAAAGGAATAGAAGTTTATGGAGCTGGTAATGAAGATAAAGTTAAAAGAGCAATATTAATTCATTCTCCATTTGCAGGATATGATCATGAAAGAGTTGTGAGAAAAGGAATAGAAGTTTATGGAGCTGGTAATGAAGATAAAGTTAAAAGAGCTGTTCTTAGTTTTTCTCCATTTGCAGGATATGATCATGAAAGAGTTGTAAGGCAAAAAACAAGATTAGGAAGAATGGCTGGTTTGTCAGATGAAGAAACAGTCGATTATTTATTGGATTTGCCTGTTTTAGCAGGTTATAGTGCTAAAAGATATCTTGCAGCCTTTGATATTGGAAGACAGCTTGAAAAAGAAGGTTTTCCTCAAGATGAAAGAATGTTAAAAGCTTTTTTTTCATATTTTGGTAAAAGCCCCTATATCCCAGATTCTAATAGAAAAAGAATTTCTCAAGTTGTTAGTGATAAAGAGCCTTCATTGTTAAAAGCAATGAGACAAATGCTAACAAAGAGCTCTTAGTTTAAAGGTTAATTAATAAAATATTATAATTCCTCTTTAAAAGAAGAAACATTTTTTTAATTACTTTAAGTCCCGTAGATGCAACAATGCACGTATAATAATTAGAGAAATATTTATTTTTATTTAATCCATGCATTGAAGAACTAAGATACAAAAGATTTGAATGTAGAATAAAATTAAAGCAAGTTCATCAAAAACCGTAGTAAAAAAACTATATAAATATCACATTTTTCTCATGATTATGAATAAGAGGATTGTAATCACCGGAATAGGTATAATAAGTCCAGTAGGTATAGGAAAAGAAGAGTTCTGGAGAAATTTAATTTCTGGAAAAAGCGGCGTAAGAAAAATAACTAAATTCAACACTGACTTATTTGAATGTAAAATCGCTGCAGAAGTTCCTTCATTTAACCCAGAAGAATACAATATAAGCAAAAAAGAGGCTACCAAACGTCTTGACCCGTTCTGCCTATATGGACTAGCAGCTACTGAACTTGCTTTAAGAGACTCTAGACTTAATCAAAATTGCATTGAAGATTGCATAGGAGCAATTATCGCAACCGGCATCGGTGGACTGACATCCATGGAACAACAAAAAGAAAGATTAAATTACCTAGGCCCAAGTAAAGTAAGCGCGTTTTTAGTTACAAACCTAATGCCAAATGCAATATGCGGAAATGTTAGTATAAAATATAATCTGCGTGGGCCCACTTTTTCTGTTAGTTCTGCTTGTGCTTCATCAACACATGCCATAATCTCAAGCATTCAAACTATTTGCACAAATGATGCTGACATAATAATCTCTGGTGGTTCAGAAGCAGCTATAACTCAATTATCGATAAGTGGTTTCACTAATATGGGGGCACTTACAACCAAATACAATGACGTGCCAGAAAAAGCCTCTAGACCATTTGATAAAGAAAGAAACGGTTTTGTTATTGGAGAGGGAGCAGGTATAATTATTTTAGAAGAATTGGAACATGCAGTTAAAAGAAATGCTCATATTTATGCTGAAATTGTAGGATATGGTATGTCTTCAGATGCGCATCATATAACTGAACCAGCCATTGATGGTCCTGTTAAATCGATGGAACTTGCTCTTAAAAAAGCAGATCTTAATCCTAATAATATTCAATATATTAACGCACACGGTACTTCTACGCCTTTAAATGATAAAAATGAAACATTAGCAATAAAAAGAGTTTTTGGGAATCATGCAAAAAAAATAGCCATTAGTTCAACAAAATCTATGACTGGTCATTTACTTGGTGCAGCAGGAGGTATTGAAACTATTGTATGTGCCCTTTCTATTCAAAATAAAACTATACCACCCACAATCAATTATGAATTTCCTGATCCAGAATGTGATTTAGATTATGTACCTAATGAAGCAAGAGAAGTGAATTTAAAGGCTGCAATGAACAACAGTTTCGGCTTTGGTGGGCATAATGCAGTTTTAGTTCTAAAAAAATACGAAAACTAATCTCCTATAATCTGTACATGAATTCCCCTTTCTCGAGAGCCATCAAGCTCTACTAAAAATAATGACTGCCATTTGCCTAAAGATAATAAACCATCTTTTATTGGTATTGCTTCAGAGGTATTTAATGCAAAATGTTTTAAATGTGCATGTGCATTTACCCTTTCATCTGGTGGGCAATCTCTCAAGCCGAGATCATCATGAAAATATTTATTATTTCTTGGTGCTGCTTTTTCTAAAAAATTTGCAATATCCTTTAACAATCTGGACTCATTCTCATTAATCTTCAATCCGGCAGTAGTATGTTTTATAAAAGCAATTAAAAATCCGTTTGCCACCTTAGAATTCTTTACCAATCTTTTTATTTTAGAAGTAATATCTATTATTTCTATTCCACCCTTCGAACGAATGTTTATATGTTTATTAATTATTTTCATTTTATACTTAAAAAAAATTCATCTATATGTTGCTTAACTTCTTCAATGGTATTATATCTTTTTATATTAAGATTTTTATTTCCTGCTATCATTGCTGACAATTTTCTATCATCCTGATTTTTAAATAAACACAGAACTTTTTTACCTTGATTAAGTGCAGTAGCAATTTCAAAGCCCACACCCAAAGAAGGGGTAGAAACTTCAGCAATAATTACATTAGATTCATTAATCCATGTCATATCCCTATTAAATATCTTGTGGTCTGCTAATTTTCTATCCTTTTCAAATATATCATTGTCAGAAAAAATTTCTGTAAGTACCTCGCCATGCTTATTTAGATGAGATACTAAATCTGGGTACAGATGTGCATGACCCCTTCCACCTGCTATCGCACAAGCAAAATAAATTTTCATAGTGATTTTATGGAAATTTACCAAATAATAAAACTATCGCTTATTATTTTATTGATGGGACTGCCAGGATTTGAACATCCAAATCTTCTACTTTCCAAGACTTTTTCCTTAAGGATATGCTTTCTTAGGCCGCGAGATTCCTAACTCCGAATTCTAACAAAACTAGGCCACCGTCCTATATACTATTTAGAGAAATAAAATTTTATAAAATATTTTATAACCAGGGTCAAATAAAAACGGGCCCGCGAGGACTTTCAATATATGGATATTATCCTTATCTTTGAACCCCGGACCCCTTAAGCAAAGTTAATTGTTTCATTAATGTTAACTTTTTAGCTTAGAAGGTTCACCTTTAAGCTCATCTAGTGCTCTTTTTGGGTTTTTAAACTATCCAAGCTGAGCTACGGGCCCATATGAATAAAGAGCATTTATTATTTTAAAAAGTTTGTTATAATCCTCTCTGTCGCAATAACGGGTGATGATTCTTAAGTCGAATCCGGGTGATAGATGAATTTTTACTTTGATTGGGAAATCTTTTCAAATTTCTAATTCTTTTGTTTTTCTTTTTCCAGAAATATCCCAATAAATTTTGTATTTCCTTCCAGTCATATCAAGAGCCAATGTCCAAATAGTTTTTACGCCTGGAAAATTTTGGCAGGTGTAACTTCCTGGTTTGCCCAAAATTTTAATAGCACTATTCAGATCAAATTTGTCCTTCTCAAAATTTATTTTCTGCAATGTTTCATAGTATCTTATGAAAGTATTATGGAACGGTATCCGTTTTAATACAGTATCTTCTATTGCCAATTCATTATCAACATAATGGTTGGTTTGAATCAAAATATTATCTTTTGGATAAAGAACTTTGAATTTTTTTGAAGTATGTTCAATTATTACCATATCTCCATTTTTATCAGCAATAAAGAAATTTTTCTGGCAACAAAGTGGAACTCTCTCAAAAACTTTTATTGCATCTTTTACTGTCTCGCAAGTTTCTGCAATAAGTTTTGTTATATGAATACAAGAAATACCATATGACCAATGATCCGCATAAGCGAAAGTGAGTCCGATAAATAATCCCTTGCTATTTATAGCGTCATCGACATTGTAAAACCAATTCTTAGTATTTAATCCCGCTTCCGCTCCATATGCCCCGTCTGTAACAGCAATAAATGAAAATTGCGATGGATTGAGAAATTTATATAGCTGGAATAGTTTTTCTGTTTTCGGTAGCCAATCGTAATTCCTGCCCACAAAAAGTTTGTTATCTTTTCTAAATCCAAAGATGGTACAAGCCCTATCCATACCAAACCATTTTCTATAACAATTTATTTCACTTGTTATAAAATGGTAAATCAGTTTTTCTTCATCAAAATTTCCACCATTAGCCATTCCCTTAAATTCTTCTAACAATTGAGGATAGTGTTTTTCATAAATCTGCAGTTGTTTTTTGTAGAGAATTTTATTAATCTTAATTCGGTCAAAATTCATACCATTTGCTCGATAGATCTTTCCTTGTTGTTGATCTATTTCAAAAAATTTTCCTTTGAATATTTTTATGTTCATTTTTTATCCATAAAGTAAATTAGAGAATCCTAATTTATATATTTAGTGTGATCCTTCACAGTGATCAATAGGTTAACCGCCAACTCCCTTTAATGTTGCAATGCAAATCACAAGAAAGTTTTATAAACTGTTTTTCCAAATTTTATACTCTGTATGTGGGTAGTTGCTTACCTGAACAAACCATTTTATAAAAAACATTTACTGAAAAGAAAATTTTAATTAAATATAATTGGAAGCTAAGATGGGAATATATAAACAACTTAGAAAACTTTGGAGAAGCGAAGAAATTAAACCTATTCTACGTAATTATATGATACGTTGGCGTAAAGAACCAGTGGTTATTAAATTAAAAAGGCCAACAAGACTCGATAGGGCGCACTCAATAGGCTACAAAGCAAAAAAAGGATTCTTCTTTGCCAGAATCAGGATAACACGCGGAGGAAGAAAAAGAGAAAAGTTCAAAGGTGGCAGAAGAAGTAAGCATAGACGTAGAATCAAAATACTAAACATGAACTATCAGTGGGTTGCAGAATCTAGAGCTAATAGAAAATTTCCTAATTGCGAAGTCTTAAATTCTTATTTCTTAGCCAAGGATGGGCGCCATTATTGGTTTGAAGTCTTGCTGGTAGACCCTGAAATTGTTAAACACTACAAAGAATATGGGTGGCTATCTAAAAAGAAAAATAGAAAAAGAGTGTTTCATGGTAAAACCAGCGCAGCAAAAAGAAGCAGAAGTTTATCTAGATAAATTTTTAAATAAAGAAAGCTATTTTTCAATATAATCCAAAAAGAGGCTATTATGAACAATACTTATCTTGCTGTTCTTATTATTTTTATCATACTCATCGGATTCTATTTTAGTGGAAGCAGAAACCTATTCCTCGGTCCAATAGTTAATAAGAATTATGATGGTTTATATGTACTAGAAAAAACAGGCAACTTATATGTCAGCGGAGCAGCAAGATACGTTGGTGACGTTGAACTAGATAATACCCCGGCAACAGATCTCGAAGTTTCTCACAATGGTTACTACATATTAGATCAATCAGGTAAAGTGTATGAATTTGGAGAAACAGAATTTTATGGTGATGCCAATGTTGAAAATGCAGTCGATCTAGAATTTGTTGAAGATGGATATTACATATTAGACAAAAGCGGAAGTGTGCTAACATATGGTAACGTAGAAAACCACGGCAATGGAAAATTAAACAACTACGTTGATATGGAAGCCACTAATAATGGATACTACCTATTAACCAAAAACGGCCAAATAGAAACATTTGGTGCTGCAAAATTATATGGTGACTTAAAAAATATTAACGCAATGGCCTTAGCAGTTAAAGATAATGGTTATTATATTTTAGAGGAAAATGGAAAAATTCATTTTTTTGGTAATGCTCAAAATTACGGATATGAAATATTAAATGAAAACAGCGCTAAAGACATAGAGGTAGTTCCAAAAAGTAACGGCTATTATATCCTAGATGGCCATGGTAATACATACTCCTACTTTGCTGCTGCAGGGTTCCCAGGACCAGAATACAGCCAAGTTATTAAATATATTGACCTGGAGTTATTAAGCTAAGATTTTTTTAAAATCGCTTTTCTTTCTATGTCCATTTTCTTTCGTAAAAGATAAGATCTCAAAGTAAATATAGCTATTATACCAACAATCAATCCTATAAAAATCGATCCTAGTATAAAGGCTAATAAAATAATCAATGGAAAAAATAGGGCTAATAAAATCCTATATTTCAATTTTATTATGGGCACATTATTAATTTTTAATTTTGATGTTTGAACAAAAACAAAAATAGATAGTAAAATCAGTACATATAAAGCTATTTTTTGCCAAAGTTGCAGATTTATCATTGATAAGTTTTATAATTAAGAATTTTTAAAGCTATTGAATTTAATTATCTAATGT
>Ga0213870_1001322_pt1 | contig 11241 bp, 14 predicted proteins | sample WICALVC2017_Meta_FD_160119 | JGI IMG/M metagenome (GOLD analysis project Ga0213870, IMG submission 160119) | Freshwater microbial communities from subterranean cave lake in Wind Cave National Park, South Dakota, United States - WICALVC2017 | ecosystem: Environmental > Aquatic > Deep subsurface >... | reverse complement strand
GCGATGCGATATGTCGCGTCATGATATTTTTCGCGAGAATCTCACTGCATATCATGCATTTCCCTTTTGAAATCGCTCTGGCAATTTTCTGTTTTTGCATATAAATTTTGGAAGATACGTATAAACGCGTATCATCCTCGATTGTTGTTTGTTGCGCAAGCGGAACATCCAAATCCGCCCTCAAAAAAACAGTCTTTCTCTTACATCTGCTTTTCTTAATAAAGGAAGTTTCATGTTAGTATCTCAACTTTTTTGGATCAAAGAAACGCAAATTGGGAATTTTTTCAAAATCAGATTTGTTTCTAGTAGCAAGCTCTCCATCTAAATAAATTGCAGTTGCGGCAATAATCAGATCAGCTGTACTTGCTCCTTTTGGATATGTTTTTCTGCGCAATATTTGCCCTAAAATCTCCGCTATTTCAAACGTTAGGTCCATACTCTCAAAAAGCGCAAGGTAGTCTTTCGACTTTGAACTACCATGCGTGGTTTCTACTTCTTGCGCGGTAAGATACTCTGCAACAACTATTGTTGGTACAACTAGTTGATATTCTTGCTGTTGATTTAAAAGATTATCTACCCATGAAGCGAAACCATGAACATTATCAATTAAAATGTTTGTATCTAAAACAATTATCTTCAATCCATTATTCCTTCAGATAGTCTTTTTAAATATCCTCTCTCTTTTCTCTTCCAAGCAGGTGTATCTATAACCGACCAGTATTTTCTTTTAGCAGATTTAGCAAATACTCTCCTGACATCTTTCAAAACCCTCTCTATTGTTTTTGGATCCCTTTGGGGATCAGCGGATGAAACTTTAACTACAGGCTTGCCATCTTTTTCCACGATAAATTCTTCTCCTTTGTAAATCACGGAGTTTAACATCTCAAAGAAATTATTTCTCGCCTCGGTTGCGGATATAACGTTTTTCATAATAACTTGAGCGTACAGGATGTACATTGATTTGTCAATAGCCAACCTGTGAAGAGAATTTGAGAAAATATACCAAAGAATATGAGGCTGACAAAGGCATAAGACTAGAACGACATAGGGTCGTAATTGTTGCAAAGAAGAATTAAATTTACCTCTTGAGCTTTGGGCTAAAAGAAAAAATGTAGGAAATATTTAAATTTTAGTAGCCTTACCTAAAAAATCATCAGGATTTTTACCGGAAATAAATTCCGTAACGATTTCATCAATTTGAGAATTTGAAAGCTGAGAGTTAATTCCAATTATCCCACCCTTTCCCCTGCTTAGAAATTTCTTAAAATCCTTGAAGTCTACAGTTAATACAAAACAGTTTTGCTCGATTGCTTTTTGATAAATGTTTTCGTCTGCTGTTTGAGGCGATAATCCTAAATCTATAACCGGATGTATGAGTTTTGCTTTTTTACTAAGTTTTGTGAATTTGCCAGATGCGGCAAAAGCGGAGTCCAATAAAAACCTAAATTTACGCCTTTTCTTGATAATCTTACTTTGAGGCAAGTTTTTGATAATATGCGAATATATTAGCTATATCCTTTTTTGTTATTTTAAGATATGGATAATCGCTTTTAAAATCTTTAATTTTATAGCCTTGTGCAAACAAAGCCATAATACGTTCAATAGGAATACGTGTACCGCGAAATACGGCCATTCCCCCTAAAACATTCGGTTTTGTTTCAATTATGTCTAGCATAGTAAATTATATCTTATAATATTTTTATATCCAAACTAAAGTGATCTTATATTGGAGTAAATATCCACTTTATAGAAGTTTACTCAGTTTTGATCAAAAAGTCAATATCCTAGAGTTATCAATGATTTGGCTGAAAATGAAACATTTTGATCCTCCGACTTTACTCAGGACAAGTCGGCCTCGCTGACGCTTTGGCGAAGCGGGCGGCGACCCCGCCTTTGGGCGCTAGGACTTCCTTGGGGAAGCCTTGGCGTAGCCCTCCTTTTAGCAGGGATTCATGATGGGGCGGGGGCGGCGGAGCCGCCACAACTAAATTTAAAAAGAACCACCAGCTTTTCTGCTACACAATACATCTAAATTTTGATAGAATAGAATTGCGTCTATATGCTCAATACTATGCACGTTTAATACTCGTATTCCCTGTAGCTTGTTACAGGGTCACCTTGTGCGGGAAAGTTTGAAAACCGAAGGGGTTTTCAAGTACCATACGAAGTATGGTACAAATGAAAAGAGGATATCATTGTGTGTATGATGCGCATTACCATATTGTTTTTCCCGTCAAGTATCGAAAGGCATTGCTGGATGAAAAAGTAACTAAAACTGCCTAAGCCCCAGAGCTTGCTTTGGGGAGTTTCACTAACGTTATTATACTATGTCTGACCAATTTGAACAAAAACCACCAATGAGTCTTGAGGGGGTAAAACCTGAAACTCATGAAAAAGAGCCGCCGATAAAAATTTGGGGAGAGGTAACAGACCCCAAAGAACATGATCCAAAAAACTTCCGGTATTTGGTGTATGCCTTTAACCCTCTTGCAACCGTTTCGCAACCACTCGTTGCAATTTCAGCAGAATTATCCGGAGCGTATGAAGTTGATAAAACACAAGGAGATCAATCCATAAATTTATTTAACCAACCTGAAGGGCTTGGCGAAAGATTATCTCTTAGCATGTCTTTAATTGATCAGGAACATACTGGCACTTGGGGCGAAGGAGGAATTGTTGTTGATGCCCCAGAAGAAAATATTATCATTACTTCTCCCGTCGATACTGGGTCGCATAGCTCAAGCAAAGAATTTTTAAGAAAACAGGCTCAAGACCAATCCCGTCTTTCTGGCGAGCAATTACTCCAATCTACTTCTGACGGAATCTACAACGAGGTTGTTGCTTTTGCCAAATCCGAGAGTGGCGAAACATGCAGTCTTAAAGGCCTTTTTATAAAAGTAGATAAAAACGGACAACCAACCAATTCTGTTATTGCTCAAAAAATGAGACAGCATGCCGCAAGATTAAATCTGCCTCTTGTTGAAATACAAGTGCGGGGACCTTACGAACAAGAAAAGTTTGAAACTTCAGCAAACAATATTTGGGCTCAGTATAGAGACAAGCGCTATAACTTGGGCAGTGACAACCCTAAATGGGATTTTTATCGATACTCAGAGGGCAACACGTTTAGTCTTTTCCCTCCTCCCCAGGAGATAGACGAGGTATTGGCACATTTTGTGAAATGCGGAGATGTAACTGAAGAACAGGCACAACAACTAAAAGCAAGGTACAAAATAGCCGATACTAGGAGACAAATACCAAAAATTGATTACGATCCGGAAACCCAACAAATAAAATTAGTAAAGTTTAGAGAAAATTATGACGAAAATGAGACTGAATATGTATTAGGAGCTGCAGGTGGTTGCTGGAAAGTTAATGTAAAACGGTTTCAAGAGGCGACGATAAAAAAAGGGCTCGAGCCTGGACGCGCATGGAACTCAGGTGACTCACGTCGATACCAATCCCCGCTTTCTGGTTCTCAAGTATTGTCTGTTCTGGAAAGCAGAAAAGAAACAACCGATCCTGAAGAATACAAAAAATTGCTAGGCTTTTTTAGTGGAATGAAGGATAGGATTGACCAGGTATACTCACAACTTAGATAATCTTTCGAAAAAGGAAACAGTTTTGGTTCTTTAAAATTTTTGCGTTTTTTCTGTCTTCTTTTTCCTGCGGCTGTCCGCAAGTTTCAAAAAAGGCGGATTTGACGCGCTTTCCGCTCAGGCGCGAGCGCCAAGCGCTATCTCCCGACCTTCTTCCAATTCTTACTGGCTGCCGGACTAGGATTCGAACCTAGATGAAAGGATTCAGAGTCCTCTATCCTACCATTAGATGATCCGGCAATGTAGACATATATTTTATCAGATATGCCACATTCCTACAAACTTAAAGGTTTTAAAGCTTGGCACCTGAAAAATGTTGCCTCAAAATAACTTTAGGATATGGGGGACGAAAATGAGGATACCAACAATAATAGATCCCATAACTGCCACTAAAACCATTCCCGAGGCAACGTCTTTAGCAATCTTTGCTTGCCTTTTATGTTCGGTAACAATAAGATCAACCATCTCCTCGATTGCTGTATTTATCATTTCTGCCATAATAACGAGTAAAATCATAACTCCAATAATTCCCATTTCAAACCGACCAACTCCTAAAACCAAACCAAGGATTATAACAATTACTGCTATTGCTGCATGGATTCTCATGTTGCGATTTTCGCGGATTGCATGAAACAGTCCTTTAAATGAATATTTAAAAGATTGGAAAAGAGTACGGTTCTTAAACATAATTATAAAAAATTTTTCCTATTATATAAGTTGCAATAGTTATTGTTCCTCCAAGCAAACCTCCGGAAATAGCTTCCAAAAGAGTATGTTTTTTTAAGGCAAGCCTTGACCATATTAGTAAAGGCACAATCCCTATTGTAGCAAAAAACGCGTTTATTCCATATAAGATACCAACGGTTATTACAAAAACGCATGCTACTCCGCTATGCAAGCTTATCTTAAAAACATGATTTATAATTCCAAAAAGAACTACCCCAAAAAGCGCTCCAAAACCAATAATTACAGGCATTGACAGATCTCCTTCAAAAAATACAACAACCCCCATATATAAAAGCAATAAGATTATAATCATCGCGTAAAATTTGTTTCTTTCGTTTCTTTTAGACAAATCACTATCGGAGAATATGCCGTACTTTTCTCCCAAATATACCAAAAGTCCAGCCAAAAATACAAAAAGAGCAGAAAACATTTGCCATTTTAAAGCATAAAAACTACTTTCTGTTTGTCTATAAACCACCAAGAAAGGAAGAAGCAATATAAGTATTGCCGGATGAAAAACAACAGAAACTACTTTGGCAAAAGTTAAGCTGAGTTTGACAAAAGCAATCATGTTGTTAATCTCCTAAGTCTTTCTAAAGTTTTTTCTTTTCCTAAGATTTCAATTGATTCTGGCAATGGCAAACCAGTATCACAACCTGTAATTATTTTGTAAATAACTGGCATGCGAATATTTTCGCTTGCCATAATATTTTTTATTGAATCAAGAATTGTTCCATTGTTCCATTGTTCAATTGCTGAAAATTGCTTGATAAGTTTTTCTGCGATCGTTTTTTCTTTTTGAGTAAGCGTTATATCTGGTTCTTTGAAAAAATGGTTTGCCAATTCTTTAAATTCATTTAGGGTTCTCATACGCGTCTGAGCCAAAGGAACAATTTTTTTGATCAACTTATTATTATTTCCTACATCTGCGACTTGATCTTTAATAATTGATACCAATTTGTGAACAGGCATTTTTCGAATATAATAGCCATTGAACCACAAGAGTTTATCGATACTGAAAATAGGAGGATTTGTATTTACATGTTTTAAATCGAAAAGATTTATCATTTCATTAATTGATAATATTTCTTTGTCGCCCCCTGGATTCCAACCTAAAAGAGCCATAAAATTTAGAAGCGCTTCTTTTAAAAAACCCTCATTTCTATAATCAAGAACTGATTTAGCACCGTGCCGCTTAGATAGTTTAGTTTTATCTGGACCCAAAATAACCGGAAGGTGCGCAAAGACTGGATGTTTCCAATCAAATGATTCATAAAGCAATATATGTTTTGGGGTTGAAGAAATCCATTCATCCCCTCGAATGATATGAGATATTTGCATTGAATGATCGTCGACCACATTTGCCAAATGATAAGTTGGAAAGCCATCGGATTTCAGAATAATAAAGTCTTCGATATCGTCACTTTTGAATGAAATATTCTTATTTCCAACCATGTCTGTCCACTTAATAACCCGTCCTTTTGGAACAAGAAATCGAACTGCACCCTCCTCCATTCGCGCGTTTTTATCCTTAAGCAAAATCTGTGAGGCTTGTTTATAGATATCTAGTCTCTCTGATTGTTTAAATTTCGCATCCACATGTAATCCCAACCATTCAAGAATTTCATAAATTGCCTCTTCCGCGCCAGGGACAATCCTTTTTTGATCGGTATCTTCTATGCGCAATATAAATTTTCCCTTATTGTGTTTGGCAAAAAGATAATTAAAAAGTGCAGTCCTTGTATTGCCGATATGCGGAATTCCTGTTGGACTTGGAGCTATTCTTACTCTAACCATAGTTGCATTGTACCTTAACTTTTCCCTATACTCAAGGTATGCCAACGCTAAACAAAGTAACCTCAGAAACAAGATTTATACTTAAATGGGGAGCTATCATAATAGTAATAATATTAGTTATAAAAATTGGAATTGCAATTAAGGAAAAACTTTATCCAGCTCCACCTGCGCCCCCTACTGTAGCTTTTGGCAAACTTGAACCTATTAAGTTTCCAGCAAATGCAATTGATAAACCATTAACGTATGTACTAGACACAATTTCTGGTACTCTTCCTGTATTTCCGGATAGGGCAAAAATATACAAAATTTCTCCCAATAGAGTAGATTTTATCTCTCTGGAAAAAGCACAAAACAAAGTTTCTAAGTTAGGCTTTGGCACTAAAAAAACTCTTATTTCGGAAAACACTTACCAATGGGTGGATAGAAATACACTACTTAGAAAAATATCATTTAATATCTTATCTTCTGACTTTATATATTCTTCATCGTTTGTAACAGATTCAATTATTCAATCCGGTATAAATCTTCCAAGCGAAAGCGAGGCTATAAATATTGCCAAAACTTTCCTTGAGAGTGTATTGTCTTTTTCTAACAACATTGACCTTGCAAAAACAAAGACAACCTTACATACAATTAAAAACTATACAATTATTCCATCAACAAATATCTCTGAAGCGCAAATAATAAGGGTTGATTTTTTTGAGCAGGATATTGATAAATTGCCTATATATTATCCTAAGCCTATGTCATCAACCACCAATCTACTAATTTCTGGAGGAGAGAATAGTCCTCAAGTTGTTGAGGCTTTCTATGCCCACAAAAATATAGCAAAAGAATCTGCTACATATCCAATTAAGTCTGCGTCCCTTGCTTTTCTCCAACTAAAACAGCAAAAAGCATATATTGCATCTTTTACTGGAAAAGATACAAATGTTGCCATAAAAAATATTTTTCTTGGATACTATTTAGGAAAAGACGAGCAAAAATATCTAATACCAATAATTATTTTTGAAGGAGATAACGATTTTTTTGCATATATTTCTGCAGTTAAAGACGAATGGGTAGGTAATTAAGATTATTCGAAACATAATCCAAAAGCTTTTTTGTATCTAAAAATCTGTCTTCGCTATTCATGACAACTGCAATAATTGTATGACCATCTGTGGTCTTTTTGGATGTAACCAAAACTTGTCCTGCTTCATCGGTGAATCCAGTTTTTACGCCATTTATGCCGTCTATTCCTAGCAACTTATTTAAATTAAAAATTGAATAATTAAATAATCCATCAGCATCAGAAATAATTTTATGTTTTGTCGAGATTATCTGAGCAAACAATTTATTTCTTAAAGCAACCGATGTTAGTCTTGCTAATTCAATTGGGGTAGTGTGATTTAGCTCATCGAGCAAACCAGAAGGATCTGCAAAACTAGTATTAAAAAGGCGCAAAAGTCTTGCATATTCGTTCATTTTATTTATAAATGCTTTTTCGCCACCACTATAATTTTGAGCCAAAGTTAAAGCCGCATCATTGCTAGATGGCAAGAGCATGGCAAACAATAAATCTTTAAATAATATTCTTTGCCCTTCTTTAAACATTGTTATTCCACCAACTCCTGTTGTTTTTACAGTTAATATATCGTCTAATTTATAATAATCCATAGCAACCAAAGCAGTCATTATTTTTGTGGTTGATGCCATAGAAAACAATAGTTTTGGATTTTTAGCAAATAATATAACTTTCGAGTCATTATCCATAACAACCCCGGCTTTTGCAGAAATATTTGGCTCAAGACTTTCTGTTAAAACTGGGTAATAAGAAACTTCAGAGTAAATTGGAGGTGAAACTATTTTATTAGAGTAATTATATTGCTGTAAACTAATGTCTAAAGCAAGAATAGAAAATAAAATGATAGCATAAATAGGCAACGTAATGTGTATAACTATGCCTTTGGCTTTTTTTATGAGTTTACTTGGAAGTATTTTTATTTTTTTGATCAAGTTGTGAAAACCTTTCATCTACCCTCTCCATGTCTCGTGGAAAAAGACTCGCCTCTCTAACGTTGGTTAATCTTAACAACTTCATTGTCATTCTCTCAAGTCCAAATGAAAATCCTCCCTCACTCGGCATGCCGTATTTAAAAGCCATTAAATACATATTAAAATCGTGAGGATTCATGCCTCGATCTTTTATTGCCTTTACCAACTTCTCGTAATTATGCTCTCTTTGTCCTCCGCTTAAAATCTCAATTCCTCTAAATAATAAATCGTAGCTTAAAGAATATTCTGGATTTTTAGAATCTGGCATTATGTAGAAAGGTTTTGAGTTTACTGGAAAATGGGTAATCGTTACAAAATCGCTTTTGTACTTATCTTTCGCCCATTTACAGAGATCAACCTCGTCTTGTGGGGTTAAATCTTTTTCTTTACGATTGTCTCGTTTGTATTCTTTATAAATAATTTCTTGCGCTTCTCGCAAAGTTAGTCTTTGAATTTTACCATATTCTACTTTTTCCAAAAAAGAACAAGAGGCTTCAACATGCTTAAACATTTCAACTGCAACTTTCTCCAAAAGTTCCAACAATTCTTCAAATTCAACAAAACCAAGCTCGCAGTCTAATTGTGTTGTTTCGGAAAGATGACGAGTTGTAATCGATGGTTCGGCACGATAAGCGTGAGATATTGTCCATACTCTTTCAAAAACAGGCACCATCATTTGCTTGTATAGTTGTGGACTTTGGGAAAGATAAGCGCCATGGTCGTAATACTTAACTTCAAAAAGTTCTGCTCCTCCTTCTGTGGCACTTGCTACAATTGTCGGAACAACAATTTCTGTGCAGCCGATCTCATTAGCCGCTTTTCTAAATCCCTCAAGAATTTTTGCTTGCACTTGAAAAATTGCTTTTACTTTTGGGTGATGAAGTGTTAGCGATCTATAATCTAAAAGTGTTGGTAATTCAAGACTTAAACTCTCTCCTCCCATATCAAAAGGTAAGGTTTCTGCCTTTGACAAAATACTAATCTGTTGAGCTTCAAGCTCGATCTCTCCTGTTGATAAGTCTTTATTAATAGTTCCTTTTGGTCTTTTATTAACTTTCCCTAAAATATTAACGACAAATTCTGGTTTTAATTCTTGTGCAGTCTTATATGCAGCATCTGAAACTTTTGGATTAACAACTACTTGCACAATACCAGACCTGTCACGAACATCCAAAAAAATTAACTTCCCATGATCTCTTCTTAGACGAACCCATCCCTTAACTACAACTGATTTGCCAATATGATCAACTGTTTCTAAAATTAATGTACGATTTACTTGTGGTTTAGTGTTTTGCATCGGAATATTTTTAATTCTTTATAGCCATACTGTCATTGCGAAGCAATCTCAAATCAATGGTATTGCCGCGTCGTCCCGATTCCATCGGGGCTCCTCGCAATGACATTTTACCTCACTTTTTCCCTCTTGACAAGCACTGTGTTTTGTCAGGAATTTGTCAGCTAATTGTCAAGCGCAACATTTAATATTAACTATAATTATAGATGTGGAAAATGGTCATAATAACTTATACCAGAATAGATCAGCAGCAGCAGCAGACCCACTGAAGACGACTATCGATGAACTTGTTAAAACACCAGAGGGTCGATATAACGCTAAACAAGTATCAGCAGTAATATTTGCTTCACTCGAGATAGCTAATGGTGTACCTACGCTAGATGCTTTGAAATCGGCTCGCGCGATACTTTCTCAAAATGAAAGAAGACGTATATCAGCAACGCTTAAATCGGCAAGGGATATAATGCGAAAATAAGATAACCTATCTTGGAAAAACACAATGTTTTATCTCCATTCCCATCCCAAACCCTATTCCATCAACTTAACTCTTGTCCTGAGCAAGTCGTTGGGCTCGAACAATATTTTTATGCAAGAAGAAATATGACTCGAAAACAAGCTCAGTCGCTCTTTAAATAGCCAGGTGGTTAATGTAAAATTAGGCGCTGGTACAACACTAAGCTATAGCATACTAATGTACCAAGCACGAGCCTTCTGATCCTAGCCCTTCTTCAACCCAAACACTCTAATGATACGTATCATTAGAGTGATATGTTTTCTTGTCTTCTTGAAAATTTGAGTTGGTTATAGTAACAATCATAAGACTGTAGGCTATTGAATATTTTCAAGGAAAAACTTATAATCAAAATCATGAAGTTTAATAATAATTTGCAGAGAAAAATCACCAGATACTTTTCCAGGAAAAAAGAAGTTGGAGCGGTATATTTATTTGGATCACAAGCAAAGGGTGGGACGAGAGAAAGCTCTGACATTGATCTTGGCGTTCTTTTTGCCAAAAACGAGAAAAAAAGCCTTCTCTCATTTCCCGAAGCCATTTTCTCCTCCGAGCTTTCAGAAATCCTTGGAAAAAAGTCAGAAGTTATTGACCTTGGCAATGCACGTGTTGACTTTGCTCATAGGGTAATAACAGAGGGAAAACTATTGCTTGCAAACAACGAAAAAGAAAGAGTTAAATTTGAAGAAAAAATATTAAGCCTTTATTTCGACCTAAAACCAGGTCTTGATGAGTACTTCAAAAATTTATCGCAAATCGCAAAGAAAGGAGAGTTGCATGTTGGATATTTATAGAATTAGAACTAGAATTCAGGAAATACGGAAACGAGTCTTAGAACTTGAAAAGAATTATAAAGAGATTACAAAGGAAAGATTTGTAAAAGACAGCAGACTTACTGCGGCGGCAGAGAGAAATCTTCAAGTTGCAACTCAAGCTTGTATAGATATTGCCAATCATATTGTTGCAACGTTAGGTTTTGATAGGCCAGTTGAGGAAACTTCTGAAGTCTTTAATACTTTAGGTAATGAGGGGATTATACCGGAAAGCTTTGTTAATACCATGAAGAAGATGACAGGATATAGAAACATTTTGGTACATGGTTATCTTATCGTTGATCCTAACAAGACGTATGACTATATCCAAAATAACATGGAAGACTTCTCAATATTCGCAAAGCACATTGAAAAATTTATTGGAAAAATTGAAAAGAAATTGCCTCGCTAACGCGTATCTAAATCTGTTCACAAAATTGTTTTTGGGAACAAAATTATTTTTTT